>JAAUYH010024882.1_pt1 | contig 20447 bp, 16 predicted proteins | sample 7278061 | NCBI WGS metagenome assembly JAAUYH01 (sample SAMN14350203, study PRJNA611818) | marine sediment metagenome | isolation source: surface marine sediment (0.6m) | place: French Polynesia: Moorea | collected 2018-08 | reverse complement strand
TATGCCACCGACACGCTGGCGACCGTGCTCGACCATGAACCCGAGATTCTGCGCAGCAAAGTCCTGATCCTGGAATGTACGTTTCTAGACGAACGAAAATCGCGCCAGGCGGCGCGGGCGGGCTGTCATATTCATCTCGACGACCTCGTCGAGCGCGCCGAATCCTTTGCCAACGAATACGTGGTGCTCATGCATTTTAGCCAGTTGTATAAGCCGGGGGAGGTGAGCCCGATCTTGGCTGAGCGCTGTCCCGAGAATCTCCTGGCCCGCATTGTGCCGTTCGTGCCGCGCGCGCGCTATTGGCCCGGATAGTCCCGGTCGATCGAACATCATGTAAGCGATAGTTTGCTCTGGAGGGATCGACAGCGGCTTGGTAAGGACTGCAGTATATGTGGCACTGAGCACAAACGGTGTTATCTGTCCCAAAGCCCGTATGATCGGGTCAATTGTTTTGGCCGTGATTTCATACGGTTGGCGCTGTCATTTCTTTGCCCATAGATTAGTACATGGGCAAATAAAGAAAAAGCATTGGGAAATGATAGGGAGAGGCCATGGCGGGCGGGCACAAGAGAATGCCTGACCGGTGGTCATCGTGCATTGCAAGAATTACCTACGCGCGGTCTATCACCCAATCTGGCTAATACGACAGATCGTGTGTATTTGATTGACATACGGACATCAGCTTGGTGACATTACATCGCTCCCCTAACACCGTCCGTTATCTATCACCTACCCGCTACGCACTCGCTTCCTTTTCTCTTGACGTTCATGGGTGAAGGGTAGTACGCCATTTGCCTACATATGATGTGATTCAGGAGCTCGATGAGCTAGCTGGCCGATCACGTGCACGATAACCAAGAGAGGATGCCTGTATGACCATATCTCAGACTCCTGGTACAGCGGATAATTGTCTGGCGACGATTGCCGCGTTAGAAGAACGGCTTGCTCAGCTGGACAACGCGGGACCGCGATTGCCTGATCCCATCATGGAGAGCGCCTACGCGTACCTGCATACTTGCAACGCGCTGAGTGCCCACTATCCGTTTCATGTGCAGGCGATACGAAGGGACCTCAGGTCTCTCGAACAGCAGCTCAACGAGAAGCTGGAATCTCTTGGACAAGCAGCGGTCCCGGAGACCAATCGCGCCCTGCCGGCGGTGGGCAGAGATCTGGCCAAGGACGGGCTCGCGTTGGTGCTGCGAAAACCAGTGCCGTTTGTCGTTCGCGGTGGCGCACTCGGTTGTGAAGCAATCGACACCTGGACGCCACAATTCTTTGCTAAACACTATGGTGATTACGAGTTACCGCTCGCCAAGGGCGCGGTCCAAGATGAACGAGGCACCTTGGCCCAGGTGGTAGCCGATATTGAAAGCGGTCTGCCGCGGGGCCATTACGTCCACAATGTCGCTGATTTCTTCAATGAAAATCGTGATTTAGAAGATCATCTGCCGCTCAAAGAATATCTCAGTTACGTCGAACCAGTACATCACTTCGGCTGTCAGCTCTTTATGGGAGGGGCCAAGACCGGAACGAGCTGGCATCACGCCAGTGGCTGGAACTTTTTCTTCAACGTCTATGGGGAGAAGCGTTGGTTCATGGCACATCCGGCGCTGACCCCATGGATTTACGGGCGCATGCACTCTTCGGGCTCCCTCGGCCTCACCGACGTAGACCATAACAAGTCCGCCGAGGAGCAATTAGACCAGTTTCCGCTGTATCGACACGTGCCCGTCTACGACATCTTGCTCAAGCCGGGCGACGTGCTGGTTGTGCCGCCCTGGTGGTGGCACGCCATCACCAATATTTCCGATGCCACCGTTGCGGTGTCGACTCGTTGGCTCAACCCCAACGCCGCCGACACCAAGCCGGCATTTCGCCTGACCCAGGGGCTTATGCCCAATTTCCAGGAATTTGAAAAAGAAGCCATGCTTCTCAAAGACCAATTCCGGATTCGCGACGTTCACGTCCGAGATACCTACGATAACACCGGAATGAAGAGCGACGCGCCATGAACCGCTTATGATTGACGCGGGGCAGCCGCTCGAGTGGGGCAGCAACGCATAGCGCAGTCTATCAATATCGAGATAAGAGATTTTTATGTCCTCTAGATCAGTCATTGACTCGCTGGAACGATTGGAAACAGAGTGCAATATCCTGCGCAATGCCTATCCAAACCTCGATCCGCTCACGGAGGCTGCCTTCGGGTTCCAGTTTTCCTGCGAGAGTATGCGGTCTCGGCACCCCTTTTTGATCCGCAACCTAAACGCTCAGCTCAAGCAAATTAGCCCCATGCTCGAAGAGAGGCTGAGCGAAATTGGCCAGGCGTCCACGCATCCCAAAGAGTTGGACATCCCACGCGTCGATCCAAACATTCTCACCAATGAGTGGATGGGAGCATTTCTGCCCAACGCTGTGCCCCTGATTCTCGACGGATATGCCAGCGAATGCGAAGCTGGGAAGCACTGGTCGCCAGAATTTTTTGGCAAGCATTACGGCGATTATCCCTGTAAGTTGAGCAAAGGTTCAGAGCAGGAAATTGATGGCACAATCTCTGATGTCGTCGCCGACATCGCGGCCGGACGCGAGCAGGGACTCTACTTACACAATGTCGCCAATCTCTTTCTAGATCATCCCGAGCTCGAAGGGCAATTCCCCCACAAGGAACTCATGGAGCTCGTCGCGCCGGCACGGGTCTTTGGCTTCCAATTTTATCTCGGCGGCGCGAAGACCGGCACCAGTTGGCATTGCGCCAGTGGGACCAATTTCTTCTTCAATATCCATGGGCGCAAACGCTGGAAACTGGCGCATCCACGCAGCTCGCCCTGGATGTATGCGAGCCAGCACGAAAAGGGATTTAACCACTACTCGCCCGTGAGTCATGAAAAGAGCGCCGCGGAGCAGAAGGACAAATACCCGCTATTTTCCTATGTAGGCGAGTGTGATTCCGTGTTGGAGCCGGGCGACGTCTTACTCGTCCCGCCCTGGTGGTGGCATTCGATTCTCAACGTCAGCGACTCTGTGGTCGCGATTGCCATGCGCTGGATGCCTCAACGTGCGGTCCCGGAAACCAACCCCCTCTTTCGGCTCACACAGGGCTTAGTTCCTCACGTACAAGCCTTTGAGAACGAAGTGCGCAGCACGCCCGATTTCCGTATTCGCGACGAGCATGTCCGTGAGACCTTCGACAAGGGCTTTGTCTCTTCCACAGAGTGATTGGGTTTTCCTCTCTATCGGATATCGATCTTGCGTTACATCGTACTTACTTAAACTACATAGATAGGCCAACGACATGAAATCACTGGAAGTCATCAGCCAACAAGCGCGCAAATCTCCAGAGGTTACCGCGGTCACTTGCAAAAAGAAGCATATTACTTATGGCGAGCTCGAAGATCGCTCCAACGAGCTCGCCGAACGCTTGCGGGGTCATGGCTTTGGCAAGGGAAAGCGAGCCGGGATTTATCTCGATCGGTCTATCGAATCGATTATTTGTATGTTTGCCACGCTCAAGGCGGGTGGCGCCTATGTGCCACTCGACAGCAGCCAGCCCATCCACCGCATCGCCTACATCTTGGACGATAGCGAAGTGTCCGTGCTGTTTAGCACGAAGAAAAAATACGGCGCTCTCGTCGAGGAGTCGGCGCTCCCCGATACCTTGGCAACCGCCATTCTCGTTGCAGAGACCAATAACGACGAGGCGCTTGAGGTCCGTCAACGTAGGCCATCACAGGCCGCCGCTATCCACGAGACCGATTTGGCGCTGATTCTATACACCTCGGGATCTACCGGAAAACCCAAGGGATTTCAGGTGACGCGGCAAATGGTGCAAGTCTTCATCGACTGGACCCTCAGCGAATACAACATCACGAATGATGATGTTTTTCTAAACGTTGCCGGTTTTCACTTTGACCTGTCGCTGTTCGACATCTACGCGTCCCTGTCTCGGGGCGCGCGACTGGTGATCTTTCCGCAGTCGTCGCTTTTTAGTCCCTTCGCCTTTGGACAGGCGATTGTGGACCATCAGATCACATGTTTGTACTGCGTGCCGAGCATTCTAACCCTCATGATCACGAGTTCGGCGATACAGCACTATAAGCTCGACTCATTGCGTTACGTGATATTTGCTGGAGAGGCATTTCCGGTGAAACATTTGCGGACCTGGAAGGCCCTGCTGCCGGAGATCAATTACTACAACGTTTACGGTCCTGCGGAAACCATCGCCTGCACCTTCTATAAGATCGGTGATATCGATCCAGAGCGCAAAATTCCGATGCCCATTGGCAACAAAATGTCCAATGTCGATCGACTATATGCCCTCGATGTAGAGGGAAATACCATCGAGGATGGCGCTCCAGGCACGATTGGTGAGCTGTTTGTACAAGGTCCGTGTGTGACGCCAGGTTACTGGAAATACGAGGATCGAAATAACAAAGACAACCACCCCCAAGGCATTCATGCCACGGGCGACCTCGTGACATTTGAGGATGGTCATTATGTCTTTCAGGGTCGCAAGGATCGCCAAGTTCAACTCCGCGGCAACCGGGTTGAGTTGCCCGAGATTGAATCTGTGATCATGAGCTATGGAAACATCGACGAATGTGCGGTCATTGTCGTTGGAGAAGATGACGACCTCTGTCTTCTCGCCTTCATTGTCGGCTCTGCTAAACTCTCCGCAGACGCACTGAAAGAGCACTGTGTGGCCGAATTGCCCCGCTACATGATCCCATACGGATTTCATTTCTTCGACAAGCTGCCGAAGAACCCCAACGGTAAAACCGACCGGATCCAACTGGCTGCCTGGGCCACAGAAAATCTAGCTGCTTAGCAGCGTCATCACCCCCATCTTCCCGGTGCTCGTCCTACAACGCATCGCAGACAATCCAAGCTCTAAGCGGAGATACTATGAACGATAAGATCAAAGAAGTCATGCAGGCGGTATTCGATCTCCAGGGGAAAGAGATCCCCGACGATGTCGCCCCTGATACCGTTCCTGAATGGGACTCCTTTCGCCATATCAAGCTGATTGAGATGCTTGAGAAACGCTTTGAGGTCCGCTTTAGCCCCCACGAAATTGGTGTGATGCTCGATCTGGATGCCATCAGGTCGGTTTTGCAAGAAAAAGGCGTCGGCAACTAGCCAAGGGCGGAGCCATTGTTATGGGACAGCAAGCACAAATAATTGCAGAGACACCTGAACTATATTTCAAACTCATCACCGAAGAAGATGTCGAGGCCACAGCAGCCTGCTTTGCCAAGGTGTTCTCTGAAAGTGAGCCAACATCGATTGTCCTCAACATAACGCCGGAGAAATTCTATCCAGTGGCGTTCACTGCATCTCGTAATATCGCCGGTACTGGCAACGGCATTGTCGTGAAGACCAAGGCAGAAGATACTGTCGTTGCCTATTCCATTTTTCACGACTACGACGTGAATCCGATCGAAGGGCTCGAGGATATGGCGCCGGAGTTTGTGCCGGTATTTGCCATGTTCGAGTCCATGGATGAGAAATATCGTCGAGACTTTCCCTACCAACCCGGTGAGGTGTATTACGGATTTGCAGGGGGCGTCGATTACGACTGGTATCGACGGGCAGGGGCATCGGCTGGTCCGGCGACGGCACTCGTGGCCAAGCTCATCGAATTGAGCCTTGAGATTGGCCAAAAGCGCGGCTATCGTCGATGCCTCTCTCATGTGACCAATACCTTTCCCATTAGCGTACTCAGAGACAAGTTTGGTTTCGAAGAGCGCTATCACGTCGACTATAAGACGTACGAATTCGAGGGCACCAAGCCATTTGCCGCTATGCGCGGCCATCATCGCTGCGCTCTTATGGAAAAACGCTTTTCCTAATAAACGACATTGATGCATGCCAGTGGTGGACGCCACTGGTGGGCAATCGCAGCGGACGATAGCGCCGTTAGCGGCGCATTGTGTACCGCAGCGGCAGTCGTTTGAGGCCGCTGATCTATAGCAAAGAGCGACTTTAGGCAGAGCCAGACACCTGTTAGACTACGCCCCCCTAACAACAGAAAGACAAAACGATGAAGCTCTGCCCTTACCTAACCTTCAAAGACAACGCGCGCGAAGCGATGGAATTCTACGCGCAGGCCCTTGGCGGTGAGGTCGCCATGCACCTGACTTTCGCTGCAATGCCCGAAGAAGAGCGAGCGAACCTGCCCGAGGAGGCCCATGGACTGACCGCACACATCGCGGTTCAGTTTGGCGACCAGACTCTGATGGCATCGGACCATCCTTGGGGTGACCCGCCAGCGCCCGCCGGATTTAGCGTACAGACCGAGTGGCCAACCGTGGCTGAAGCAAAAGCGGCATTCGAACAGATTGGCGAAGGCGGCGAGATTCAGATGCCGTTTGGACCAACGTCCTGGGCGGTAGGTTTCGGCTTGGTGCGCGACCGTTACGGCGTGTCGTGGATATTCAACTGCGGCACCGAGGCAACGTAGCTTGGAGGCCGATGGCGGCAAATGAGGCCCGGCGCTTTACCTAAGCGTTTGCGTTGGCTCGGGCAAATCGCAGGCGCTTTCGAAGACCCAAGCAGGAGCGCGGCGGACGCCGCAGGCCCTTCCTAAGACCCATCCGGAACGATCGTGGAGGAGTTCGAGCGCGCCAAAGGCCAGCCACAGACGCGGCTGATTGCGGATCTCGATCTCGATAAGCAGCCAGCCGCAGCCGAGCCAGATCACCAGTTTGAGCGCGTTCATGGAAAACACGCCGAAGAAGATCTGCGCCACGGTGCCGCTCATGACGGCGACGCCAGCGAGCATGTGACCTAAGGTCCCCGCACCGAGTCGGCGGGCGAGCATCGCCGTCATCCACACCGTGAGCGCCCCCAGGAGCGCCACTGGCACCCGCAACGCCCATATCGAGTCACCGAATACCAACCGACTCACGCGCAGCATGGCGGGCGCCAGCGGTGGGTGATCGACGAAGCCCCAGGCCAGCCGCTTCGAACAGGCCAGGTAGTAATACTCGTCGATAAAGATGCCGTAGGGGCCCAGCACGCCAGGCAGGAGGAAGAGAAGGAACGCGACCGCGGCCAGGAGGCCGGGAAAGAGATGCGATCCAGAGGGAGGCGAGAGGAGAGGCGCCGGGGAGCTCGTTTTCATGAAGCGCAGCTTACAGCAGCTGAGCCGGTTGCGAACGGACTCGGGGAGGAGCGGGTTCGTCCAGGGACAAACGGGACCAGGCAGGGGCGAGCGGGACCGCGGCGGCGCGTCCTTCTTCCATAACGGCAGCGTGAACGAGCTCGACATCGCGTCTTCCCTGCCTGCCACCGCGTGGTCCCGTCGCCGGCGCATGTTCGGAATCTGGCTTGCCTCGGTCCTCGGCATCAGTCTCCTCATGGTTGGTACGTCATCACGTTGTGGCCGTGTAAGAAACGCAGTCCACACTGCAACCTTTACGGGTCAAGAGAACGGCAGTTGCTGGACTTCACCGTGGGCGTCACTCTGAGCTTGTTCGGGCTTTGCCTTTTCTCGGAATTCCTAGTAGCAGTAGCCACTGCTACTAGCTAAAACAAGTCCACGGCAACAATGCCGATACCGTCTCGAATTGCGCCATCCGGCGTCTAATCCGCGACCGAGAGCCCGCGTCATCCAATGCTGTAATGACCCACGTATTGGCGGCAGCGCTGTTGCCGGACGCCGACGTCGCCGTGCCCGCATCGAGATTCTCCCCCAGCCAACAATGAACCAACAACGAAGCCTTAGCGACCCCAACAACGGACACTGTTTCCAAGAGGTTTACGATTCATGTTACGCACCACAAATTCATCTTGCCTGTCTGTATTACTCATGCCTCTCAGCGCACTTGCCTTCGCCGCCCTATTGGCCGCGCCAGCGCACGCCGATACATCTAAGCCGGGTGTCTCTGGCTTGGTCCCATCACCGGCCGTAGTCGAAGCTGGACGCAGTGTTGCCAGCGCCACTGGCCTCCAAGCCGCCGCTGCCGGTGACCTAGAAGCGTTGGCCACGGGACATTGGAAAGGCATCTGCACCGACTTTCTCCCCGGCTCCGATCAACCCTCGATCTTCGAGATGGAGCGTATCGTCAAGCCTCTGCCCAACACCGATGCATTCTCGTGGACGATCGTCTACCGCATCCCCGGCCGCGCACTCGATGTTCGCCCGTACACCATGGTGCCCACCGAAGAGCCGGGTCGGTACATCCTAGACGAGAATAACGGCATCCTGCTGACGCATTATCTGTTCAATGAGGGCGTATTACTCAGCGAATTCGAAGCGATAGGAACCCGCATTATTGCGCGCGATACATTCATGGGCGACCGCTCGACATTCGAGATCACGGTACTCGTTGCTGCCCCTGAGCTCACGACTGGGTTTGAGGGCTTCTCGGTCGATTCGTTCCGTGTGGTTTCAAAATACGTGTGCAGCTTGGCGCTGGACGACGACGATGGCGATGATGATGACGACGGTGACGACGACGACGGTGACGATGATGACGACTAGCACCAAACAATAAGACAGTGCTTGCATCGTTTGACTGAGATATCCGCTGATTGAAGTGTGTCACCCCTCTGGTTCCATCATCAACGCCAGCGTCCGTTGATAGATAGCCAGGTCCCGGTCACTGAAGCAGCAAAACGTCACTTTGTCGATATCGCCCATCTCCGCCAGCGCAGCGGCTACGGTCGCGAGGGCGATGCGGGTAGCCAGCTCGATGGGAAAGCCATAAATGCCGGTAGAAATCGCCGGAAATGCGATGGTGCGCACCTCGTTGGCCACGGCCTGCGCCATGCTGTTGCGGTAGCACGCCGCCAATAGCGCCACCTCGCCCGCCGCACCGCCGCGCCATACTGGCCCCACGGTGTGGATGATGTATGTCGCTGCCAGGCGATAGCCCTTGGTGATTTTGGCCTCTCCGGTCTTGCAACCGCCCAGCAGGCGACATTCGTCAACCAATTGCGGCCCTGCGGCCCGATGGATGGCACCATCGACACCGCCACCGCCGAGCAGGGAACTGTTGGCGGCATTGACAATCGCGTCCACCACCAACGTGGTTATATCACTTAGGACGATATCGATACGAGCGCTCACCTCTGGCGACAGCGTCTGCAGGCCGATTTCTTCAACTCTCATATCCGACATGGCACTATTATACTACTTTATCGCTACAAGCGAGTGCATGACCCCGCGTCTGGGCGCGAGTAGGTGTATTTTCTGCGCGAGCCCTTACCGCTTGCATTTGCGGTCAACACCGCGCTTAGCTGTGGGCATGCGTTACTCCGCTATTGCCGTCGTCACTGTCGTCACTGTGACCGCTGCCGCTATGCTGCTGATCCACTCGCCCGAGGCGATGGCGAAGCCGCGCGACGGAATCGCCATGAGACCGCAGGCGCCAACGCCGCCGCGATTGCCACCGCCGGCCCTCATGGTCCCCACGAGCAAAGACGGCGACGAGCGCACACGGCCCCTCCGCATCACTGATGTCAAAGTCAAGGCCACCATTGTCGGCCATCTGGCCGAGACTACAATGACGCTGACCTTCTACAATGCCAGCAGCCGGGTTATGGAGGGTGATCTCTACATGCCTCTGCCCGAGGGCGCCAGCATTTCCGGTTACGCCTTGGACGTGCAGGGCACGTTGGTCGATGGCGTGGTGGTGCGCAAAGATAAGGCCCGGCAAGTATTCGAAGCCGAGGTGCGCAAAGGCGTCGATCCGGGCCTGGTGGAATGGACGCGGGGCAATCATTTCAAGACCCGGGTGTTTCCGATCCCGGCGCGCGGGTCACGCACGGTGCGCGTATCCTACGTGTCCGAAGTGCTGGCGTCTCGCGATGGGGCGCGATATGTGCTGCCGCTCAATTTTCGCGATAAGGTGGCGTCCTTTACTCTCGCGGTGGAAGTGGTCAAAGCAGCCGGCAAGCCGCTGGTGGTGGCCGGCGGCCCGCGCGGGCTGGGGTTTTCTGCCGCCCGCGATAGCTATATGGCCGACGCCGAGCTGCGCAATGTTGCGCTTTCGCGGGATTTGATCATCCGCTTGCCCAATATCGACAAGCGACCGATCCGAGTCGAGCAAGCGCCCGATGGCGAAACCTACTTCGCCATTCGCCAGCGCATTCCCCGCGCTGTGATCGACAAGGTGCGCGGACAAGGGCGCACAGCCAAAGACCGGCTGCAGCCGCGCCGCATCGCCGTATACTGGGACGCCTCGCTGTCGCGTTCGCGTTCGCCAGAGGCGCTTGAGCGCGAGTTGGCCGTACTGCAGGCGTATCTGGAATCGCTGGGAAATACTGCCGCTGAGATATCGCTGGTGTTTGTGCGCATTGAAGCCGTGCCCGGTCGCCGATTCCGTCTGCCGGAGGAGCGCGAGGATGTGATTGCCGCTCTGCGCACGGTCGATTACGATGGTGGCACGCAGCTGGCGGCCTTGGGCAGTAGAATCAGGGACGCCGATCTCAACTTGGTATTCAGCGACGGCTTATCCACCATCGGCGATGAGATGCCGCGGCGGCTGCGCGTGCCCACGTACGTCATCAATGGCGCCACCGCCGCAAACCATGCTTTTTTGCGTTATTTGGCCATGAGTACGGGGGGCACGTATTTCAACCTCGGCCGGGTCGATACCGCCACTGCCGTGGCCGGCATCGGCGGGCGCGCGTTTTCGTTTCTGCGCGCCGAGGCCCGCGGTGCCGAGGTGGACCATCTCTATCCGCGGCTGCCGGTGCCGGTACACGGCGTATTCGATATGGCGGGCAAAATGAATGCCGCGCAGGCCGAGATTGTCTTGCACTATGGCATTGGCAACCAAGTGCTGCACAGCGAGCGAGTACTGGTCAAGCGCAGTGACGCCAGTCGCGGCGATATGGTGCGCCGTTACTGGGCACAGAAAAAGGTCGACGATCTGATGGTATTTGCCGAACGAAACCAAGAGGCGCTCACTGAGGTGGGGCGACGCCACGGAATCGTCACCCCGGGGACCTCGCTCTTGGTATTGGAGCGGCTCGATCAATATGTGGAGTACGAAGTACGGCCGCCAGCGAGCTTGCCCGCGATGCGGGCTGAATACGACAAGACCATGCGCGGGCGCTTGCAAATCGCCCGCGACGCCCAGGCCGAGAAGTTGACCCAGGTGATACAAATGTGGCGAGAGCACAAAGCTTGGTGGGGCAAGCGCTACAAATATCCCAAGAATTTTCGTTACCGCAGCAAAAGCGACAAGAAGGCCAGCGGTGCCGCTATGGGGGCGCGCAGAGGGCGGGTGCGAGTGAGCGAGGCGGAAGCGGCGCCCGCGGCACCACGAGCGCCCGAGCCAGATAGAATGATGGCCGACGAAGACGATGTCGGCATTGGCGGCGGTGGCGCGGAGAACGAAGGAACATTGGCGCGGGCCATAGGTCAAGGCCGTGCCAGCGCCAAAGCGAAAAAAGACGCTGGCGGAGGCCAGCGCCGACCCGAGCCGGCGGTGGTGCTCAAGCCGTGGAGTCCCGATACGCCGTATCTCAAGGTGCTCGGCCGCACGGCGAAGCACCGCCAGTTTGCCGAATATGTGCGTCAACGAGAGCAATATGCCACGTCACCATCCTTCTATCTCGACACTGCAGACTTTTTTCGCGAGCGCGGCGATCTGCGCTTGGCGCTGCAAGTGTTGAGCAATCTGGCCGAGTTGGAGCTGGAGAATCCGGCGCTCTTGCGGGTGTTGGGCCATCGACTGGCGCAGCTGGACTATCTGGATTTGAGCATCAAGGCGTTTGAGCAAGTGCGCGAGCTAAGGCCGGAGGAACCGCAATCGTATCGCGACCTGGCCTTGGTATTGGAGCGCCGGGCCGATAGGGGCAGCGGCGACAAAGCCCGCGCCGACTACGAGCGCGCGTTGGCGCTGCTGGCCCAGGTGGTGATGGGGGAGTGGAGCCGTTTCGATCGTATCGAAGTGATTGCCCTGATCGAGTTGAACGCCATCTATGCCAAGGCTCGCCGTCTCGGCCCGGTCAAAGCCCCCGTCGACAAGCGCCTGATCGAGCTGCGCGATATGGATATTCGCATCGTCATGACGTGGGACGCCGATATGACGGATATGGACTTGCACGTCGTCGAACCCTCAGGCGAAGAGGCCTATTACAGCCACAACCGCACGACCATTGGCGGCATGGTCAGTCGAGATTTCACCCAGGGGTACGGACCGGAGGTCTATGCCGTACGCCGGGCCATGCGGGGCGATTATACCATTAAGACCAAGTTCTTTGGCAGCTCGGCGGCTAAACTCATCGGGGCGGTGACCCTGCAAGTGGATATCTTTACCAACTATGGCCGCCCCAACCAGAAACGCAAATCGCTCACGCTGCGCCTGACCGAGGCCAAAGAGACGTTTACGGTGGGCAATATTGCCTTTTGAAGGCTTGTGACACTCTCAATTCACGCCCTGGGTTAGTGCTGTCACCCGACAATGGATATATTTATGGTACGGACAGCCGGTAAAGGGGTCTCGTTCGGCGGCATCTGTGAGTTCGTTGATGCGAACCCCGTCGCGTCTGAGTTCGCCGGTCTCGGCGTCGGGGTACGCGAGTCCGAAGCCGTTGGGGATGTGGATGTGCCCGGGGAGGGTGGTCGTATCTATCGAGATCGGCGCTTCGGCGCTGCCGCGGCACGTCTCGATCCGAACCAGATCGCCGTTGCCGAGACCCATCTTCTCGGCGTCGTCGGGGTGCATGAGCACTGGACAGTGTGGTCCTTTGCCCTTGCGCCAGGCCGGATTTCGCTGAACGGTGTTGGCGTTCCAATTGGTCCGTAGCCCGCCATTTAGGATGAACGGATACTCGCTGTCCACGGTGAACGGGTCGGCCAGGGCACGCTGGATTTCCGCCGGCATGGCCTTGGGCAAGAGGTTTGCCTTGCCGCCTTTGTTGCGGCAGTGATCGACAAAATTGCGCTGCTCGTCTAGCTTGGCCACATGGAGGCCATTCGGGTTCTGCAGGAGCTTGTCAAATAGGAACTCCCCGACAGCGAATCGGTTGCGCATGGTTTGTACTTCGGGAAATATGCGCGCTACGGCGTCTTTCCGCCCCAGGGCAAAGCTTTGGGCCGCGAGCCACATCATGGCCAGGCTGGGAGATGGAAGGTGTTTGCCGAGAGTCTCGTAGAGCCAGAACGCGATCCGCGGCATGGTCCCCTTGAGACTGCGTCCCTTGAGCAGCGCCGCAATCATGAGCGCAGGCATGAACGCGGCTGCTCCGACGGGGCTGCGAGCGTATTTGGCCAGGCGATGGAGCAATCTCGGCGCTTTTTCCACCATGCCCATGGCGTGGGCCAGACGGTAGTAAATCTCGGATTCTGGCAGGGCTTCTTCTGGTCCGCGGACCACAGGAGAGCGGAGGTGGACACTGATTTCTGGATAGCGTTTGGGGAAAAGGGCGTACTCCCATTTCTCATACCCCACGGGCGTAGGCAGGACGTAGTCGGCCATCTGAGCAGTTTCGGTCAATGCGGGGTCGATGACGACGAGCAGTTCGAGTTTGGCAAGTGCTTCTTCGAGCTTATGGGTGTCGGCATAGCTCACCAGGGGATTGGCGCCTTCTACGATGAGGGCCCGGATGCGCGCTGGGTGGTCGGTGAGTATTTCCTCTGGCAAGAGATTGGGCGAGAACATGCCAATGGGAACGAACATGGGGATGGCTGCAATCCCAGATACAAGCGCCTTGGCCGGCTTGCTGTTTAGGGCGGATGTGTCGAGGCTGAACATGCCGAGAAACACATTGCCGCCAACATTGCCTACGTTGCCCGTGAGGAGAAGCACAACGCGGACGAGGTAGGAGACCAGGGTAGAATACGGGATTTGCTCGGTGCCGAGTTCGTTGAGGATACAAGCGCTGGGAGCGGTTGCAAAACCGTGGGCGACGTCGGCCAGGTCGGCTGGAGTGAGCCCTGCGCGCTCGGCCATCTGTGCTGGGTCAATTTGTCGCAGAATTTGAGCGAGGCCGTCGAATCCGCTGGTTTTACTGCGGACAAAGCCCGTATCCACGAGGTCTTCGCGGACGATGTACGCTGCTAGTCCCAGGAGGAAGAAGGCATCGGTGCCTGGCTTGATGGCCAAATGTATATTGGCTCGCCGGGCAGTCTCGGTCCGCTTGGGATCCACCAGCACCAGAGTCCGTTGTTCGTCGGCGCGGATTTGCTTGAGCATTTCTGTCGCGTTATGACCCCGGTTGCTGATGGCCGGATTGGTTCCTATCATTAAGATGTAATGGGAGCGATCTGCGTCCGGGTGAAGATCGCAATTCGAGGGCGCTTGGAACACCCAGCGATCCACTAAGGCATGCTGGGTCTTTTCCTGGGCTACTGCGTTGAACAGCATGGGAGAGCCGGTGCCCATGAGGAACGGGGCGGCATAAAAGCTATCCAAGTGGTTGGCCACGCCGCCGATGCCGGCCATGGCGAACGCGCGGGCCGGGTGCTTGTTGAGGATGTCGCTCAGCTTGGCCGCGATTTCGCCAATGGCCTGATCCCAAGAAATGCGTTCGAAGGAGCCGTCGGGTTTTCGTTTGAGGGGATATTGTGTGCGTTGGGCGTGACGCACGTGGTAATTGATGGTGTATCCTTTGTTGCAGCTATAGCCGTGGGTGATGGGGTTGGTTGTATCTGCCTTGATGTTGACGATGGCGTTATTGGCCACGTCGACGAGCAGACCGCAGTTATGCGTGCACAGGGTGCAGGCGGTAGGGACTTTTTGGGCGTTCGTGGCCACTTGGGCTGGGCCGGTAATCATGTGCATTGGTTTCTCCCCGAGTCTGCTCTGCTGAGATGGTACATCTGGTGGGCATAGAGTCTCATACCTAGAATTGCATAGGCCGTGCCACGGCCGTCTGCCACGGCTGTCTGCTATCGATGTGACCAGAGATGCGCAGAGTTTGCTGGTTGGGCGTAAGCGGGCGCAAGGCTTGCGCATGCGTGAGATCAATGTCTCATCTTATTTCTTGAGCGCCGATGGGGACAAAACGCACGGCTCCTTGACCGCCCCCGTGATTGTGATATGACCAGGTAGTCACAATGCCACTCTCGACATTTCACAACCTGCCGCAAAGCAAACGCACCAAGATCCTGGAGACCGCGCGCCGGGTCTTTGCCGAGGAACGCTACGATCGAGTAACCATCACGGGGCTGGTGGCGGCGCTCGGGATTGCAAAGGGTAGCTTTTATCAATACTTCGCCAGCAAGATGGATCTCTTTCAGACTCTCGTAGCCGAGGCGGGAACGCGCAAGATAGAATATGCCAGCACAGCGTCTGCAAAAGGGACGGGGCAGGGAGGGATTTTCGGCGAGTTGCGCGATATGTATCGCGGGGGATTGCGCTTTATGAAGGAAGAGCCCGTGCATGCGCGTATCCTGGCCCGGCTGACCGAGCCCTCCACCGATCCAGAACTCGAAGCTGTGCGCAAGGCAACGCGAGTGCAGGCGGTTTCTTGGATGCGCAATTGGCTCATCAATGGACAGCGATGCGGTGAAATACGTCACGATATCGATATCGATGTCACCACGCACGTATTGCTCGCCATGCTATCCGAGGGGCTGAGTGCGGCCGCGGCCGCGCGTTGGGGGTTTGAGCCCGAAGAGCTGGCCCGCACGCCGGCATTGGGGCAGCAAATCAGCGAAGAGTCGCTATTGGCCATTGTCGACGGTATTTTTGACGTGATGTGTCGCGGTATACAGGAACACAATACGGAGGAGTCACCATGATCACGGTTGAGCAGCTCCATTTTCGCTATCGAGGAGCATCTGCCCCAGCGGTGGAAGATGTTTCTTTTTCTATCGAGCGTGGCAACATTTTTGGCTTCCTGGGTCCCAGTGGTGCCGGTAAGAGCACGGTGCAGAAAATATTGATTCGGCTATTGCCTCTGCAGCAAGGGCAGGTCCGTTACGACGGTGTGCCATTGGCCGACTTGGACAGAGATTTCATGGCCCAGGTCGGGGTGTCGTTTGAGCATCCCAATGTCTTTCCCCGTCTCAGCGGTCGCGAAAATCTGCGCGCCTATGCCGGGCTATATCCCCCAATAAACGGTGGTGCCAACGGCGGTACCGATGGTGGTGTGGATAGACGTATCGACGACATTCTGGAGCGATTGGGGTTATCGGCGGCAGCTGATCAATGGGCCGAGACCTACTCCAAGGGAATGAAACAGCGCTTGGTGCTGGCGCGTTCTCTGCTCCATCAGCCCCGGTTTCTCTTTCTGGACGAGCCGACGAGTGGTCTCGATCCGGCAACCGCGCGGGTGGTGATGGAATTGATTCGGGAGCAAAAAGAGCGGGGCGCCGTGATCTTGTTGACTACCCACGATATGTTTGTCGCCGACTCCCTCTGCGATCAGGTGGCGTTTCTCCACCGCGGCGTCATTGTCGCCTGTGATAGTCCGCGCGCGCTCAAGCTATCTCATGGCGAGAAATCAGTGCGAATCGAATACCGCTCCGATGCTGGATTGCAAAGCGCGCAGCTGGTATTGTCGCGCGCTGCGGATCGCGAGCGTTTGCAAGCCCTGAGCGAGTCGGGCGCCATCGAGACCATCCACTCTCAAGAGGCCACATTGGAGCAGGTCTTTGTCGAGCTGGCCGGCGCGGAGCTCTTATCATGATGGGCCGTGGGATTGGTATGGGGCTTTGGCATCTCATCTCGCTCGAAGCCCGCTTGGCCTGGCGCCATCGGCTGGTGCACGTGGTCTTGGTGGTTGCGGTATTGTTTGGCCTCCTCATCCGTTTTGCCATCCCCGGAGACATTCACCCGGCGGCAATCGATGTTGGAGGATGGACGGGACTGATGCCGCCGTCCGTCTTTGGTGTGGCCTTTGATGTACACGTCCTCCAGCCCGGCGTGATGAAGACCCCCTTGAACCATCTCATGATACCGCTGCTACTGGCCATCGACGTCGGGCTGTTGGGCTTTATGTTTGGAGCCGTGATGGTACTGCAGGACAAACAGTGCCGCACGATCACGTGCTTCCGTATCACGCCCGCCGGGGCGCTCGCGTATATTAGTGCGAAGTTGACGGTGAATTTGGCGCTCACGCTGCTCAATACCGTGCTCCTCATCGGCATTGGCGCGCATGAATTGCTGGCCTACCCGGCGATTTATCCGCTGGTATTGCTTTCTGGCGTTGGTATGACGCTGCTGGGCATTGGCATGGCGGTGTTTTTTCGTACCCTGTCGAGTTTCTTCTACCCAATGGCGTGCGTCGGCATGGTGGTGGCCCTACCCATGTATCCGTATCTCCATCCCGCGGCCACAATCCCCCTTATCGAGATTTTGCCGAGCTATTGGCTCATTCAGGGGGCTGACGCCATTTTATTTTCTCCGCCCGCCAGCGAAGTGGCGCCGCAGGGTGCTTTTCTCATGCTGGCGATCTTTGCTGTGGCAGGAGCGCTATTCAGCCTGTGGGCGGTGTCTCGCCGCTTGCTCAAGGAGGTCGCATGATGCCGGGTCGCACCATGTTCACGTTTGGCGCTGTCACTGGCGCCGTGGTTGGCAAAGATATACGCACGGGCATGCGCGATCGGATCGTGACGTACATGCTACTGGCACCGGTGACGCTGGGGCTGCTGATGGCCATCCTGAGCCCGCTATTGCAGCCTGCGCCCATCCGAGTTGCGGTCGCGAGCGGCGCAGCGTCGTCGGAGCTAGCGGCATTGGCCGCGCGGCTGAAAGTCGTGCAACTGGCCGATCGCGAGGAGATCGAGGCCCGGGTCTTGCGCCGTGATGACGTCGTCGGCCTGATTGCGTCTGACGCCGATGCCGGGCAGCAGCGTTGGCATTTGATTGTGCAGGGGAATGAAGATCCTGCGGTGGTGGATGCCGTGAGCCGAGCTGTGACCGCGGCCTGGGCCCTTGAGATAACTGCGCCGTCTGTGCATGAGATGAGCGGGGCACAGTCCATCGAAGCGGCTGAGGTACCTCCTGTGCCCCTGCGCCTCATGATCATCGCGCTCATGCTCTACAGCATTGCGGTCGTTGCCGGCATTGCCGTCGGCTTTACCATTCTCGAAGAAAAAACCACCAACGCCATTGCGGCGATGGCGGTATCGCCGATGCACTACTGGCAGTATCTGTTGGGCAAATTGGGCTTGGGGAGCCTACTTGCCATGGCTATGGTACTCACGACCGCGGCCCTATGCTTGGGACGAGACGTCGCGGTGTTGGGCATGACATGGACCACGCTGGCGGCGGCGCCATCGGCGCTGACCATGGGCCTTGTCGTCGCCGCCTATAGCAAGGACCAACTGACCGCCATCGCCATGATGAAGGGGCTTTTGCCCATTTGGACCAGCCTGCCCATCGCCGGCTTCGTCTTGTCGGCGGATTGGATGTGGACCATGTGGCCGTTTGCCAACCATTGGGCGGTGCAGGGGTATGCCGCCGTGCTGGTGTCTGCCGCTGGTGGCGGCGATCTCGGCGCCATGCTGGCGAGCGCCAGTGACAAATGGCTATTGGCGTTTGCCTGCGGATTGCCGCCATTTGTGCTCACGCTGTGGTGGCTCAAGCGCCGCTTGGGCCTATGATCGCCTATATGAGGCCGCCTATATGACGTGCACCCGGCGCAAGTGCCGATCGTGATCGGCGTGGAATGCCGTGCGGCCGTGGAGTAGGGCGTGGTTATCGATGATGACGATGTCGCCCGTTTGCCATGCATGCCTGGCGCAAATCCCCCGATCATAGAGCAAGGGGGTCAAGTCGTCGATCAGGGCGTCGAGCTCGGAGTTCGACAGCGTGTCGCAGTCGAGCTCAATGGGGTTGAGCTGTACGCTGTCTCCATTGAGCCGTTCTGCAAAGCGCATGGTAATCTCTCCGGTAACCGGGTGGTGGTGGATCAGTGGCCGCTTGATTTCGCCGCCATAGTGTTGCCGCTTCTCTGTGCGGTAAATAATGTCCGTGTTGCGCCAAAGGGTGCGTTGATCTTCGCTTGCGCTTTGCCATAACCGGGTCGTATCGCAAAACAGGCTTTCGCCGCCAGCGCCGGCACCAGGGGCGGCCAGACAGTGGAAGACCATAAAACTGGGCACCGCTTTGGCAAAGGCGCCGTCCCAATGAAAGGGGACATTGCCATGGGTGAAGAGATAGTTATCGGGGCTCTGGTGCACTTTCAAATCGAGGACTTCGCCGAAATTCCACGTGAGCAGCTGACCCCACTGCCGGCAATAGCCGGCCATGTGTTCCTTGTCGACAAAGGGCTGAAAGCCGCGCAGAACCACATAGCGATGATCTCGCACTGCACCTTTGAGCCATGGAATGTCGAGGTCTTGGATGTTGGCGTGCCCGCTGCGCTCCATATCTCCAGGGCCGGCGTCGATTTGCAGGCCGAAGGGATAGATGGTGCTGGTGAGCAGAGTTCCTGCGGTGCTCTCTAGCGGTATGCTGGAGCCTGCGGGAGGGGGAGCGTCGTCGGTGAGGGGATGGGTATCGTAGCGCATGTCGATTCCTGCATGATCAAATGGTTGGGGCCACGTAATGGCTGGGTCGATTGTTGCGCCAGACAAGTGAGGCATTCATGCGTTCGGCATCGGCGCGCTTCACCAGCACGAATTCTTCCCCAGTATCGAGGATGACGCCATGCCAGGGAGTGAGCCAGGAATCCCGCGTCTTGACCATGTGAAAGCCGATCTTGGATGAGTGCAGCGGATGGGGATGGATCGAGAGGCGGAGGCATTCGGGATACATTTCCTCTACCAGGGCCGACCATGCGTTGCTGCGCTGAATGACGCGATAGGCCAATTCCTTGGCCCGGTTGCGCAACTTGCTGCGACTCTGCTCGGGATAGAGGTACGATTGATCCTCGAACATAAACCGGTGAATGCCATTGAATAAGTTTTTGTAGGCTGGATCGGTTTTTACTTTGTCGCGGACTTCTTCTATCGGGGTGGCGTATTTTTCCACCAGATGGGCGCGCATGGAATCGAACGAGATGCTACCAAAGGCGTCCTCTAAAGAGTACGTGGTAATGCGATCGGCATGGGTGCTGCTGAGAATATTTTCGATGCCACGGCGATACGCGGTCACGTGGTTGTCAGTTACAGAAACGACATCGCTGAATACGCGCCCATCCGAACATATGGTCATGTGAGCGCCCGGTTTATGGAAATGGCTGATCTGCTCGCAGAACGCCTGCAGGAATCCGAGAGTGACGCGCTCGGCCATATCTGGCAGGTCGCCCAAGGTCTTATCGCGGTTTGGCGATTTGGCGGGGAATGCCGGGAGAACCATGTGGATCGGCGCGCGCTTGCGCACGAAATATTCTACTGTGGCGTAGTGTAATTCAGTAAATTTCGCAAATGCCTCTGTGTCACTTAAAGTTTCCTCGGGGGTGGCGCGGCGAAATCGGAAGATGAGTCGGAGAACTTTTTCCGTGGTTGCTTCAATGTTGGGGGCGTCGTCGGGCGAGGAGCTCGTGAGTGTCGTGCTCAGGGGAAGAGGAGACGATTGGGAGAGGGACATGTAGAGGAG
>JAAUYH010035414.1_pt1 | contig 20469 bp, 16 predicted proteins | sample 7278061 | NCBI WGS metagenome assembly JAAUYH01 (sample SAMN14350203, study PRJNA611818) | marine sediment metagenome | isolation source: surface marine sediment (0.6m) | place: French Polynesia: Moorea | collected 2018-08 | reverse complement strand
CCCCGGTCACGCGGCCCTGCAGGGTCAACCCGGCGCTGGTTTCGCCGGGATCACCCGCCAGCAGCACCGCATCCTGCGAAATCGCCACCGCCCAAAGCTCTCCGATCTGGCCGGACCCGGGCACTTCCACCGCCTGCCCCGCGACCTCCAGCGTCACGCGCCCGTCGCCGCTGGCTACCACGCGGCCCGTCAGGCGGGGCGCCGCCGGGCGCCAACCGGTAAGCTTGCCGCTCGCCATCCCGAGCACCCGGTCGGCGAGGTGGGTGATTTCCATCGCCGAATGCGTCACGTAAAGCGCCGGCACCCCGAAGGACGCCACCGCGCGCGCGATATAGGGGATCAGTTCCGCCTTGCGCGCGCGGTCGAGCCCGGTCAGCGGCTCGTCCAGGAACAGCACCCGCGGCCCGGACGCCAGGGCGCGTCCCAACGCCACGCGACGGGTCTCGCCGCCCGAGAGCGTCTCCGGACGACGCGCCATCAGCGGCCCGAGGTCCAGCGCCTCCACGACCGCGGACACCTGCGCCAGCGGCACCCCGCGCCGCGCCGCGCCATAGCCGAGGTTCTCGACGACGCTCAGATGCGGAAAGAGCCGCGCGTCCTGGAAGACATAGCCCACGCCCCGCGCCGCCGGCGGCAAACGCGTCCAGTTCTCTCCCGCAAAGCGCACCGAACCCTGCGCACCCCGCTCAAGCCCCGCGAGGACCCGCAAGAGGGTCGTCTTCCCGCTCGCGCTTGGCCCCGAAAGCGCCGTGATCCCCTGCAAGGGCACCTCTTCGGCGACCTCTAGCGAAAACCCCGGAAACGCCAGCCGGATGTCGAAGGAGAGCGCCTCAGACACCGGCCCGCACCCCGCGCTGGTTCATCAGGTAAACCGCCGTCAGCACCAGGAAGCTGAAAATCAAAAGGCCCCCGCTCAGCCAATGCGCCGTGGCGTAGTCCAGCGTCTCCACCGCCGAGTAGATCTCGATCGAGATCACGCGGGTTTCTCCCGGAATATTGCCGCCCACCATCAGGACCACGCCGAACTCACCCACCGTGTGGGCGAAGCTCAACACCGCCGCCGTCAGCACGCCGCGCCGGGCCAGCGGCAAGGCCACCGAGCGGAACGCGTCCCAGCGGCTCGCCCCCAGGGTCGCGGCTGCTTCCATCACCCCGCGCCCCACCGATTGGAACGCGCCCTGCAGGGGCTGCACCGCGAAGGGCAGCGAGTAGAAGATCGAGGCGATCACCAGCCCGGTGAAGGAAAACGTCAGCGCCTCGCCAGTGACCCGCACCCACCATGCGCCCAGCGTGGTCGAGGGGCTCATCAGGATCAGCAGGTAGAACCCGAGCACCGTCGGAGGCAGCACCAGCGGCAGCGCGGTGAGCGCCTCGATCACGGGGCGAATACGCGACCGCGTGTTGGCCAGCCACCACGCCACCGGCAGTGCGATCACCAACAGGATCAGCGTGGTCACCGTGGCCAGTTGCAGCGTCAGCCAGATCGGGGTCCAGAGGCTCATTCCGGCACCTCATAGCCTGCCGCAGCGATGATCGCCCGCGCCTCTGCGCTGCTCAGATAGGCGAAGAACGCCCGCGCCGCTTCGTTCTCCGCCGACCGCGCCAGCAACACCGCATCCTGCCGGATCGGCGCATGGCGCTCCACCGGCACGCGCATGATCCGCAACCCCTCGGGCCGCTCCAACGCCTGCGCAAGCCCCACCAGCCCCGCCGGCGCGTTTCCCGTCGCCACAAAGGCAAAGGCCTGTCCCACGGATTCACCCAGCACCAACCTGTTCCGCCAGTCCTCACCGCGCACCGGCTCCAGCACCTCCTGCGCCGCAAGCCCATAGGGCGCCACCTCGGGGTCAGCGATCGCCAGCCGCTCGCTGCCCGCCAGCACCTCGTCCAACCCGGCCTCCGGCAACCCTTCCGCCCGCACCAGTACCAGTGTCCCCAGCGCATAAGTCACCGGCCCGTCCGCCACCAACCCGTCCTCCACCAGCCGCGCCGGCCGCGCCGCATCCGCCGAGAGAAACAGGTCGTAGGGCGCGCCCGAGACGATCTGGGCGTAGATCTTGCCGGTCGAGCCCAGGACCAAGGTCACCTCCCCGCCGCCCCGCGATTCAAAATCGGCAATCAACGCCTCGGCGGCCGTCGCGAAATTCGCCGCCACGGCAACGGTCACCTGCGCCGCCGCCGGTCCCGCCAGCACGGCGCAAAGAAGCCAAAGGGTTCGAAAGATCAGCCCCATGGCGCCCGGGATAGACGCGCGCGCCCCCGGGGCGCAAGCCGCAAAAGACGCAGCCCTTACCGCCCCTTCCACACCGGATCGCGGCCCTCGGCAAAGGCCCTGGCGCCCTCGAGCTGATCCTCGGAGCGATAAAGCGCCTCGACGGTGGCGAACTGGCTCTTGGTGATCCGGTTCATCGCATCCTGGAACTTCATGTCTTCGGCCTCGCGCACGATCTCCTTGATCGCGGCGTAGACCAGCGGCGGACCCGATGCGAGCAGGTCCGCCAAAGCCCGCGCCTCCGTCATCAGCGCCTCGGCGGGATGAATACGATTGATCAGCCCCCAACGCGCCGCCTCCTCGGCCTCGAGCCAGCGCCCAGTCAGCAGCATTTCCATCGCGATATGATAGGGAATGCGCTTCGGCAGCTTGATCGTCGCCGCATCGGCCACCGTGCCCGACCGGATCTCGGGAAACGCGAAGCTCGCATGATCCGCGGCGAGAATGATATCCGCGCTCATCGCCAGCTCCAGCCCACCCCCGCAGCAGATCCCGTTCACCGCCGCGATCACCGGCTTGTTGAGCCCGCGCAGCTCCTGCAGCCCGCCGAACCCGCCGACGCCATAATCACCATCCACCGCGTCACCGTCGGCGGCGGCCTTGAGGTCCCACCCGGCGCAAAAGAACTTCGGCCCCGCGCCAGTGATCAACGCCACGCGCAACTCGGGATCGTCCCGAAACGCCTCGAACACCGCCCCCATCTGCACACTGGTCGCCAGATCAATCGCATTGGCCTTCGGTCGGTCCAGCGTCACCTCGAGCACATGGCCACGGGTCTCTGTTTTGACTGGGCTCTCACTCATCTCGCTCTCCAATCCGGATCAGGGCATCCACCGCCACCGCGCGCGCGGGCGTGCAGATCAGCGGGTTGATCTCTACCTCCTCGATCTGCCCGGGATGCGCGCCGACATAAGACTGCACCGCCATCACGGCAGAGACAATCGCCTCAACGTCCGCCGCCGGCTTGCCGCGATACCCCCGCAGCACGGGCGCCAGGCGCAACCGCCCGAGCATCCCCCGCACCTCCTCCTCGGTGACCGGCAAGAGCGCCGAGGCGCTGTCCGCCAGCACCTCCGTCCACACGCCCCCCGCCGCAATGGTCAGCAAAAGCCCATGCGCCGGGTCCCTGAGCACGCCGATCAGCAGCTCCGCCACGCCGTCCGAGACCATCTCCTCGACCAGCCAGGCCGTTCCACCCATCGCCACCGCCGCGTCCCGCAACGCCGCCGGGTCCAATCCCAAGACCACGCCTCCGACCTCGGTCTTATGCGCCATCCCCTCGGCCTTGAGCGCAAAAGGCCCCACCATCTCCCACGCCGCCGCGTCCAACCCATCGAGATCGCACCGCCGCCCCACTGGCACCTCGACGCCATGCCCGGCCAACGCCGCCTTCGCCTCGGCTTCCCCGAACAGGCGCACATCCACCGGCGCCCCGGGCAGCCAAACCGGCGCCGCCTCGATCTCTTGCCCCAGAAACGCCGCCGCCTCGATCGCGGCAAGCGCCTCGTCCACGGCGCCCAACGGTGCGATCCCCATGCCCGCCAACCGCTGCGCCACATCCTCCGGCATGTTTTCCGGCAAAGTCGCCACGATCGCCATCGGCACACCCGACGCCTGCCCCGCGGCGGCGGTCGCCGCAATCACCGGTTCCCAATCCTCCGCCGAGCACCGGTCGGCCCTCGGAAAATCCGCCACCACGGCCCCGAGCGCATAATCCGCCGTCATCATCGCCGCGTACGCCTTAGTCATCGCCTCGGTGTCGGCCCAGATATAGGTGTGGTAGTCTAAGGGGTTGGCGAGCGCGACCCGGGGCCCAAGCGCCGCCCGCAACGCTTCGCGCTGCTGCGCGGAGAGCGGTGGAAACGCCAGCGCGCGCCCCTCTACGCTATCCGCCATGAGGCTCGCCTCGCCCCCCGAACAGGACAGCGACGCGATCCGGTCCGACCCAAGCGGCCCTGTCACATGCAAGAGCTTCAACGTCTCCAGAAATTCAGGAAAGGACCGTACTTCCGCAATTCCCAGCCGCTTGAGCAATGCCGAGGCCGCCGCCGCGCTCCCTGCCAGCGACGCCGTATGCGACACCGCTGCTGCCCGCGCCTGTTCCGACCGACCGGCCTTCAGCGCCACGATGGGCTTCCCAAGCCGCCTCGCCATGGATGCCAAACCTTCAAGCGCCCGAAGATTCCCGATCCCCTCGATATGCAACCCCAGCACCGTCACCCGCGCGTCCTCCAAAAGCGCCTCTCCGATCTCCGCCAGCCCGGTCTGCGCCTGGTTCCCCGCCGTCGCGATATAGGCCAGCGGCACCCCGCGCCGCTGCATCGTCAGGTTGATGGCGATGTTCGAGCTCTGCGTGACGATCGCCACGCCCTTTTCCAGCCGCCGCCCGCCCTGCTGATCCGGCCACAGCGCCGCGCCATCGAGGTAATTCACGAAGCCATAACAATTCGGCCCGATCACCGGCATGTCGCCCGCCGCCGCAATCAACCGCGCCTGCAGTCCCGCGCCATCGCCCAGCTCCGCTTCGGCCTCGGAGAACCCGCTGGCATAAACAACCGCCCCTCCCGCCCCGATCTCCGCCAGTTCCGCCACCACATCAATGGCCGCGTCCCGGTTCACACCGACAAACACCGCATCCGGCGGCGCGCCCAAGTCCCGGACGCGGCCAACATCCCCCCGGGTCGGATGCACCTGCCACACCGGCCCGTCGAACCCGACCTTCGCGCAATTCTCGAGCACAAACCGCCCCACGGCCCCGCCCCCGATCACCGCAATCGAGCGCGGCCGGAACAGCCGTTGTAACCGGTCGCTCACAATCCGGCGCCAGTGCTGATTGAGAGTGCGGATGCCTCCGGCGGAGGTGTTTTTGGCCAGATGAGGTAAGAAACCTTTAACCAATATCGGCAAGGTTGCTCTTGCGGAACAGGCTGAGGAGCCGATGACCGCGCCAGGTGAAGCCCCCTGTCCCAAAAGGATGGGGGGTGGAGCCCGGCCAGGCTCCCATTCATCTGGCCGAAAACACCTCGGGGGTCTGGGGGCAAAGCCCCCAGTCGGTCGGCGCGCGGCACGCGCGACGAAACCAAATCAAGCCCCCAACGGCCGCAACAACTCGCGGCTGATGATGTGGCGCTGGATCTCGCTGGTCCCGTCCCAGATCCGCTCCACACGCGCATCGCGCCAGAACCGCTCGATCGGGAAATCGTCCATCAGCCCCATGCCGCCGAAGATCTGCAGGGTCGCATCCGTCACCCGCGCCAGCATCTCCGACGCGTAGACCTTCGCCGAGGCAATCTCGCGGTTCGCCGGCAGCCCCTGATCGAGCCGCCACGCGCTCGACAGCGTCAGCCAATCCGCCGCGTCGATCTCGGTGATCATGTCGGCGAGCTGAAACGAGACCCCCTGGAACTTGCCGATCTGCTGGCCGAACTGCTTGCGCTCCGCCGCATAGGCCAGCCCCAGATCGAAGCACCGCCGCGCGCGGCCCACCGACATTGTCGCCACCGTGATCCGGGTCGCATAGAGCCACTCGTTCATCACCGCGAACCCGCCATCGACCTCCCCCAGAACCTGCGCATCCGGCAGCCGGCAATCGGAAAACTCCAGGATGCAATTCTTGTAGCCCCGGTGGCTCACCGAGCGATACCCATCCCGGACCTCGAAGCCCGGTGTGCCGCGATCCACCAGAAATGCCGTGATCCGCTTCTTCGGCCCCTTCGGCGTTTCATCCACCCCGGTGGCGATGAAAACGATAAAGAAATCAGCGTGATCCGCGCCGGAGATGAAGTGCTTGGAGCCATTCACGACCCAGTCGCCACCGTCCCGCACCGCAGTGCACTTCATCCCGCGCACATCCGATCCCGCCTCCGGCTCCGTCATCGCCAGCGCGTCCATCCGCTCGCCACGCACGGCTGGCAAAAGATACCGCTCCCGCTGCTCGCCCTCACAGGCCATCAGGATATTCTGCGGCCGGCCGAAGAAATGCGTCAGCGCCATCGAGCCACGCCCCAATTCGCGCTCCACCAGCGCGAAATCCAGATGGCTCAGCCCCGCGCCGCCGACCTCCTCGGGGAAATTGCAGGCATAGAACCCCAGCTCCAGCGTCTTGCGCTTGATCTCGGCGGCGACCTCGGCGGGCACCTCACCAGTGCGCTCCACCGCGGCCTCGTGGGGATAGATCTCGGTCTCGACGAAACTACGCACCGTCTCGACGATCATCTCCTGTTCCTGGCTCAGCCCGAAATCCATGGCACGCCCCTCCCTTGGCACAGACAAAGCACACCCGCCGACCCGGCATTGTCCCGATTGCGACAGCGATCAGGCGAAAACGAAGTCCTCGGCGGCGAGCCCGACAACCCCCTCGACCAAAATGCTCGTCGTGCCGAAGCTGATCGTGCTGTTGCCGCCCGCCTCGACAATCGAGAGCGCGCCGAAACTGTAGCCCGAGGTCGTGATCTCGATCAGATCCCAGGCCGTCTCGAAATCGGTGATCACGTCAGATCCGTCCGCGTCGTCGAAGGCAAAGATGTCGGCGCCATAGCCGCCGGTCAGCGTATCGGATCCATCGGCCCCTCGGATCGTGTCGTTGCCAGTGTCGCCCTTGACAACATCGTTTCCCCATTGGCCGTTCAGGTCGTCATTGCCATCGCCACCCATGATTGTGTCGTGATGCGCGCCGCCACGGATCCAGTCGTTGCCGCGATTCCCGAATAGGAAGTCGTTGCCCCAGAACCCGTCGATCGTATCGTCACCGAGCCCGCCGAACACGGTGTCCCAGCCCTTGCCCCCGTCGATCACGTCCGCGCCGCTGTTACCCTCGATGTGATCCGCCCAATCCTCGCCAAAGATGCTGTCCGCCCCCGCGCCGCCGAGGATCGTATCGTCATGCGTGCCGCCAAAGATCAGGTCGTCGCCCAGGCCGCCCTCCAGCGTATCCTCCCCGAGCTCGCCGTAGAGTGTGTCATCGCCGCCCATCCCGCTGAGTTTGTCATTTCCGTCAGCGCCATAGGTGCTCTCGTCGTAATGCGTGCCCTCCACCACGTCGTCGCCTTGTGTCGGCTGGACATTCGTCAACGTGCCCAGATCGATCCGCAGGATCACCGTCTGGTACGAGAAGAGCTGAAAACTCAGATCGCCATCCGTGACAATGCCGTCCTCGGTGTCGAGCTGGGTGAAATTGGGCTGCCAGATTTGCGCATCGGGCTCGCGAAACCCACTCCACCCGGACTCGCCCTTGAAGATACCGTCCGTACTTCCGGGCAGCAACGAGACCTTCGTCGCGGTGATCTCGTCGATCGCAGGAAACAGTGCCGAAAGGTCGAGCTCGACATTGTGCGTGCCGCCTTGAAGGGCGGTGACGAACACCACAGCCTCTTGTCCGTCGCCGAAGGCGTGCAGGTCGATGGTGCCATTGGTCTGCCAGCCGGTCTCGAGCACGTATTTGCCGATAAGCTCGGTCTGCATGATCTCGAAGAACTGCCCCGCGACGGTCGGCTGCCAATCCCACCCGTTTGCGGCGGGGTCGCGGTCGCCCACCAGGCTGGTGTGCTTGAACTGCATCGACCAGAAACTCATCGCATCGACGCCGTTCTTGAGATGGATTGAGAACATCTCGAGCAAGGGCGCGATCTGTCGGATGCCCGTGTAGTTATGCGGGTCGAGGCCGTTCCCGGTTCCGTCGTCTTCCTTGCCTTCGATATTCGAATTCACATTCCATTCGGTGATGTGAAAGGACAGCTCGTTCGGTGTGGCGTTCTGCCAGATCTCCATGAAGTCGAACATCGGCGCCATGGCGTTTTCGAGGTTGGCATATGTGTGCTCAGTGCTGCCGTAGCTATGTGGCTGCTCGCTCGAGTGCCGGCCCGGCGAGAAATAGAAATGGTCGACGATCCCATCGATCGCGGCAAGCTCTGCGCTGCTGAATTCGTTCAGAACATTCTGATTGCGGATCGCAAGGTCGTCCGGGGTCATGTTGGTCCCAGGAGACTCGCCCCGCGTCTGAACCAGGATTTCAGGCTCCTGGAAATTTTCATCGAGGTTGTTCTGGCGGACATATTTGTCGATCTCGGATTGGATGATCAGGGCCGCGCGACTGGCGATGTCGCCGTACTCTCCGAGGCGGTCATCCATTTCGCATATTCGTTGCCAAGCTCGAAAGCCGCCACGCCGACCCCGCCCATCAGGTCGAGGGTCTCACGCACGAACTGCCGCAGAGCGGCCTGCTGCGTCTCGTCAAAGGTCAGCGCGCCCGTGCCGTCGTCCGTGCTCAAATCCGTCATCGGCACCACGATCACCGGCGGCGTGTTGTCGGCGACGCATTTGGCCAGGAAGGCGTCCCTTGGGATCAGTGTCACCGGATTGCCCTGGTTGTTCAGGATCGGGTTTCCGTTTTCGTCGACAGGGTCGGTGATGTTGGGGTTCGAGATATCGAAATACGCCTCTGTCTCGGTTCCACCGGGATAGCGGACCGACCCGAAATCGAAATGCGCCGACGCCGTGGTGTAATTCCCCAAGGTTTGAAAATCGAACGTAGCGTTGGCGCCGAAATGCGCGTTGGAGACTTCCGCGCCGGTGCCGGTCGCGCTGGACAGCGTGACGATGTTTGTTGTGGACATGAGCCTACCTCTTGGGTGTTTGACTGCGTGGAAATTCAATTCCTGCGGGCATCTTGCCGGGCGCTGCCCGACCGCACTAGCGGTGTGGTGTCACAGCGGCGGCTCGCCGCTCGGGCGTCACTTTCCCGCTGTCCCCCCGCCGGACCCGTGCTAGCATCGCGCCCATGACCCGCACCGCTCCGACCCGCCGCACCGTTGCCCTCGGCCTCGCCGCCCTCAGCCTCGTCGCCTGCTCCGGCACGCCTGCCCCAAGCGTGCCGACCCGCACCGCCTTCCGGCCCGCGCCGAACCCCGCCTTCGACGCCTGGGTCGCCGCCTTCAAGACCCGCGCCGCCGCGCGCGGCATCACCCAGACCACCATCGACCGGGCCTTCCGCAACGTGGGCTTCCTCCCGGATGTGATCGAACGCGACCGCAACCAGACCGAGTTCAAGCGCAGCCTTGAGGATTACCTCGCCATCGCCGCCTCAGACGAGCGTATCTCCAAGGGCCGCGCCGCGCTCCGCCGCCACGCAAACACGCTGGCCCAGATCGAGGCCCGCTACGGCGTGCCCGCCAACGTGGTCACCGCCGTCTGGGGGCTTGAGAGCTTCTACGGCGAGCGGCGCGGCGACGTGCCCGTCATGTCCGCCCTTTCCACCCTCGCCTTCGACGGCCGCCGCGGCGCCTTTTTCGAGGCGCAGCTGATGAGCGCCCTGCGCATCCTCGAACGCGGCGACACCACGCCCGAGAAAATGACCGGCAGCTGGGCGGGAGCGATGGGCCACACCCAGTTCATGCCCGAAAGCTTCGAACGTCTGGCCGTCGACTTCACCGGCGACGGCCGCCGCGACATCTGGGCCGACGATCCCACCGACAGCCTCGCCTCCACCGCCAATTACCTGGCGCGCTCCGGCTGGCAGACCGGCCGGCCCTGGGGCGTCGAGGTGCGCCTGCCGCAGGGCTTCGACACCTCCGTCACCGGCCGCGGCAAGAACCGCTCGCCCGCCGCCTGGGCCGATCTCGGCATCCGCGACATGCGCGGCAACCGCGTGCCCGATCATGGCCCCGCCTCGATCCTGATCCCGATGGGCCCCGCCGCCCCGGCCTTCATGGTGTTCCGCAACTTCACAGCGATCAGCCGCTACAACAACGCGATCAACTACGTGATCGGCGTCGGCCACCTCTCGGACAGGCTCGTCGGAGACCCCCCGATCCAGGGCAGCTATCCTCCCGACGCCACCGGCATGACAATCGACGACCGCAGGGCCCTGCAGCGCCGCCTGACGGCCAAGGGCTACGACACGGGCGGTGTAGACGGGGTGATCGGCGACAACACCAGGGACGCGATCCGCGCCTACCAGGCCGACCAGGGGATCGCCGTGACCGGAGAGCCGTCGCTGTCGCTCCTCGCCATGTTGCGCTGAAATTAACCAAATGTGCCGAGCTTGAGGCAGAACCGGGCGCGAACACGGCAAAATCACACCGTCAGTTTGTCGCAGCCTAGTCCCTTCGTCGCAGCAATGCCGCAATTCGGCCACGATTCAAGCCTTGGAATATATACCTTATACTTTTATTATCAACGCATATTCAGATACTTGCAATGCAGACCCCACATCGAATCTGGACGCCTCATTTCGCGTTAACAGAAACTTAATCTCCTTTTTCTCGTCACAATTGCGCCCCAGATCCGCCCAAAGTTCATGTCAAATTTATGTTTGTGGGGGCTCTGGAGTGAAAACTCAGGAGCTGAGACTGCCATGTCGACGAAAAGCGACATTTGGAACCGGAACGAAAAAGCGCCACGCTGGTCCGTGCGGGCGCTCTTTAGTGCGTTCAAGCGTGAAGAAGACGGAAACGCCACGGTCGAGGCCGTGCTCTGGATGCCCTTCTTCGTGGCCCTTTTTTCGCTTGTGGTGGACGGCACCGCGATCTTCAACAAGCATTCCAACGTCCTTCGCATCATGCATGACGCCAACCGCTCCTTCTCGGTCGGGCGCCACATCAGCCCCGAGGCGACGATGGCCGCGATCAAGAACAACGCGTCCTACATCACACCGAACATGACCGTGCAAACCCAGGTCATCAACGGCATGATCTACACCGTGGCCCAGGTTCCGGTCTCGGATCTCGACATCACCGGGCTTTTCACCGGCATCACCTCGGCGACGATGACGATCAACAGCCAGCACTACCTCGAGCTCTGAGGTAAGACCGATGACCCGCCTCTTTCCAACCTTCCTACGCTCTGAAACCGGGGGCTCCACCACATTCGCGCTCGGCCTTGTCGTCGGCTCGATGATGATGGCGGGCCTCGCGCTCGACGTCTCCTATGCCTACAAGTCCCGCAACGAGCTGCAGATGGCCGCGGACGCCGCCGCGCATGCCGCGCTGTATGCCCGCCAGACCAAGAGCGCCTCTGCCGCCAAAACCGCCGCCATCGACGTGGCCAATGGCATCCTGCCGACCTCGAGCTACGGCAACACTCTGCAGAGCTCCGACATCACCTTTGGAACCTGGGATTTTGCGGCACAGGTCTTCACGCCCGATGCGAATTCCACCGACGGTGTGATGGTCTCCACCAAACGCTTCCAATCTTCCGGCAACAGCGTGAGCACCTTCATGCTGAACTTCGTCGGCATCGAAGAATTCGACGTCCGCGCCGACGCCGTCTTCGTTTCGCATTACCCGACCTGCCTGGCCCAGGGTCTCACCGCCCAGGGCACGGTCGACCTGCAAAGCAACAACACCTACTTCAGCGGCTTCTGCATCCATTCCAATTTCTCGGTGGATATGCAGCAGAACAACCAGTTCGAGGCGGGCGTCGTCGTCTCGATGCCCGACAGCACCGATGCCGACGGCTATACCCCCTCGAACCCGGGCCTCAAAGATGCGCTGGAAGATCACACCTACCGGCTGCGCATCCTCGACAATCTCGACGAAATCCTGGTCAGTCTGCAGACCGGCGGCAGCCATGTGCCCGGCTACATCACGCAAGCCGCGCCGATTTTGATCGACGCCGAGCAGATCATCGGCATGGATCCCGCAGGGTACACATTCGATGGCGACGTCGCTGTATTGCAACCAGGCCGGATCTATGCGGTTGACTGCGACGACGGCCGGCTCGATGTCGCCCAGGATGTCGTGCTGCGTGACATCGTCCTGCTGACCGCCTGCGCGGTGGACTTCAAATCCGGCTCGGCGATGGAAAACGCCGTCCTGCTGACGACGAGCACGGCCGTGGATTCGATCAGCGCCACTTCAGGCTTCCGGCTTGGCGTCGATGACAATTGCACACCCGGTGGCGGCGCGCAGTTGATCACCTATGGCGGCATCAAGGTTCCGGCCAATTTCCAGGTCTTCGGCGGCCAGATCCTCGCCAAGGGTGACGTGGTCTTCGCCGCGCAGGCAGGCATCCACGGCGTGGCGATCATCGCCGGTGGCAAGATAGACGGCACCTCGTCCTCCGAATTCCGCTTCTGCAAGGGCGGCGTCGGCATGGAGGCGAATTTCCAGATGCCGTATTTCCGGCTCGCCGGTTAGGGGGCGGGACCGGGGGAACACGGGGGCCACTCCGGCGCGCGGGCCACGGGGGGCTTGGAGGGCAAACCGGCCCGTGCGCCACAGAGGCGACAGTGAAGGGGCCAAGCGGCGCGTGGGCCGAGGGGGCGATCCGGGGGCAGATCGGGGGACCCTGGCCCACGCGCCAGGGGGCGCAAACGGGGTGCATATAAGGGGGTACCCCGGGGGCACGCCGGGGCGGCGACAAGAGGAGCAGCGGGGCGATCCCCTCCGGTCGCCGCCCGGGATCCGCTGACAAGAAACGCCCCTGTTTTCACGTGAAATTCAGAAGAAACAAAGGGTTAGCTACATGTCCTAGCTAGGACATTTCCCGAAACACGCCCGGATTCGCCTTTCCCGCTCCAAGTCTTGATGTGGTGCCCGAGGAGAGACTCGAACTCTCACGCCCGTGAAGGCGGGGGATTTTGAATCCCCTGCGTCTACCATTCCGCCACTCGGGCCACCGACCCGTTGACTACCCAAGCCCGTCCCCGCCGTCCAGATCAAATTCCACCCCACCCCGCATCCCCGCTTGACCCCACGCTCCGCACTGGCCAAACACGGCGCCAAACAAAGACGAGCAGTCATGGTCAGGGGCCTCTACAACTGGACGATCTCGCTGGCGCAGTCCCGCCACGCGCTCTGGGCGCTGGCGCTGGTCGCGTTCCTGGAAAGCTCGGTCTTCCCGATCCCGCCCGACATCCTGATGATCCCAATGATCCTCGCCGCCCCCTCGCGCGCCTTCCTGATCGCCGGGGTCGCGCTGATTGCCTCTGTTGTCGGTGGCCTCCTGGGCTACTACATCGGCTACGGTCTCTTCGAGTCCATCGGCCGCCCGGTGCTCGAATTCTACGGCAAGGACGCGTATTTCGAAGAGTTCCGCACGACCTACAACGACTGGGGCGCCTGGGCGGTGCTGATCGCTGGCGTCACACCCTTTCCTTACAAGGTCATCACCATTCTCAGCGGTACCACGGCGCTCAACCTGCCGGTGTTCATCGCCGCCTCGATCGTCGCGCGCGGGATCCGGTTCTTCATCGTCGCCGCACTCCTGTGGAAATTCGGCGCCCCGATCCGCGACTTTATAGAGCGTCGCCTGGGCTTGATGTTCACCCTCTTCATGGCGATCTTGCTGGCAGGTTTCCTGGCCGTGAGATACCTATGACCCGCACCCAGCTGATCCTCGCCGCCGCAGGTGGTTCCGCCGCCCTGCTGCTCGGCGCGTTCGGATTCCAGATGCTCGGCTATGCCCCCTGCGAGATGTGCCTCTGGCAGCGCTGGCCCCATGCCGCCGCCATTGTCATCGGGGCTGCGGCACTCGCCCTGCCCGGCCGCATCCTGCCCCTCCTCGGTGCCCTCGCCGCCACCACCACCGCCGGGATCGGCGTCTTCCATACCGGGGTGGAACGCGGCTGGTGGGAGGGCGTCACCGCCTGCGCCGCCAACACCGGTCTCTCCGGCCTCGACGCCTCCGCCCTTCTCGATCCCACCATCGAGGTCGGCCCACCAATCGTGAAATGCGACGAGGTCGCCTGGGAGTTCCTCACCCTCAGCATGGCAAGCTGGAACACCCTGCTCAGCCTCGCTCTCGCCGCCCTCTGGGTGATGGCCGCCCTGCGTCCCGCCCGCGGCTGACGCGACACGCCAACCGCCTACCGAACCCGCGTCAAGGATCGGCGCCAGCCGACCGCCAAAGGCGGCGTAACGCGTCCTTGACGCGGGTCCGGCAGAAAAAACACTCGAAATGGCGCGTTCATGGGCACACTTGCCCTGAACCGCTTCTCAGCAAAAATCTCGGACGGGTCAAACCGCGCCACGATAACGCGACGCGTCATCTCACAACTCGAGGAAACAACCGCGCGCGGTAGCGCTCAATGTAACGACCTGGCGTCACCCATCGAGGGCCCGAAGCCGCTTGATCAGCGACGAGGTATCCCAGCGCCCGCCACCCAGTTTCTGCACGTCCTTGTAGAACTGGTCCACCAGCGCCGTGACCGGCAGCGACGCCCCGTTCTCGTTTGCCGTCGCAAGGCAAATCCCCAGATCCTTGCGCATCCAGTCCACCGCGAAGCCGTATTCGAAGAAATCATCCAGCATCGTCTCGTAGCGGTTCATCATCTGCCAGGAGCCCGCCGCCCCGCCGCCGATCACCTCGATCACCGCCTTGCCGTCAAGACCGGCTTTCTCTGCGAAGTGCAACCCCTCCGACAGCCCCTGCACCAGCCCCGCGATGCAGATCTGGTTGACCATCTTCGTCAGCTGCCCCGCGCCGCTGTCACCCAAGCGACGACAGGCCTTTGCATAGGCGTCGATGATCGGCTCGGCGCGGTCGTAAGCTGCCTGCTCCCCACCACACATCACCACGAGCTGGCCATTCTCGGCCCCTGCCTGCCCACCGGAGATCGGTGCGTCGACGAAGGCCACGCCACCGTCCGCAGAGGCAGCGAAGAGCTCCCGCGTCACCGCCGCCGAAACCGTGGTGTGATCCACAAAGACCGAACCCGAGGCCATCCCCGCGAACGCCCCGTCCTCGCCCAAACACACTGACCGAAGATCATCGTCATTGCCCACGCAGGACATCACGAATTCGGCGCCAGCGGCGGCCTCGCGCGGGGTCGCCGCCGCCGCGCCACCGTGCTCGGCCACCCATTTCTCAGCCTTGGCAAAGGTCCGGTTATACACCGTCACCTCGTGGCCCGCCTTCGCGAGGTACCCCGCCATCGGGTAGCCCATCACGCCCAATCCCAGAAATGCGACCTTTGCCATGGCTCAATCCCCCGTTGCCTCGCTGACCGTTGCCGACTAACTAACGAGCCTGCCGATGGCGTCAACCGGTCCGAGGTTCCATGTCCCAGACATTCCGATGGCTCTTGCGGATCTTCACCGGGCTTGCGGCGCTCGCGGCGTGCGCGCTGATCCTGGTCTACTACTTCGCATCGCGCTCCCTGCCGGTCTACGACGCAACGCATGCCGTCGAGGGCGTCACGGCTCCCGTGCAGATCGTGCGGGACAACGCCAATGTCCCGCATATCTTCGGCGAGACGGACCGGGATGTCTTCTTCGCCCTCGGTTTCGCCCATGCCCAGGACCGGCTCTGGCAGATGACGATGCTGCGGCGCACCGCGCAAGGGCGTCTCAGCGAAATCTTCGGTGCCCGCACCCTGCGCGTCGATGAACTCCTGCGCCGTCTCGATCTCTACAACCTCGCCGTGCGCTCCGTCGAGGTGCAGGACCGTCAGGCCACACAGGCGCTCGAGGCCTATGCCGACGGGGTCAATGCCTGGTTGAAGCGCGTCAACGAAGAGGCCTTGGGCCGCGGCGCGCCCGAGCTTTTCCTGTTCTCCAACGAGATCGCCCCCTGGCAGCCCGGCGACAGCCTCGCGATCATCAAGCTGATGGGGCTGACGCTCTCGGGGCATATCGAAGAGGAAGTGCTGCGCGCCCGCGCCTCGCTGATGCTTTCACCGGAACGTCTCGCTGACCTGCTGCCCGACACCCCCGGCGCGGGGATCGCCGCCCTGCCGGAATACGCCAGCCTCTTTCCCGGCCTGCCCCGCTATGCCGAGGCCGAGCCACGCCCCGATCATCCGCTCTCGCCGATGAAAGCCCGCGCATTCGCCGGCGCCTCCAACGCCTGGGCCGCCTCCCCTTCCCGCGCCGCCAAGGGCGCCTCGCTTCTGGCCAATGACCCGCATCTGGGCTTCTCGGCCCCGGCAATCTGGTATCTCGCGCGGCTCGAGCTCGAAACCGGCGGCGTGATCGGCGGCACCATCCCCGGCGTGCCGGTGATCATGGCCGGGCGCAGCGAGGGTTTCGGCTGGGCGATCACCTCGTCCTACATGGACGACCAGGACATCTTCATCGAGCGCCTGAACCCGGACAATCCGAACGAAGTCCTGACGCCGCAAGGCTATGTCCCGATGACCACGCGGGGCTCGATCATCCGCATCAAGGATGCCGCCCCCGTCACCATCGACTTGCAATGGACACCGAACGGTCCCGTCCTGCCCGGCCATCACTACGGGCTTTCCACGATCACGCCCGAGGGGCATGTTGCCGCGCTCTCCTGGACCGTGCTTTCGCCCACCGACACCACGCTGAGTTCGGCGATCCGGATGATGAAGGCGAAATCGGTGACTGGGGGGCTGGCCGCAGCCGAGCTCTACGTCGCCCCCAGCCAGAACCTGATCCTCGCCGACCGCGACACGATCGCGCTGAAGACGATCGGTGCGATGCCCCGGCGCGATGCTGCGCACCAGACGCAAGGCAGGATCCCCTCGCCCGGCTGGATCGCCACGAACCCCTGGCAGGGGCGGATGAACTACTCCGCCAATCCCGAATTCGTCGATCCCTCTGGCGGCATCGTCGGCAACACCAATAACAAGACCGTGGAACGCCCGTTTCCCCTGCATGTCAGTTTCACTTGGGGCGACAGCCAGCGGATCCTGCGCTGGCGCCGGCTGATGCAGAACCGCGAGGTGCACACACGCGAAAGCTTTATCGAGGCGCAACTGGACACCGTGTCCTCCACCGCGCGCCTGCTCTTGCCTTTGGTGGCGAAGGATCTGTGGTTCACCGGCGAATCCGCCCCCGAAGGCACCCCCGAACGCCGCCGTCAGGACGCGCTGTCGCTGCTTGCTGACTGGAATGGCGAGATGAGCGAGCATCTGCCCGAGCCCCTGCTCTACGCAGCCTGGATGCGCGCGCTGCAGGAACGGCTGATCCGCGACGAGCTCGGCCCTCTGGCGCGTGAATTCACCCATCCTGAGCCCCTTTTCATCGAGCGCGTCTACCGCGATGTCGACGGCGCCTCCGCCTGGTGCAACGTTCTGCAATCGGCCGCCGAGGAGACCTGCACCGATATCGCACGTCTCGCCCTCGACGATGCGCTGGTTTGGATCGGCGACACCTATGGCGGCTCAGTCGAAAGCTTGCGCTGGGGCGACGCGCATCAGGCGACCCATGACCACCAGGTGCTTGGAGACCTGCCGATCCTGCGCTGGTTCGTGAACATCCGCCAGTCGACCTCGGGCGGCGACAACACCCTTCTGCGCGGCCGCACCTCGGGGACCGGCGAGAACCCGTTTCTGAATGTGCATGGCGCCGGCTACCGCGGCGTCTACGATTTCGCCGACCCCGACAGTTCGGTCTTCATCATCTCCACCGGGCAGTCCGGGCACCCGCTGAGCCGTCATTACGACGATCTTGGCGAGTTCTGGCGCCGAGGCGAATACATCCCGATGTCGCTCGATCCTGACCTTGCCCGCGCCGCCGCGGTCGGGGTGACGGTACTGCAGCCTGAGGCGGGGTCAGACGGGCAGTAGCACCGCCCGCTCACGATTTTGTTAACCAAGCCTATACCAATCTGGCCCTAAGGTGCCCCGTCCGAGCGGGGTACCAGTACATGCCTATATCCTTCGACGTCTATCCGGACCTTGGTATGTTCGTGACACGTTATTATGGCGTGGTCACCGACGCGCAGTTCCGCGACGCTTATGCTCGGATACGCCCCGAAAATCCCGGCTGGATGCAGTTCAACGAAATCGCCGACATGCGCGCCATGACCAGCTTTGCCGTCGAACATTCGGTATTGCGAAACGAGGCGGAGCTGACCGGGCGATACCTGGCAGAGGCTGACGTCAGGGTGCGCTGCGCCGTCGTGGCGCCCGAGGATCTGCCTTTCGCCCTCTCGCGCGTCTACGGGGCGCATGCCGATTTCGCCGGCCGTGAAGAGGTGCATGTCTTCCGCGACGCGGGAAGTGCCGCCGACTGGCTGTGCATTCCGGAAAGCCGGCGGGACGAAATATTCGCGTCTGCCAGGGCCGTACCACCGGCAACCCGGTCGGCTGCGGGCGCGGTTTCGCTTTTGCGGATGTTCCGCACGACTCTCGGGCTCGCGTCAAAGGGTTGATAGGTAGCCTCGCATCCGGTCCACCGCGCGGCGGATATTGTCCTGGCTGTTGGCGTAGCTGAGGCGGACATAACCCTCGCCCAACACCCCGAAATCCGGCCCGCCGATCGTGGCCACCCCGGTCTTTTCAAGGAGATCCGAGGCCAACGCCTTGGCCTTGAGCCCGGTGCCGGTGATGTTTGGAAAGGCATAGAAGGCGCCCTTTGGCGTGATGCAGCTGACGCCGGGCAGGTCATTGAGCAGATCCACCACGAGTTTTCGGCGCGCGTCGAACTCGGCGACCATCTCGGCCACGGCGTCCTGCGGGCCGGTGAGCGCTTCGAGCGCGGCGAACTGCGCGGGCGCGTTGACGCAGGACCAGGCGTTCACGGCGAGTTTGCGGGCGCCTTCATAGGCGGCCTTGGGCCAGACCGAGTAGCCCAACCGCCAGCCGGTCATGGCGTAGGTCTTGGACCAGCCATTGAGCAGGATTAGGCGGTCGCGGATCTCGGGATAGGTCAGCAGCGAGACATGCTCCTCGCCGTCATAGAGCATCTGGTCGTAGATCTCGTCGGACATGATCGCGACTTCGGGATACGCGTCCAACCCCGTGACCAGCTTGTCGATTTCCGCCTTGGGCGTGACGCCGCCGCAGGGATTTGCCGGCGAATTCAGGATGATAAGGCGCGTCTCGGGGGTGATGAGAGAAAGCGTCTCATCGGCGGAGAAGGCGAAGTTGTTTTCTTCGCGGATCGGCACGGGGATGGGATTTGCGCCGGTGAATTCGATCATGGAGCGGTAGATGGGGAAGCCGGGGTCGGGATAGAGGATGTCGGCGCCGGGCTCTCCGAACATCAGGATCGCGGTGAACATCGTGACCTTGCCGCCGGGGACGATGAGGACGAGGTCGGGATCGACCTCGACATTGAAACGGCGGTGGAGATCGGCGGCGACGGCCTCTCGTAGCGGGGGGATGCCGGTGGCCGGGGTGTAGCCGTGCTGGCCGTCGCGGAGCGCTTTAACTGCGGCCTCTACGATGTTGTCAGGCGTGGGAAAATCCGGCTGCCCTATGCCGAGATTGATGACGTCCATGCCCTGCGCGGCAAGCGCCCCGGCGCGGGCCAGGACGGCGAAGGCGTTCTCTTCTCCGATCCGGTTGAAGCTGTCGACGATCCGCATCTGCGCGCCCTCCCCTGACGTCTTTCGGTCCCCATGTCTCAGGATTGGGCCATGGGTTCAAGGGGGCGTTGGACCCCGAAAACCGGCGTATGACTCCTGTATGACTCGCGTATGACTCTTGTATGACTCCGTGTCGGACGCGAAAGGTGAATCCGGGCCGAAAGCGCTATCGGAATAACGTCGGAATTCTATCGGAATTCCATCGGACTTTCGGTCCGACCGCCCCGCCCTCTCAGAGTTCCTTAAACCGGGCCTCCTGCCGTGCGGTCCAGCGGACGGTGAGGTCGAAGCCGTCCTCGGTCTGGGCCTCGGCTTCGATCACACCCTGCTCGTGCAGCCAGGCGCGGGCCTTGCCGGCGGAGAACGGAAGGTGCAGCACCCGCTCGACGCGCTGGTCGTCGAGGGCGGTGGAGATCGCGGTGAGCAGCGGGTCGAGACCGTCGCCTCCCAAAGCCGACAAAAGGAAGACGTCGTCGCGGCGGGCGGCCAGCACCTCGAGCCGCGCGCGGTCTTCGGCCTCCAGAAGATCGGTCTTGTTCCAGACCTCGAATTGCGGCGTGTCCTCGGCGACGCCGAGCTCGGCCATGATGCGGGCGACGTCCTCGGCCTGTTCCTCGGTCTCGGCATGGGCGATGTCACGGACATGGAGGATTAGATCGGCCTCGAGCACCTCTTCCAGCGTCGCGCGGAAGGCGGCGACGAGTTGCGTCGGCAGGTCCGAGATGAAGCCCACGGTGTCGCTGAGAATGACCTTCTGCGACGAGGGCAGCGTGATCGCCCGCATGGTGGGATCAAGCGTGGCGAAGAGCATATCCTTGGCCAAGACCTCGGCGCCAGTGAGCCGGTTGAAAAGCGTCGACTTGCCGGCGTTGGTGTAGCCGACGAGTGCCACGACCGGGAACGGCACCTTGGCGCGGGCGGCGCGGTGCAAGGTGCGGGTTTTCACGACCTTGGCAAGCTGGCGCTTCAGCCGGGTG
>JAAUYH010142190.1_pt1 | contig 20472 bp, 22 predicted proteins | sample 7278061 | NCBI WGS metagenome assembly JAAUYH01 (sample SAMN14350203, study PRJNA611818) | marine sediment metagenome | isolation source: surface marine sediment (0.6m) | place: French Polynesia: Moorea | collected 2018-08 | reverse complement strand
GGCGTGCGGATTTGTTCACTCGAGATTTGTTTGTCTTTCGTGTCGCCTCCGGCTCCACGCCCGCTCACGCAGTGGCGCAAATGCTCTGGTCGCATTTGCTTCTGCTGCCACGGAGGGATGCTGAATCAGACATGAGTATTTGTTCACTCGCGTTGATAAACGCAGTGTCATGATTGAGCTGATTCCGCTCCGTGCCAGAACAAGCCTTGCGCGGTAGCGCGGCGCAGTTCGTGAGCGGACGTCGGTGGGGATGCGCCGACGGAAAAGTAATTAAGTGCACAAACTGTGAGGGCTGATTACCAGTCTAACCCGTATATGTGTGCCGGGCCTTCAGCCCTCACGCGGAGATTTGATGTTACCGGTCAGGCTTCATTCAACACACTGCCAGCCGATACCTCTTAGCTCTCATTTCTTTGGCGAACAATTAAGAAAAATTGCTTCGCGCTCCGATCATCAAAACACGAGCGTGTTTCATGCTACCGGAGAGAAAAGGAACCGTAAGCCGCCCACTGGTTTCCCGCTTTAGCAAAGCAATCTTCCGATTGTTTGCCTTAAATGAGCCTTTCGCTCACAAGCGTTCTCCTATGGCCACCGCCGCTCCGCTGCTTGTGAAGCACCAAGCCGCTGGCGTACGTCCGGTGGTTGCGCGTTTCACAAGTCCAAGAAGTGTGCATCAGGAATTTGGGGTGGGGAAAATTTCTACGATACACCCCCACTCACGTCATTCCTGTGCTTGTCACAGGAATCCATACCTGTAAGCTTAGCGCATGAAACGTGTGGGTTACGTTTACATCCTTGCTTCCAGAAAAAACGGCACGCTTTATGTGGGTGTGACGAGCGATCTTGCGCGACGCATAGAAGAACATCGCGCGGGCGAAGGTTCTGAATTCACTGCCAAATATGGAGTAACTCGACTGGTGTGGTTTGAGGAACATGACAGCATTCTCTATGCCATTCAGCGGGAGAAAACGATCAAGAAATGGCCGCGCCAATGGAAGATCAACGCAATTGAGGAAGCCAATCCGGATTGGAACAATATTCGCTGGCATTTGCTTTGATTTTTCATCATAGTTTTCCTCATTCTCGCGAAGCTATCCCCGCAAGACAGTGTCGGTCCGTAGTGCCGTCATCCCGGCCTCCATTGAGGGGCCATTCCTGAAACATCGAAATACTTTGGATAGTGCTGAACTTGGTGTCACACCTTCAGGAGTGGATTCCTGTGACAAGCACAGGAATGACGGAGTGTACTACTTGCATCGCTTCCCTTCACCAGCTCCGCTGCTTGCGAAGCACTAAGCCGCTGGCGTACGTATGGTGGTTGTGCGTTTCACAAGTTCAAGAAGTGTGCATTAGGAATTTGAAGTGGGGAAAAGATTTTTTGGTGAATGACTGTTGTGATCCCATTTCTACCATGAGAAATCGTCTAGGAATGCAACCAGTCTAACCCGATGCATACTTTTAAAGTGTGTATTCGAATGGCGGCTTCCTACACGAGGCAATACCCAATAGCTTAAATATCTTCCGCAATTTTTTGAACATGTATGCTGGCGCAATCCACAATAGGAAATGGCGTGTTTTCCGCAAAGAAGATCGCATTCAGATCAGTGCCCCCCAGTAGGATGGCTTCTGCACCGCTTGACACGAGGGCTTCGCCCGCTTCGATGAAGATGTCTCTCAGTTCAGTGTTCGGTTGGCCCGATTGGGCAAGGGTGATGTAGGCCTCATGAACTCTATGCAAGTTGTTTCCTTGAGGTGCCAGAACTTCGACCGGAGCGAGTTTTCCATACATTCCAGAACTCATGACGGTCTCGGTTCCAAGAATCCCGACCCGTTTCAGGCCTTGGCTCCCAAGCCATTCAGCAAGTATCTTCGTCAGATCAACGACAGGTAGAGGTGACATTTGTGTGAACTCGTCAATACAGAAATGACCCGCTAACGAAGTCACTACTACGTTTCCGGCACCAGCAGAAGCCAGTCTATTCGTTAGGTTCATGTAGATAGAACACTGAGTCAGCTTTTCGTCTCTGGCTAGGTTACCTAGAAGGGTCGGTGTATCGGCGTGGACTATCGTGAGGTCCAGATCACGCTCACGCTCTGCTGCCAGCTTGATCAGCCGCCGATAGTAAAAGTCTGTCGCCGCAGGACCTATTCCACCGATTAATCCAATATGCATTTCATTCTCCGATTTTGGGTCAAAACAGCTTAGCAGAAGGCGTAATTAGCTTGAACCACATCATCACAAAAGCGGACGTTCCCATAACTCCCACGTGCCTCTGCACAAAAGCATCTATTTTCGATCAGCCGGACCAATCAATGTCTCGAAAGTCAGTATAGCTGTCGTTCTCGTTTGCCCACGCTGCTTATCAAACACCACCAAGCCTCCTTTTCACCAAATCTCGATTCCGAAATGCCCAGTCCAGCAACAGTTTCTCGGTGCAAGGCGTGAGCGTGAGGGTTTTACGGTCCCAATGGTTTGACAGAGAATTCGAGAATTGAGCTTCGGTGTTGTGCTCGGTCTCAAGTGACTCTGCAATTGCATCCCACATGGCCTCAAAGAAAATCTGCTTCTGAAAATCGCTCATCTGTTGATTGAACTCAAAGATCAGGTCTTCGTATTCGTCCTGATTGCTGTTTGCTTTGGCGGTGTCGATCAGGCTTTGTTCGATATTGATGAAGTGCAAGGTTAGCCGCGTGTGAACGTCACCAGATTTGCTGATTTCATCCAAAACCTTGAACCTTCTGGGAACAGAAAAATCACTCGGGCCGACAATGATTGCTTCTTGCCCCTGATACCTGAAGCGATGAACCTTCGTCAGCAAGTCTTGATCAAGGACACTTCTTGAAGCTGCGATTAAGCGCTTTTCGGCTGTGTTTCCCTCCACTGGTTTGTAATGCAGAACACCGATGCTGAAAGGCGGCACATCAAACTTCGCACATTGCAGATCACCCACACTCAGTTCGCGCAAAAATATCCGGCTTGGTTTGGAAGGTTTGCGGATCAGCGTACAGCCGTCATTGGCCAAGACTGTATTGGTGTAGGTTAACGGCTTCAGAATGGCCGCTGTAACAAAGACTGCGATCAGCTTCAGGCGAAAAGCCATTTTAATTTGCCCTTACAAAAAGCAAAAAACTGAAACCGTTTTTGCAAAACTGACAAACTTTTCAATTGCGGTTTCTGGCCCGTGAGATTTGGTGGCGGATGACAAGTTTATGCTTGTCAGGTTCTGCCTTACGCGAATAGTCTTAATTCAGACTATTCGAATGATTGATTGAGGAAAGATGGCTAAGGCCGCAGAAGCCAAATTGTCGTTTCGGGCCATAGAGGTTTTTGCCTGTGTGGTTGAAGAGCAGGGCGTGACGCCTGCTGCCAAACGGTTGGGAGCGAGCCCTTCTGCTGTGTCTCTACAACTCTCCAATCTGGAAAATGTGCTTGGCGTGAAGCTGATCGAGCGTTCCGCGCAACGGTTTGCTCTGACTTCCGCTGGTGAATTGTTTCACCCCCGCGCGTTGCGGATCCTCGATGAGATTTCTTCGGCAAGTGCCGCCCTTTCAAAATCTACCGTGTCGCCACGCATGACCTTGAAGATTGCGGTGATTGAAGATTTTGACTCCATGGTCATTTCGCCCTGGTTGATGGCGATCCGAAGCCAGTACCCGAACATCCGGTTCAACATGCGCAGTGGCCCGAGCCATGAAAGCCATGATGCACTAAGTACTAGATCAGCGGACATCATCGTTGCGGTTGAAGCAATGGAGAGTGCCGACTGGGTTGAGGAACATTCGCTTTTGAACGACCCTTACATTCTGGTTAAATCCGACAAGGCCAAACGTGCGACTTCGCTGGAAGACCTGAGCAAATTGCCCTTCATCCGCTATTCCCGTGAGCAACTGATGGGACGGCAAGTGGAAGCGCATCTGCGGCGCAACAAGTTTATTCCGACGCGAGAGAACGAGTTTTCAAGCAATCAAATGGTTTTCGCAATGGTCGAAGCGCAGGGTGGGTGGACGATTACCTCCATGGCTGCATTTGCGTCCGCATATACATCGGGCGGCACACTTCAAGCGGCAGAACTGCCGTTTCCGGCGTTCAACCGACGGATTGCACTTTATGCAAGAAAAGATGCATTGGGTGAATTGCCAACCGAATTTGCCGAGCTTTTGAGGCGCACGCTGGAAACGGATTTTCTTGATCCCGTTCGCGCTCCGTTAAGCTATATTCCGCAAGCTGAGAGCTTCGAGATTTTGCGATAATTGGTTCTGTTTTTTCGAATAAATCATTCTTATTTTCTGCAAATTTATCTTCACCTTGACCCTTTCCGTTTGATTGGACCAATCTCCCTGCGAACGACATGGAGAGCATGATGAAAACGCATACAGATGTGGTGGTGATTGGCGGTGGTATCGGAGGGTGTTCGGCGCTCTACCATCTTACACAGGAAGGCATTACGGATTGTGTGCTTGTGGAGCGGGATGAACTGACCTCCGGCACAACCTGGCATTCAGCGGCTCAAGTTACAAATTTCGGGCCCAACCAAACCATGGTTGGTCTGAAAACGCACTCTATCAATTTGTACAAGGAACTGGCTGAAGATCCGGATTATCCGATCAACTATCACCATGCGACGGGCGGTTTGCGGCTAGCAACGGAACAATGGCATCTCGACGGGTATCATCACTTTGTTTCGATGGCGAAGGGCATGGGTGTTGAGTTCGAAGTGCTTGATCCGGAAGAGTGCCAGAGACGTCATCCGATCATGTCAAAGGACGGTCTTTTGGGTGCTTTGTGGGATCCTTTGGATGGAGATATCGATCCAGCCCAATTGTGTCAGGCTCTTGCTCGTCGTGCGCGGAAAGCGGGGGCGGAAGTCTATCGTCACACCTCGGTTGTTGATCTCACGCAGAAGTCCGATCACACTTGGATTGTTCACACTGAAAAAGGCGATATCCACTGCGAGAAAATCGTCAACGCGGGTGGTTATCGCTGCAATGAAATTGGCAGGATGATGAGTGTTGAATTGCCGGTTGCCTCGATGGAACATCAATACATGCTGACCGATACGATCCCCGAGATTGAAGCACTTGGGGATGAGCATCGCTCGCCGCTTATCCGTTGTCCACAGGCAGACTTCTATCAGCGCGCTGAGAAGAAGGGGCTCCTGATCGGGTTTTACGAACAGGATTGCAAGACCTGGGGACTGGACGGCATCGATCCGAGTTTCACCAACGCTTTGTGCCCGGATGATCTGGACCGCGTGGTGGACGTCATGGCAGGTGCATTCCACCGCCTTCCTTGCCTGGAGACGGCGGGAATACATTCTGTGATCAATGGACCAATTACTTACACACCAGATGGGTTGCCGCTGGTTGGCAAGATACCCGGCAAGCGAAATGCGTATTGTATCACAGGCCTGCGGGCCGGTTTGGGAGAAGGGGGCGGCCATGGTTGGTTGCTCGCGCAGATCATCGCGCATGGGGAAGCGTGCTATGATACCTGGTGTCTCGACCCACGCCGGTTCACTGCATATGCAACGGAAGAGTACACGGCGCTTAAAGCCATTGAGGACTATCAGAATGAGTTCCGTTTCCACATGCCGCATGAACACCGACCTGCGGGCCGTCTTGCAAAGGTAACGCCGCTTTATTCAGTGTTGAAAAATGCGGGAGCCGAGTTTGCTCCGGTCAATGGCTGGGAGCGGTTGGATTACATCAAGCCTTCGCCCGAATTTGAAGAAGAGCATTCCTTCCATTTCAATAATACGTTTGAGCAAGTCGGGAATGAAGTTGCGCTGGTTCAGAACGGGGTTGGCTTGACGGAGGTGAATGGTTTCAACCGGTTCGAGATCACTGGCGAGGGCGCGCATGATTGGCTTGATACCATCATGTGTTCACGGGTTCCCCGAAAGCCGGGAAAGGTTGGCCTCACATATTTCCTGAATGACCATGGCAATGTGAAAGGCGAGGCGACGATTGCCAATCTTGAGGATGGGCGCATCTGGTATGGTTCGGCTGCAGCTTCCGAATATCACGACATGGATTGGCTGGTTGAACATCTGCCGGAAGATAGTGACATTCAGATCAAAAGCCTGACAAATGAGCATACAATTCTTGTTTTAGCCGGGCCAAAGGCCCGCGAAGTACTTTCAAAGGCAGCACCCCGCAGCGATGTTTCAGCAGAAGCGTTTCCATGGCTTTCTGTGCGCAAGATCATGATTGGACAGGTTGCAGTTATAGCCATGTCAGTCAGTTTTTCCGGGGAACTGGCCTATGAAATTCACGTTCCAAATGCGAACTTGATGCTGGTGCATGACCTGCTGATGGCGGCAGGCAAAGAGTTTGGTATTGGATATTTCGGTTTGCGGGCGGTTGAATCCATGCGGCTTGAAAAAGGGTATCTGCACTGGAAGTCAGATATCATTACCGAGTTCAATCCGTTTGAAACCGGGCTCGAACGTTTTATTAAAATGGATAAGGAATTTGTCGGCAAGAAAGCGCTCGAGAAGATGGTTGAAGATGGATCACGTCGTCAGCTGGTGACGCTTGAACTTGATAGCACAACAACACCGGCTCATTCTGGCGACAGTATCCTGAAAGACGGTAAGGTGGTAGGGACCGTCACATCCGCAGGGTGGGGGTATCGCATCGGTAAAAACCTTGCTTATGCATTTATTGATCCAGAAGCGATGGACGAACTGACCGTGCTCGTTTTGGGGCAGGAGATTTCATGCTCTGTGGTCGAAAAATGTCTTTACGATCCCGAAAATGCGTTGGTTCGATGATGGAAAATACTAGGAAAAACTATTGTATGGAATCAGATGTCTTCCCACATCTCATCATCTAAATACCATTCTTCCAATATGCCTACTCTCGCCTCCAGCAACTGACCCAATTCGGATAGTTGTGCTCCTTGGCCAAATTCGACATTGGGCGGCATGCGATTAGCCTTCATGTGCGGAATATAACTTCGCCAATTTTCTAACAGTGTGCCCAATGCTGCTCGCGGATGGGAATGTCCTTTTTCTGATACATAGTCAGTTGGGCAATCTCCCGAAAATGCCCACCAACCTACTTGACCGGGCAATCGTTGTGACTCCACTGCCCATATCGCGAAGTAGGGCGCGACTTCAAATGCTGGCCATTCCCCAACATTTGGTGTGTCTATTCCATGCCCTTGCAAGTAGGTTTCTACATTTTCGCGTTGTTGACCAACCCAAACGTTAATTTCACTATCATCCAAAATTGAAAATCCCTGTTAGATTGATGAAAGCTTGAAATAAAAATGTAAATTGGATGATAACAAGAGGATGCGAGAAAACAGATTTTCCATTTTTTGTTATAATTGATTGGCCATGAAATCTCGCGGTACAAGCCCCGAATACATCCATTGGACCAGAGTATATATGCTGTAAACCGGTAGTCCGGTTTCTCGCGCGATATCGTGTGCATAAGGCACCATATTCGTACATTCGAGGACGATTGCGCCGAGATTCGGGTTTGCGTTCTGGAGAGCAATTGCAGCTTCGATATTGTCTTCTTTGGCTAAGCTCACATTGAGATTAGGCTCGTCATTCAGTATGGCACGGGTAAATTCCTGTCCGTTTTCGGTCGTTCCGATGGGAGTATCCACAGGTACGTTGGCGCATTTCAAGTGCTCAATGCTGAGGGAAGTGGCGGAAATTGTCAGAACGCCAGTGCGTTTTCCTGCCGGCAACATTCGATTGACCATTTCGACTTGCATCAATGAGGAAGTCATTACGGGAACATCAAGCGCCTCGGACAGTTCTTTTTGAAAAAGTGCAAGAAACCCACAACTTGTTGTAATTGCAGATGCATTTTCATCAATGAGCACTCTGCCAGCGTTGATGAAATCATTTAGAAGGCCATCGGCTCTATTGCGCACAACCTGGTGAGGAGAGGCGTTTTCTACGGTTTTGAAGTGTACCGGAATTGGCCATGTTTCTTTGTTCCCGACATCACCGACTATTCTTGGAAACCGAGATTGAAGCATCAGGATGCCAATAAAAGGGGTTTTGTTGAGGGTTTTCATGTATTAATACAAAAAAATGGAGAATCTTTTCATTATCTTAACTCTTAGGCTAGAGTATGTGCAACGGTTCGCTGGGGCAGGACAACTATGGGAGTAACATCGAACATGAAAAAACTAGCAACATTGCTGTCAGGCAGCGCAATGGCGCTTGCAATGACAGCTTCTGCGTATGCGGAAAAATGGGATATGCCCATGGCGTATTCTGCTTCCAATTTCCATTCCCAGAACGGGGCTGAGTTTGCAAAATGTGTAACTGATAAAACAGGCGGCGATCTGGAGATCGTTACCCATCCGGGTGGATCTTTGTTCAAAGGCGGTGAGATCAAGCGTGCCGTACAAACAGGTCAAGCTCCAATTGGTGAACGTCTGCTCTCGGCGCACGCTAATGAAAACCCTGTTTTTGGTGTCGATTCCGTCCCGTTCCTTGCAACATCGTTCGATGCATCTGTGAAATTGTATGAAACCGCAAAAGGCGAACTTGAAAAAGCGCTTGATGAGCAAAACCTCAAGTTGCTTTATTCCGTTCCATGGCCTCCGCAAGGCTTGTACTTCAAAAAGGAAGTCAATTCTGTCGCTGATATGAAGGGCTTGAAGTTCCGTGCGTACAACGCTTCAACTTCCCGTCTTGCAGAACTCGCAGGCATGCAACCAACTCAGATCGAAGCTGCTGAAGTTCAGCAAGCGTTTTCTACGAATGCTGTTGAATCCATGGTTTCTTCCGGCGCAACCGGCTTTGATCGCAAGGTTTTCGATGCCGGTGTGACGCATTACTATGAAGTGGATGCCTGGCTGCCAAGAAACACTGTAATGGTCAACAAGGACGCCTATGCAGGACTGCCTGATGATCAGAAAGCTGCTTTGACTTCTTGTGCGGCAGAAGCAGAAGCAAAAGGTCTTCAAGCTTCAAAGGATTATACTCAGTTCACCTACGACGGTCTTCGCGAAGGCGGTATGACTGTTGAGCCTGCTTCAGATGGGCTGAAGGGTGAATTGGAAGCAATTGGCGCTACCATGACGTCTGAGTGGCTTGATGCTGCTGGCGAGACCGGCAAGGCGATTGTGGACTCGTTCAAAGGCGAATAACGCCCTTTTACACTTCATTCTTAAGGATGGCGATTGACATGCAATCGCCATCCTTTACATTTTTTTGGCGGGTGCACTAAGGGATGTTCATGGGGAAATCAGTCAGAAAAATTCTTGACGGCATGTATCTGGCCGGTGGCGTAGCGGCTGCACTTTGTTTGATTGCAATTGTTTGTCTGATCGTTCTTCAAATTGCTTCCCGAAATTTTGGTTTTGCCTTTCGTGGTGGTCCTGACTATGCAGGCTACGCAATGGCTGCTGCCAGTTTCCTTGGCTTTGCCTATGCGTTGAATCATGGCGCGCATATCCGGGTTTCATTGCTTGTTTCAGCGTTGGGGCGGTATCGCTTCTGGGGTGAACTTTGGTGCTATGGCGTGGGTACAGCGATCACTTCTATCTTTGCCTGGTATGCTTGCAATTTCACCTATGAAAGTTACCGGTTCAAGGATATCTCATCAGGATTGGATGCGACACCTCTTTGGATACCGCAGCTCAGTATGGCAATCGGCTCCATACTGCTTGCGATCTGTTTTTGGGATAATCTGATCACTCTAATCATGAAACGTGAACCCAATGTTCTTGAAGGTTCCGTGGATGAACCTGGTGAGGAAGCGTAAGACACATGGATCAGCTACTCGCAATTGTTGTCTTCCTAAGCGTATTGTTCCTTCTTCTTGGAAGTGGTGTATGGGTGGGCTTATCCCTGATGGGTGTTGCCTATATCGGGATCGAATTTATTGCTGGGCGTGCGGCGGGTGGCGCCATGATCAACACGATCTGGGGCGCTTCATCTTCCTGGACTCTGACCGCCTTGCCGCTTTTTGTGTGGATGGGGGAAATCCTTTTCAGAACCAGATTGTCTGAAGACATGTTCAAAGGGTTGTCGCCGTGGATGGCACGAATGCCGGGCGGGCTGGTTCATACGAACATTGTTGGATGCACGGTGTTTGCGGCAGTTTCTGGTTCTTCCGCTGCGACACTAACAACGGTTGGGCGCATGTCCATTCCGGAACTGCGCAGGCGGGAATATCCGGAACATATGGTGATAGGTACGCTGGCTGGCGCTGCAACGCTGGGCCTCATGATTCCGCCGTCACTCACGCTTATTGTTTATGGGGTGAGTATTAACGAATCGATCCGCGAGTTGTTTATTGCCGGTGTTATACCAGGTCTTGTGCTGGCAAGCATGTTCATGGCCTATGTGGCGATCTACGCTCTGGTGTCGCCAAACTACAAGCCCATCAAAGAACCGCCGATGAGTATCGTCGAGAAGTTCAAAAACTCGGCTTATCTCATACCGGTGATTCTATTGGTCTTTGTTGTCATCGGATCGATGTATTACGGGATTGCTTCGGCGACTGAGGCCGCTGCGTTCGGTGTGATCGGCGCATTGGTGTTGGCCTTTTTCCAGGGCTCGCTGACTGTATCCTCGTTTTCTGAATCCCTTATGGGAGCGGTAAGAACCTCCGCCATGATTACGTTGATCTTGGCAGGGGCTGCATTCCTGTCGCTGGCTATGGGCTACACCGGTTTACCGCGAGCGCTTGCTGACTGGATCGCCACGATTGAACTTTCCAGGTTCGAACTTTTGATGGCCTTGCTGGTGTTCTACATCATTTTGGGGTGTTTTCTGGATGGCATCTCTGCGGTTGTGCTGACCATGGCAATTGTAGAGCCGATGATCCGGGAAGCGGGGATTGATGTGATCTGGTTCGGTATTTTTGTGACTGTCGTGATTGAAATGGCACAAATTACTCCGCCGATCGGGTTTAACCTGTTTGTCATGCAGGGTCTCACTAACCATCAAATGAACTACATTGCCAAAGCTGCTCTGCCGATGTTCGGTATCATGGTGTTGATGGTGTTTGTACTGATCGCTTTCCCGGAACTTGCAACCTGGTTGCCGGACAGCATTCGGCAAAGTGGCTGACAATGCACATAGCCCACCGGGTTTTGCACAGGATCGCAGATTATAGCCGTTGGGCGCTGATCGCGGGATTGCTGCTTGGTATTTTTATTCCTTCACTTGCAGAGTTTACCAAACCCTGGATTGGCCATTGGGTTGCCATTTTGCTTTTCCTGTCTGCTTTTCGCATTGAACCCAAGGAAGCGCTTGGTGGCAGAATTGCCTTGAGGCAGGTTTTTCTTTTCGTTGCAATTTTCCAGATCATCCTGCCAATCCTGATCGCAGTCTGCTTTTTGGGTCTTCAGTCCACGGGCCCGGTGGCTCTTGCACTGCTTATAGTGTTTGCATCAGCTCCGATTTCCGGCAGCCCGGGGCTCACGATGATAACCGGCAACGATCCCACACCCGCGCTGCGGTTTTTGATTTCGGCAACTGCGCTTCTACCCTTTACGGTGTTACTGCCCTTCTACATTATGCCAGGCATTGGAGATCTGAGTGAGATTTCATGGATCGCATTCAAGTTGTTTTTGTTGATTTTCGTTTCATCAGGTCTTGCATTCGCTACCCGTCAGATCTTCATGCGAGAGCCTTCTGCGGATGCAATCCGGTCTATAGACGGACTAACAGCGATTGCGATGGCGGTGTTGGTGATCGGATTGATGACCGGGTTCAGTGATGCGATGGAAAGCAATCCGTCTGGCATTGTGCTGACCTTGCTTCTGGTTTTCGCAGTCAATTTTGGCGTGCAGCTTCTGGTTTGGTTCACAACAGAATCGCTTGGTCTTGGCAATGCCCGCGCTGCATTCTCCATTTGTGCGGGAAACAAGAATGTTGCAATTTTTCTTGCAGCTCTTCCGGTTGCGGTAACAGACCCATTGCTGTTGTTCATCGCTTGTTACCAAATTCCCATGTACTTGACGCCAACTTTGCTTGGACGATTGTATCGGCCATAGAGTATCTGCCGGTCTTTCTGGGCAATTTGCTTTTTGTCTGGACGCAATTCGCGCTCTTTTCTATAAGCAGCCGAAACGAACTCTCAGAGACAGGAGTGCGCCGTGGCAGGCCATTCAAAATTCAAAAATATCATGCACCGCAAGGGTCGTCAGGATGCGGCTCGTTCGAAGCTGTTTTCTCGTCTGTCGAAGGAAATTACAGTCGCCGTAAAAATGGGTGGCGGTGTAGGCGATCCTGACATGAATCCACGTTTGCGGCTTGCGATCCAGAACGCCAAGGGGCAATCGATGCCCAAAGACAATATCCAGCGTGCGATCACAAAAGGTTCTGGTGGTGATGGCGAGGATTACGAGGAAATTCGCTACGAAGGTTATGGACCGGGCGGTGTCGCTGTCATTGTTGAAGCGCTGACCGATAATCGCAATCGTTCAGCCTCCAATATCCGTGCCTGTTTCACCAAGAATGGCGGCCAAATGGCGGAGACCGGCTCGGTCTCGTTCATGTTCGACAAGATGGGTGAGATCACCTACAGGCCTGACGCGGGTGACGAAGATGCCGTCATGGAGGCTGCCATTATGGCTGGTGCCGATGATGTGCAATCCGATGAGGATGGTCACGTCATCTATTGCGAGTTCGATTCATTTGGCGAAGTGACCAAAAATCTGGAAGAAGCGCTTGGCGAGGCAGAAAGTGTTAAATCTGTCTGGAAACCGCAGAACAATACGCCGGTGGATGAAGAAAAGGCTGCAACGCTTTTAAAGTTGATGGATGCGCTGGATGAAGATGATGATGTGCAAAACGTCTATTCAAATTTCGAGATTGATGATGAGGTAATGGCCAAGCTTTCCGCTTAGTGCGCCTCTGGCCTATCGCAATATCGCGTCAAGCAATGGCAGGCTGGTAACCGCAGCGATCAGGATCATCACAAACGCGATCCTGCGGTAGGTCTGCTCACTGGCTGCAGAGAAAAACCGGGATCCGATCCAGATGCCCAAAAGATAACCGGGCACACACAATAACGCCCGGTAAAACGCTTCCCAGGAATATATCTCGCTAAAAAGATATCCGACGATGATCAGCAAGTCCGTCAGAAACAGATACCAGATCATGTTCGCGCGAACTTCGATGGCCTTTGCGGCACTTGCAAGCCAATAGATCAGCACGGATGGGCCTGGAAGGGCTGCTGCTGCACCCATGAAACCCCCAAGGCCGCCAAAAGAAAACGATACCGGCTTGTTTCTCGGACCGCGATATTTCCAGCCTGACCACAGAATTGCAACGGCGATCAATATGCTGATCGAAATGAACCATCTAAGCGCAATCGGGTCCCCACTTTTCAACAGCCAAATACCGGCCGGAACAAGGGCCGCATAGCCAACAACCACGGGGATCAATTCACGCCAGTTCACGTTTTTACGGGCGCTCCATGCAAGCGGGATTGTAGGTGGTGCATCCAGAATTGAAATCATGGCCAATGCCATTTGAGGGCCGAAAAATGCAGCAGTGGAAGGGCCAATGATCATGCCCGAGCCGAAACCGGAAAACCCCCGTATGATGCCGGTAACAAAAACGATGCAAATCACGATCTGCATCGCTGTTTCGGTCAAATAGTCAAATATCATTATGGATCGAAGCCAATAGGAGGGGCGAATATCTATGTGAGAATTAGCATGCGACAGAAGCCTTATCAACAAAATGTTTCTGTTTTGTTCACTTTTTCCGTGCATGAAAAAGCAGACCGTTTTAAGGTAGAGCAATGCAAAATACGATTCGCATCATCGGGATTGATCCGGGCCTCCAGCGCATGGGCTGGGGGATTGTGGATAGTCTTGGCAGTTCCCTCGCATTTGTAGCGGCAGGTACCATTCGCACGAATCCAAAAGCCCAATTGGCTTCCAGATTGTGTGAATTGCATGACGGCCTTTCTGAGGTTCTTCACAAATACATGCCGCTTGAAGCAGCCGTTGAGCAGACTTTTGTCAACAAGGATGCAAAAGCCACGCTGAAACTCGGACAGGCGCGGGGGATTGCTATGCTGGTTCCGGCACGGGCTGGATTGTCGGTGGCGGAATATGCGCCCAACCAGGTGAAGAAATCGGTGATTGGCGTGGGACATGGTGACAAAAACCAGATCAAGTTGATGGTAAACATGCTTTTGCCGAAAGCCAGCTACGATTCAGATGATGCAGCGGATGCGCTTGCGATTGCCATATGTCACGCGCATAGTCGGGGCGTATCTGATCTCAAAGTTGCCTCTTCGTTTTGATGTTGCCGAAACACACGCCCTATGATGGATCCAGTCACCCGTTTGGAATTGGATTGCGCCCGCTTGATCTTGCGAACTGGATTGAGGTGGATGAGCATCTGCCGCGATATCTCGCCGAAAAAAAGAGGCTGATGTCAGAAATCCCGGACCGGGTTTGGGCAGGAGATTTTTCAAGCGAAACCGCACAACAGGAAATGCTGGAACTATTGGTTGAGCATTTATTGGAACATCATCCTGATACCTATTCCCGTGTGGGCAATCTCGTTGCTATTGCAGGTGTCGGGGAGATCGATCTTGATGACATATCCCGCCCGCCGCTTCTCACAGCTGCAATGATGGTTCAGGAAGATTTGGTGCTGTTGCGCAAAACACCTGAAGGGTGGCGGATTGTGGCGGCTTCGGTGTGTTTCCCGTCATCCTGGATATTGCGGGAGAAGATCGGCAAGGTGATGCATGATGTGCATGCCCCGGTGCCGGGGTTTGAGGAAGGTACTCGCAACGCAATCATGATCGAGCGGGTGTTCGATAATCTTCAAGTTGAATTGCCAGTCGAGCGGTTCAACTGGTCTATTTACAACAGTGACAAGCTTTATCATGCCGATCGCGCGGGCGAGCATTTTCCGGATCACACCAAAGGTGAGCATGACTATTTTCTGCGTGTGGAACACCAGACCCTATGCAAATTGCCCAAGAGCGGGGATATTCTGTTCGGTATTCGCATCCACATTGATCCGCTTGAAGCATTGGTGCATCGGTCTGATCGCTCGGCCTTAGGTGAGGGATTCATCCATTCCATCAACGAGCTGACGGTTGATCAGGCAACTTACAAAGGTCTGGAAGATCATCGGCGGGAATTGATCCAGCGAATTACAAAGGTTACTCAGGGATCATGATTGGCAAACTCAAAGGCATTCTGGATTCAATTGGCGATGATATCATTCTCATCGATTGCGGCGGTGTGTGCTACGAGGTGCATTCTTCAACGCGCACACTGACAAGCCTTCCACACGTGGGTGAGGCAGTTTCCATTGCGATTGAAACCCATGTGCGCGAGACAGAAATCAAGCTGTTCGGCTTTTCAGATGATCTGGAGCGCGACTGGTTCCGTCTGCTGCAAAGTGTGCAGGGGGTGGGTGCCAAGGTGGCGCTAGCCATTCAGTCAACGCTTTCTGCAGGTGACCTTGCTTCAGCTATTGCATTGCAGGACAAAGCCATGGTGGCGCGTGCACCGGGTGTTGGCCCCAAGGTGGCGCAACGGATCGTTTCAGAGTTGAAAGACAAGGCGCCGGCTTATTCGGGCGCTGCGGCTAATGAAATGGGATTGGCTGCGGATATCGGTGATGGGGTTGCATCAAGTGCGGTACAAGATGCAGTCTCAGCGCTCGGCAATCTGGGCTATTCCTCCCAACAAGCCGCTGGCGCGGTTTCTGCCGCGCTCAAAAAGGCCGGGGAAGATGCTGACAGCGCCGCGCTCATTCGGCTGGGCTTGAAGGAGTTGGCAGGGTGAGCGTGCCTGATGAAAAAAGAGCCCTAATATCAATTCTTCTAATCATCTACGCGGCATTTCTCGGGGGGCCTATAGGAGGCTTTTTTTTAGGCTTGTTTTTTGTACTACTCGTTGCAATAGGCGTCATTTTCGAAGCGATTTCGAATTTCACGAATTTTCTTGGGATTGGCAATCAAATGCCGACAATGAATGATATTTCTTCAATAGTATTATTCCCTGTTTTTGCAGCGATTGCGGGGTTTATGGTTGGTTTCGTGCCGGGGGCAATAGCTGGAATATTTACAGCTATCCACATTTTTCGAAAGGGCATGTTCGATAGGAGAATATGTTGTTTCTATTCCATTGTTACGGTCTTCATAAGTTTTCTTGTCTTGCTTGCTTCTAACTTTGTTGAACCTGTTTTTTCCTCATTTGTTTTATATGTCATTATAAGTTGTTGTGCCGTGATAAGCGCCTATTTTCTTGCATCATGGTTTCCTGGAGTGCTCTTTGAATTGAGGATAATCGATAATTTAGAAGAGAATTCGCATGACTGAAGACCGCCTCATATCTCCTGACCAAAAAGGCGAAGATGTGGATGCTGCCATGCGGCCGCAGGTGCTCGATGATTTTGTCGGGCAAGCTGCAGCACGGGCAAACCTAAAGGTCTTTATTGAAGCGGCGAAAAAGCGCGGCGAGGCGCTGGATCATGTGCTATTTGTCGGACCTCCCGGATTGGGTAAAACGACACTGGCGCAAATCATGGCTCGGGAGCTGGGCGTAAACTTCCGCTCAACTTCCGGTCCGGTGATCGCCAAGTCTGGTGATCTTGCGGCACTACTTACCAATCTCGAGGATCGTGATGTTCTCTTTATTGATGAGATCCATCGGCTAAACCCCGCAGTTGAGGAAATTCTCTATCCGGCCATGGAAGATTATCAACTAGACCTGATCATCGGCGAGGGGCCTGCTGCGCGTTCGGTAAAGATAGACCTTGCCAAGTTTACACTTGTGGCGGCGACAACGCGGCTCGGATTATTGACCACGCCTTTGCGGGACCGTTTCGGTATTCCGGTGCGGTTAAACTTTTATGAGCCGGAAGAGCTTTGTCAGATTGTAACGCGCGGTGCGCGGATTATGGGGCTGCCATTGGCTGAAGACGGCGCTCAGGAAATTGCCAATCGCGCACGGGGCACGCCGCGTATTGCAGGGCGTCTGCTGCGCCGGGTGCGAGACTTTGCGATTGTAGCCGAGGCCGAAAGCGTCACGGCAAAAGTGGCCGATGAAGCGCTGTCGCGTCTTGAGGTGGATACGATTGGATTGGACGAACTCGATCGCCGTTATCTCAACCAAATTGCCCGTAATTTTGGGGGTGGGCCTGTGGGCATCGAAACGATTGCAGCAGCGCTTTCTGAACCTCGCGATGCGATTGAAGATATCATCGAGCCCTATCTGATCCAGCAGGGGTTTATCCAGCGCACCCCACGTGGCCGCGTGATGACTGAACGCGCCTGGAAACATATGGGGCTTCCAACACCGAGCAATCTTGCAGCGCAACAGGCCAGCCTGTTTGAAGATGAGTGATCCGGCGACGATCAAGAATGAATTTGAGAAATCAGGTCGCGTCTGGCTAAGGAACGTCCTGACACAGAAAGAAGTGGCTGCTGCGCAAAACCACTTTCCTGCTGACAATCTTCCCGGGTCTCGCTTGGAGGTTGGTTCTGACTTTCAACGGTTCCTAACAACATCTTCCATAGCCAAGAGAATAAACTCTGTCTGGCCTGATTATGCTCCCGTCAGGTTTGTGACCTTTGACAAGTCATCCAGATCCAATTGGGCCTTGCCGTGGCATCAGGATCGCGTGATCGCCGTTGTAGAGCGACATGAGGTTGATGGCTATACAAACTGGTCGAAAAAGAACGGAATATGGCATTGTGAGCCACCCGTTGAACTGCTCAAGAGCATGCTCTTTGTCAGATTGTATTTGGACCCCGTCAAAGAAGAAAACGGTGGCATGGAATGGGCACTGGGCAGCCACCAGCTTGGTCTTGTGCCGGGCGCGCAGGTTGGTGAGGTTGCACAATCCTGCGAAACAGAGATTGAAAAGGCCTCGGCTGGCGACGTGCTGGTTTTAAACATGCTGACGCTGCATCGGTCTGTCGCTTCTAGGGGCTTAGGGCGGCGGCGTGTGGTCCGGATCGATTTTTCGTCGGCTACGTTGCCCGGTGAGCTGGAATGGGCTTACTGAAACGAAAACTTCGCCTCAAACGGTTCCATCTGTTCATTGTCCAGAATGTAGTCGGCGGCTCGTGCGGCTAGCATTTGGGTCGGGGCGTTCAGGTTTCCGCTGATGATGCGGGGGATCACGGACGCATCGACCACGCGCAAGCGTTCCATGCCATGAACGCGGAATTGGTCATCTACAACCGCATCTTTGTCGTGCCCCATTTTGCAGGTGCCGCAGGGGTGATAGTCAGTGGCGCTGATTTTCCGGATTGCTTCACGAATTTCCTCGTCTGACTTTGCGTTACCACTTGAGTCCAGTTCCGCACCGCGAAATTCATCAAAGGCTGGTTGCGATACCAGGTCGCGCAGTTTCTGCACGCCTTCGACCATCTCATCCAGATCGCGATTGTCGGAATAGTAGTCAAAGAACAGGGCTGGCTTTTCATCCGGGTTTGCGGATTTCAACTCTATCCGGCCACGACTTCGCGGACGCAGGACATCAATATGAATGGCGAACGCCTGACGCAGTTTGAGCTTGCCTCCATCATCTTCAAAGCCAACCGGGCCAAAATGATATTGCAGGTTCGGATAGTCCACCTGGTCATTTCCCCGCACTAATCCGCCAGCTTCCCAAATGTTGGATGCCGCCAATCCCTTACGTGTAAATACCCACCAGGCGCCAGCAGCAGCTTTGCGATGCGGAGCGTCGACCTTGTGAATCGGAAAGGACTTTTTACTTTCCCACTGCATGACGACAGTCGGGTGATCCTGAAGGTTCTGGCCAACGCCCGGCACATTGGCGTGAACCTCAATATCATGCTGCTTCAGATGCGCTGCCGGACCAATTCCGGACAACATCAGCATTTGGGGAGAATTAATCGCACCACCAGAAAGAATAACTTCTTTGGTTACGGTGGCAGAATGTGTTTCGCCACGATGAGTGAAAGTAATGCCCGTTGCCCGATTACCGGAAATATCAATTTTCTGCACCATTGCCCGTGTAAGCAGAGTGAGATTTTTGCGTTTTAAAGCGGGGCGAAGATGGGCAACGGCTGCGCTGCTTCTTCTTCCGTTCCAGTGGGTCGCATCAAACCGGGCAACGCCCTCCGGCTGAAATCCGTTCAAATCTTCTGATCTTCCTTGCCCGGCCTGTTCGCCAGCATCCAGAAAGGCATTATAAAGCGGGTTGTCGTAACTTCCTTTTGTGACGCCCAGTGGTCCAGTATCGCCACGCCAGTCGCTTGCGCCACGATCGCTTTTCTCTCCAGCCTTGAAGTAGGGGAGGCAATCGGCATACCGCCAATTTTCCAGCCCAAGCTCTGTGGCCCACCTGTCATAATCAAGCGGGTGGCCCCGCATATAAACCATGGAGTTGATGGACGATGAGCCGCCGACTACCTTGCCACGCGGCATGTCGACATTTCGACCAAGCAACTCGGTTTCGTCTTCGGTCTGGTAGTTCCAGTTGATCTTCGGATCGGTGTAGACCTTGTAGACGCCCGCAGGAATGTGGATCATCAAATCGCGATCCATAGGCCCCGCTTCAAGGACGAGAACGCGATGGTCGGGATATTCGCTGAGTTTGTTCGCCAACACGCAGCCCGCGGAGCCTGCACCGACAATGATGTAGTCGTATTCCCTATGCATCCACTACACGACCAAAGGGCCCGCTTATGATGATTTCATCGTCTGCAGCGAATTGGTTTCTGAGATGCTCTGTGACGGGATCGTCGGTTTCACTTTTGCCAATTTCAAAGTGATAATGCCCTGGAGAAATCGCGGTAATATAGGCAGAAGTCCATTGATCTGGACCAATATGAAACCGCACTCTTTGACCGGGTTTGGGTTCCGGTAGTGGCCAGGGTGTTGCATTGGTGAGTGAAAGGCGAGTGGCGTCTTCGCGTATCTCATAATAGGTGATCCGTGCCACGCGCGGCCATTGTTGGTAAGCGGCAGCGTTTGAAACCATCAGCTCTTCCAGGGGAATTTCACTGTCCCCTATCATTTCGATCTCTGCGCCCGGCTTGATCTCGCCACCTTCAACAACATTGGCGAAAACGCCGCAAAAGATATGGCCATAGTGCTCGTTCAAGCCTGGCGTGACGTCTACATCACGAGTGCCGGTTACTGGATTTACCCCGGGAGCCGGGCAGCGATCAATCGGGCGGTGTACATCTAGAATTGCGTCTCCAATTTTGATGCGTTTTCCCATCAACCCAAATTCGCCCCAAGGACCTAAACCAGAGATGTTGAAATTGCCGCGAAACCGGATTGGATCAAGCTCTGCCCCCAAAGTGTCGCCAATCTGCTTGACCGTTTCTTCATTGATGATCGAGATCGGTGTATCGATATAATCCCAATTCCCCCGCCTTTCTGATCGCTTGATGATGACGGTAGCTTGGCAGAGGCAAATTCCAAGATCGCTGAATTCATGGAACCGATTGGATTTGCTGAAGACCTTCCAGCACCACAAATCATCAAGCGATCAGAAAGGCGGGGGAATTGGG
>JAAUYH010092687.1_pt1 | contig 20473 bp, 14 predicted proteins | sample 7278061 | NCBI WGS metagenome assembly JAAUYH01 (sample SAMN14350203, study PRJNA611818) | marine sediment metagenome | isolation source: surface marine sediment (0.6m) | place: French Polynesia: Moorea | collected 2018-08 | reverse complement strand
TCGATTCGCATGTTTCACCGTGACTTTCACCGGCGTCTCATTCACCGTCACGTCCGCAATTTCCTGCCCAATCCCGGTCAAGCTCGCGTAACTGTTCGACCTCGTGGCCAATGCCGACCCCGGCCGACTTCCACCAGCCGCCGCCACATACCTCGCCAAATCAATGGGCAGCAAGAACAGCACTCCTCTGCACAGCTCCGAATTTTTCCATGCCACGCTCACCAACCCACACATCTCCCATTTGCGACCACGGACTTGGTTCGCCACGGAAAAGTGTTTTGTCGCATCACAAAAATCCTCTTCCACCTTACTCTTCATCTCCACCACACTCGTATCCCACACCCCTTCCTTTGCATCATTCCCAACCCTCGCAAACAACGTCGCCGTCTCATTCACTCTCAATGTTCCTTCCTTGTTTCGCATCGCATTCGCTCCTTCTCTAACCTCCGTCTCCGGTAATGCCATTAATCTCCATCCGCTCTTACAAGACATCCCCAGAAACCCAACCTCATATACCGGCGCATCCCCCGTGCCAAAGGCCGAATGCTCCACCTCCACACCCAACACAAACGCCGTCTCCTCTTCGCCGCTCGCCCATGTCAAAAACCGCCTCGACACTCCCAGACTCGGTCTTACCAAAATCGTTCCATTCCAACTGGCCAATCTTGCTTTCCTCGACCCATACGCCAACGTGATGCCGCACCGGCAATCAGGCATCTTCACATTGTCCTTCCTCACTCTTCCTTTTCCCCATGCCGCATTCATGACCGCATGCGCCAAGCTTGCTCTAACCCAAAATTTTCGCTCCACTTCCGTTCCCGGCTCTATACAAACCGGCAAGTACGCCGACGCCGTCGTCGCCCCACTGTCCAACTTCCCCTCCATCCCAATTCTCAGCGCCTTTTCTTCATCCGCCACAATGTAAACTGAATGCGGCGTATCCGTTCTACACACTACACCCTCAGCCTTCACCACACCCACATTCCTTAACCTCAGCGTAAGCAGTCGCATTTCTCCATTTCTCCACACCTCCTCATCAGTAAATTCGTCTACGCTCACAATAATCCTCGGTACCGGCTCCGTCACCTCTAATCTCAAGGTTGTGTCTTCCGCATACATCGGGACTTCACTACACCGATGCATCCGATCCTCGTTCAGTCGTCTCCCCTTTCTATGAATCTCCGCAAAACCCGGTATTTGGCTCGATGCAATCGCGCGCTGGTCTCCCATTCCAATCGTGAACAACCACTGCGCCCCCACAACTCTCAACATCCCGGTGCACTTCGCCACCACACACAAGTCCACCGTCTGCACCGACCTCGGCCCCAACACAATTTCCTCATGTTCCCGAAACTCCACCACTCCTTCATCGTTCCCCACCGTCACCGTCTTTTCCCCAATCGTGACCACCGGCGCCAACCGATTCACAAACACCGGAAAATGCAGTGGATTTCTCATCGTCACCGTCACACTGACCGGTTCGCCCACCACCGCACATCCCTTCAACAACGACCTCCCTCGTCTTCGTTTCCTTACCACCCCATCTCTTTCCTTCATCCTTCTAATCTTATTCTCCAACGATCCCCCGGGATCATCGTCATTCTTCACATCCCTCATCTTTCTCAATTCCGCTACAACTTCCTCGATTGGTCGTTCCCTCTCCGGCAGCGCCGCGCCCGTTTCCTTCGCTTTCCTCACCTTCTCAAAATATTCAAAATCCATCAGCACGTCGTCATGCGCCGCATCCTCATTTTTCCCAATGCCCACTGAATCCACAGTCTCCACTTTCGTCTCCTCCACAACAATCAGCGGAAACATCGCTCCGTCCATCCACCGCCTCTTCATCTTCTCCACCGCGCCCTTCGCCACGGCCGTCGTTAGCTGCCTCACAATGAAGCTCTGCACCTCCACATCCGCGTCCTCCTTCGCCTCGCCCAGCACCTGCGTGAAATGCCGCACCGCATTCACCGGACTGCCGTCCTCCAGCTCCGCCAACCCCACCACCAACTTATATTCTGCGCCCACGCCCGGCCATTCCAACGCCTTCTCGTCCACGTCCCTCACGCACGCCGCCGCCGCGACGGTTAATCCGATCTTGCCCAACCGGCCAGCCGCCAAGAACGCATGCAACGCCGCTTTTCGTCTGCGCCCAACGTCGCGCAGCGCCGTGCTCGCCCTCGCGTGCAGCACGCCCGTCGCCGCGTCCACAAATGACGCCGGTGTCCCACTGCTACCCGCACCACGGACGACCACGGCGGCCACCGCCAACAAATTCGCGGCGTACTTCGACTTCTTCATTTCCTCGCACGCGTCCGCCGCCCGCAGCGCCGCGCGTACCGTGAGCTCGGGCCGGCCCGCCTCGTTGTACGCGACAATCGCCGATTCCAAATTCCTCACCAACTCTGCCATCGATTGCCCGGCCAGCACTGCCGTGATGCCGTACATCTCCGCCGCCGCCGCCGCATGAACGCGCGCCGACCCAGTCAATGCTTTGAACTCGCCGCCCATGCTTCGATACAGATCCGCCGCATCGGCGAATCGCCCGGCCAGTGTGAGCAAGTCCGCGAGCTGTCGCGTGACCGCCTCGTAGCACCCGGGGTCGAACCGCGGCGTGTCGTCATCGTCGCCGCCGAACGCGACACGGCGCTGCTGCTGCGGCCGCACCAAGTCGTCGCCCGGTAACAAGTCGTCGCTAGCATTGGGCTCATTGCCGACGCTCGGCGCGTTCACGGTGGGATGTCGGAACCAGGCCGAAAACGTGCTTCTGGTGGCACGCTTCAGTCTGGTGTGGGCGTCAAGATACTTCGCGGTCCGTTTCGCTAATTCATCCTCTATCGCAGCTTCCAACGCACGAATCACGTCAGCACCCAGGTTATCGCCCAGTCGCAAGATATGCACCTCCGCCGCGCCAGCGGCCATACGCGCCTTCCGAATCGCCAAGTCTAGATTCGCCTCGTCCTGTCGCTTGCCAGCCCTCGCCACCAGGATGACGTGCAGCGGTGCGGCGTTGGGGGCGGCGGCTGCGGATTTCGCGCTGTCGTCGAGTTTGGCTGCGACATCGGTCTCGCCCACCCACAGAGCGGCGACGTGGAGTAGAGGTGCTGAGAAAAAGTCGTGCGGCAGGAGCCACGCACACTGCTCCAATTGCGTCCGATATTCGGCGGTGAAGTTGGGCAATGTCAGCGCATTCTCCAACCTCGCCACGGCGTGGGACCAGAGCATGGGCACAAAATCGACCTGGCGCACGAAGCGCGACACGCCCAGCCGGCACAGCAGGCCCGCCACATGGTCATCGCGGTCGTGGTGCGTGCGAATCACGGCATCGGCGTCAGTGGTGGCGTGGACGGCGGCCAGCGGTCGAAACAGTGCTCGTAGACATGTCAAACGTTCCATTACTCAAGCGCCCATGACTGCGTAAGTGTCAATATGGGTGGGGTTGTCGGTGGGACGCGCGGTGCCAGGCCTTACAGTGCACGTGTACACGTATTTAGGGGGATGTCGCAATTTATCCCGTTGCCGCGCCTGCGCGTGATCATGACGGACGAGGCGGAGAAGACGCTGCGCATCTTGCGTTCGAACCTCACCGAGCTGACGAGCGAGGTGGAGGAAACGGAGAAGGGGCAATTCGCAAAGGCGGATGTGAAGCAGCGGGCGACATTGTTTGGCGAGCGCATCACGCAGGACTTGCTGGCGGTGGATGGCGTGGAGATATCGAAGAGCAAGGCCGAGGAGGCGTTGCTGAAGAAGGATCGCAAGCTGGCGCAGAAGATCTCCGTGCTGCTGGCGCGGAGGAAGCGGCGGTGCTGGACGAAGAAACGAAAGAAGATTGAAGTGCTGGCGGTTGTATTCGTGGCGGTGGCGACGGTGTTGTCGGTGTAGAGTGGGTATATGCTACGGTACGCATTTGGCAGATAGCGGCGCGCACAAGTAAAGTGATTACGAGAGCGATGAGGGAAGGGACGTGTAGAGAGCGGATGCGCACGTTAACGGGGCGCGATTCGCACGCGATGCAACGTGACGCAATGCGGGCGTGGGCCGCGGCGTGAAAATTGCACGCGTGCCGGGTGTGCAACGGGTAAGGTCGCGTGCCCCAGCTGCTCAACGAGATCGAACACTTGGCGCACGCGCATTGAGTGATCATTGCCGCGATGGATCCGACCACCTTTTGCGATGCACTGATAACTTGTAAACATCGCGTGCTTGCGTTTCCAACCACCGCTACCACCAACTCCCATGGCGTCCGTCCCTCCGCCGCCCTCCCTTTTCTCCCCCAACTTTTCGGCACCCACCAGCAACACCCGCCGCAACATGCCCAACTCCGTCCCCATCACCCGTGTGCCCCCATCCACGCTCCCTGTTCCGCGCGCTGCGGCTGCTGGCGCTGCGAAACCACCCACCGCGCCACGACCGCGACGCCGCTCTGCTGCAAATGATAACGTGGACCGCAGCTGTGTGCACTGTGGCGCGACCAGCACCCCGTTGTGGCGACGTTCCCCAGTGGGGCCGAAAACGTTGTGCAATGCGTGTGGCGTCCGCATGAAGAAGGGCCGACTCGCCTACATCGAAGGTCGCTTCATCCCGGTGGAGAGCGCCGCAGCGCAGGCGAAACGACGCAAGGCGGAAGCCGCCGCACGCGCGGCAGCCGAGGGCCGAGTGTCGAAGCCCGTGCGCGCCGCGCCTGTGGCGTCAGGTCTGTATTATTTGCTAGCCGCTATCGAGTTTGTCGAGGCGTCCTGAGTCTCGCACTCTACTGTACATGCATGTTGTAACAATATTCCACTTCTACTAGTACTTTCACCTCGCCTTCATTGTTTACCCTACGGACGGACCGACGCACTGTAGAGCCACCCTCGCGACGCGCGCATGATATACCCGCGCACTACAGCTGAGTCGCTCCGCGAACGTTGGATGCCAGTTCGAGATTGAAGGGATATTTTTATTTCGTATCCATTGGCCGTTCCAGTTGACAGGATGCAAAAGCATCATTGCAAATTTGCAAGCGGCCACTGGTGTTCCTGCATTCGCGCTTTCGTGCCCATTCCACTCGCCGTTCCACTCGGTAACGAAACCGTGCTTTTCCTTTTCGGTGCCCTATCCATCCCTCACATCCCGCCCGCTGCTCCACCCCCACCACCCCCGCCCGTCCAGTCCCCGACGATCACCGTATGAACCAACTAACGCGCGCGCGTCAGTATCAAGGAAACGAATCATCCCGCATTCAGCCTGCCGCCGCGCAACTTACCACAAACCACCCCACCAGGATCCCCAGGCTAGCCCATGTCGCACGCGTCACCCACAGCTGCAGCTTTTCTCGATCTAGCGACGGCATCGTGAACGGCGCACCGCCTTCCGCGGCCTTCGCACTGGCTTTTTTCTTCTTCGTACCAGGTTGTAGCGGCTTCACGTTTGCGTCACTCTCGAATGAGCGCACCAGGTCCGCCTCCCCGTCCGGCAGCGAACTCTTCGCCGACGCGCCCCCCGCGCCGCCACGCCGCTTCGGCGTACGCTTCCCGTCGCGCTTGCCGCCGCGCCGCTTCGCCAGACACGTCACGCGCACCGCCGTGCCGCTGGTGCGGAGTAGAGGTACCGCGCCGGTGATGAACGCCATGCCCGGGTGATTGCCGCGAGCTCATGCGTGTCATACCACACCTCCGTAGATCATTTCAGCGCTGTGATTGCATGCGCACGTTTCGCTCCATAGTTCCGCCGCAGAATCGCGGCTATTCTTGTTATTCCCGGTCGAGAATGGACGCGCAACCACGGCGCCTCGTAGCTTAGATTACCTCGATGCACACGTCCACTCCGTGTCAGCCAGGGTCGGCGAGCACGTCCGCCACACGCGATAATTATTATTTCGCGCTTCTCGCCATAGCTGTCGCACCACCCCCGACGCCGCCCCGGACCCACCGCCGCGGCGCGCTCTCGCGAGAGCCGAGCGTTCCCGCCCACGTGAAACAGGGCGTCGCGTTAGCGCGGCCTGGGCACGGGCTAGTAAAATGGAAATTCAGCGGTGACCCTATATCCTGACAGTGTCAATACCCGTGACGTAGCCTGGTGCGCTCTCCGCCGCGATGAGCACACGCGCGAACGCCCTCGCCTCGCCGCCCGCACGTGCGAACGCGCTGGCCTCGCCGCCCAGCACGCGCGTGAGCGCGCCCGCCAGCCCGCTACCGCCCATGCAATGGCGCAAGCAGCCGTCCGCGCGCAGCCGTGTGCTGCACGGGCTCATGTGTGCGGCGGCGGTCGTGTCGTCGCTCATGATCTACTCGCTGCTGCAGGAGCGCATCATGACGCGGCCCTACGAGCACGGCGGCAGCGTCGCGTTCTTCACGCACTCGCTCCTGCTCGTGCTCGCGAACAGGGTGCTCGCCGTCGTCGCTGCTTGCGCCGTGCTGCTAGGCCGAGGACGACTTTCCGAACTCCGCTCCCGTGCGCCGCTGCTGGCGTACTCGCTACCCAGCGTGGCCAACGTCATCGCCACCAGCTGCCAGTACGAGGCGCTCAAGTGGCTCACGTTCCCCACCGTGACGATTGGCAAGTGCGCCAAGATGCTGCCCGTCATGCTCATCCTCAACCTGCGCAAGAAGAAGCGCTACCGTATGGACGACTTCGCCGTCGCGGGCGCCGTCATTGCGGGCTGCGCGATTATGGTGCGCGCGGGGAAGGTTGCTGCCGCGCCCAGGGCCGCCAATGGCGCGGATAATGACACCGCCATGGGCTTCGTGCTCATGGCTACGTACCTCCTGTTTGACGCCATCACCAGCACTAGCCAGCAGCGCCTGTTTGAGCGCTACGACACCAGCGTGTCGAATCAAATGCTCTTCATCAACGTGTCCTCCGCGGTGTTGTCCGCAATCGGGCTTGTGGCGTCGGGCGGCGCGGTCGAGAGTTTCGCGTTCTTGGCGCGCTACCCCAAGGTGGCCCCCGACATCGCGGCGTTGAGCGCGGCGGCGGTCGCCGGCCAGTTTGCGATATCGCACACAATCAACGCGTTTGGCGCGTTGTTATACGCGGGCATCATGACGAGCCGGCAGTTTGCGAGTGTGTTGGCGAGTAACTTTTTGTTCGAACATGGCCTCAACGCTGGCCAGTGGGCGGGCGCGATCATCGTGTTCTCTGCGCTCTTCTTCAAGCTGTTCCGAAAGGCGCAACGCGGCGCAGACGAGGATTAGCGTGCGGTTGTTTTTTGTCTTTGTGTAGAGTGATGTACCGAATATAGACCGGTCTCTGGGCTGAGCGCCCTGCCCGAGACGTTTGCTAACTTACCGTAAATAATTCAATCCGACTGACTTTCACTTATGTATTGCGCTGGTGCTGCTTGCAATCTAGTTGGTGTGGGGATTTGGGTGGCGTTTGAGAATGGTAAGTGTTTAGTTGCACAAGCTGAGTGTTGGTTTTCGCAAGCTAAGATCTGTTATTGTATCAAGAAGTTGTGCTGTTCTAATCAATTGTTGTTTTGCGTGTGTCCTCAAGTTGATACCCAAGACACAGCTCGATTGAAAGGAACGTCCGTTCTCTGCACGGTGGAGGGTCTATGGTCCACCGTGCGCCACGCATTGCACCACAGTTCTTTGTGTGCGCAAGGGCCGATTCGTGGGTACTCTTCCTCACCGTGGACGTTGTACGTGATGCAAGGTTCTGTCAGCAACAGGAGCGGAATGGATTCGTCGAATTCGATAAACATCGCATTTTCGTTTTCGAAGTCCTTCACGATGCGCTCTACGCCACCGAACTTCCGGAGCTTGTCCTTGACTTCTTCGGGCGAACCGGATACGCCCGAGACCCGTACCCACCTGCTGAGGTCGAGCACCACGGGTAGCTGGAGCGCGTTGAGCACTTCGAAGTTCGGTATTTTCTTCTCAGCTTTTCGCTTGCTGGCCCTCGACCTATCACACTTATTCGCGTGGAATCCCGTGCTTGGCGATGGCGTCAATGCGACGCCCATAATGAAGTCGCAAAGTAAGGCGCCGACTTTTATCAGCACATCTTCGTACATGTGCATCGTTGCTGGAATAGAGGGTGAGTGATTACTTGTTGAGTTTGTTGGGTTCGCTGTCGAATCGAATCGACGCGCAATTGTGGGAGGCGAACTTCGATGGCCAAATGGCGAGGATTCGATGTTCTGAGGAATATCGACCAAGGGCGGTTTCATTTTATGGGACCGAGTTTGACGTCGAGATTTTGACACGAAATCTGTCTTGGAACTCAATGTTGGGGCGAGTTACATAACCCTTTTCGTAGAAGAAATTGAGAATTTTAGTGAATGGCGCGGTTCGTGCAGTTCATCACTTCTCGGCAAACGTAAGAGGAAAGAGGTTCTGAAATGCAAATTGACGCCTGTTTTCTTATTGTGTTTTAGTTTGATTAACGTCCGTCCGTCTCATCTCGAGTAGTTTCGGCGTATTGGTGGAAGTGGTACTACTCTGCCTGAAAATCCTTGGCCTGCTTTACTTTAGCAAATCCATTGGTCATGAAAAGCCGCAACCACAGTTTTAGCACGTTCAAAGCAAGTAAGCTACAAAGTAGCATAGTGATAGCGTTTAATGTGAAACTTGGATTGTTGTTGATGATAGGTGAAGAATTTCAGCTAAAACACCAATCTTCCTGTCTCGTTGAGTTCTTTGGATGCATCGCTTTTTGTAACAAAAAGGCTCACCAGATTCACAAAAGGAGAATTCTATAACCATAGTGTTCGTGTTCTGAAAGTCCTTGACGACAACGCACTCTATTTGTCATATTCCTCATTTTCTTACCACACTATAACGAAAAATGTGGATGAAGTGGAGTTCCGGAGGTGCACAGTCCAAGTTCATTGTATGGTGGTTGTCGGACTGCTTGGTCACTCGCTGAAAGGATGTGGATGGGATTTACATCAACGAGGAATATTTGTAGGAAAAATTGTGTTATAATTCAACTTGTCAGCATTCGATTTATGAGTCTCACTATCTTTTCACTTGGCTCTAGTGTGAGTTCGAATATACTGTACAGTACTGCTAAATTAGTTTGACACACCGTTTCCTAGAATCAGATCTAAATTCTGGCCATTCTCATGAATCGCTTGCGTGCACCTGTACCATCGAGTTTCGTCGCTCGTTGAAACCTCGCTCTCATTGTACTCAATTCCGACTTGGAGCAGTGGTTCATTCGATTCGATTTGATCAACATCAGCTTGCAACTGTCTACATAGCAGTACAGCATAGCCTTTCGCGTACTTCGACAGTCCCACAACAATCATGAAAGCAATGCGTAAACTGAAACCACCAAATCACCACCCACGCCACGACAGCAATCGTTTGACCGCCGATACTCGGTACAACATCATAGAAAGATGAACTCTCGCAGTTTCCTCCTTATTTTCCACTTGCAGTATTCGACGCTCCACCATCACTTGCTTTGCCTCTATGAATATTTTGCTCACGTAGTGCCAGCGCTTCTTCGTGCTTCCCTTGCTCTTCGTATACATCGACCAAGCGCGACACTACTTCCATTATGTCCGGGTGCTGTGGATTTCCGGTATGCAAAGTTCGTCGCATCTCAAGACTTTGCTCAAAAAATTCGGATGCCGAATCCAAGTTCTTTTGCTTGTGATATACAACTCCAATATTCCAAAGCAATACCGCAACATCAGACTGCGGCTTGTCAGAACCGTGTACCCCTCGATACATTGCCAAGCTCTGTTCGAACTTCTCCAGAGCGTCATCCAGCTTGCCTAGGGCTTGATACAGAAATCCGAGGTTGTTCAGTGACAATGCGATGTTAGGATGGGGCTTGTTCGCTCCATGAATCGCAAGTTCCATTTCCAGGCTTTGCTCATACTTCACCAACGCTAAGTCCAGCTGACCATTGGCATGATACACAAATCCGAGGAGATCGAGTAATAGTGCGATGTCAGGGTGTGGCTTATCCGGTCCATGGAGGGCTAGTTCCACTTCTAAGGACTGTTCGTACACCTCCAAAGCCTTCTCCAACTTGCCAAGGCTTTCATACACTGACGCGAGGGGTTTGAGTGACGATGAAATGTCAACATGTGGCTTGTTTGGTCCATGGATCGTCATTCTCATTTGGAGGCTCATTTCGTGCTTCTCCAATGCCTTGTCCAGTTTACCTTGTGCTTGATACAAAATTCCTAGGTTGCTAAGAGTTATTGCGAGCTCAGCGTGCGGCTTGTTTGGCCCTTGGATTGCCAGTCTCATTTCCAAGCTCTCCTCGTACTTTTCTAATGCCTTGTCGAGGTTACCGAAGTTATCCTACACACCTCCTACATTGTTGAGTAAGGTTGCGATATCAGGGTTCAGTGCATTCGGTCCTTGGATCGCTAGTTCTATGTCCAAGCTCTGCTCGTATTTCTCCAACGCGTCGCCCAGCTTTCCTTGTGCGTGATACAAAAGTCCGATGTTTTTGAGTGACTCAGCGATGTCAGGGTGCTGATTGTTCACTCCATAGATTTCATTTCTCATCTCAAGGCTCTGCTCGTACTTCTGGAACGCTTCTTCCAACTTACCCTGAGATTTATACACAAGTCCAATGTTGTTGAGTGTGTCTGCACTGTCAGGGTGCGGGTCGTTATATCCATGGATCTCCAGGTTCATATCTAAGGACTGTTCGTACTTCTCCAATGATTTGTCGAGCCGATCCATGGCTAGATAAACAGTTCCAATGTTGTTGAGTGACCTTGCGATCTCAGGATGCGGCTTATTCGCTCCGTATATCGCTATTCTCATTTTCACTCCCTGCTCATGTTTCTCCAACGCCTCGTCCAGCTTACCAAGGGCTATATACACGAGCCCAATGTTGTTAAGTGAGGCTGCGATGTCAGGATGAGGTTGTTCCAGCATGCGATACTCGCTTTGTCCTTTTAAAATCTAGAATATATTCTTTAGTTTAGTCAAATATGTGGTGAGATTCATCGCAATCCTCAACATAGCATTAATCTGCTCCAGTTTCATATGCTCTTTCCATTTTTATCAAATAGTCGCTGGCCGGTTTTAGCCATCGGTCGACTGTCAATACAAATCCTAAAGAAAATTAAACCTAGTAATCAGAGGAAAAAAGCGAAGGCTGTAGGTAATTTGACATTGCTGGGGGCTGAGCCATATCTGGGAAAGCCGTTCTGCCACAACACCCCTCGCTCAAGAGAAAAGGATATGAAGTAGGTTTGTGGCGATTACGGAAATATTAACCCAGTAAATTAGCAAGGGAGAATTAGGTAGAATTCGAGAAGCCCTTGAAAGTCAACGTTCCGAAAAATGCGAGTGAGCATCGAAACAGCCAGGTAGTTACAAAACATGAACCGCAATGGCAGTGCGACTTGGGCCAGTCTTGAAGAGTAGGGACTAAAAATGTCGATAATTGACCTAGGCAGTGGGGGTCAATATGCGCCATATTGGTGGCTAATTAGCAAACCTAGGCAACTATCTTCTCGTAATCAGTAATAAGATCTGGATTAACATGTTCTGCTCAGATTATACGTTATGCCATGCAAAAAATTTAGAGCCCAGAGATCAAGGTCCTGTAAAACTCTCAACTTGACTATTCGTTAGAAGGTGATATGTACTTACGAATGGATGCCGTACACCCATGGTTGTACAAACAAGTTCAAAAATTGAGGCGGTGAACTGAGAACCGTTGTCAAACAAGACTGTGGAGGGAAAGCCGTAGAAAAAGGCCAAGTTGCTCGGAAGAACATAGGACACCTTTGTGGCAGATATATTTCGCATTGAAATGGGCGAGGATAGCATTCAGTAATAATACGGATCCATTTCTACCGTTCTAATCAGGTTCAGGTGGTACTAGTAGGTCGATTATCACTGATTTGATATGACGTGCTACTGGGAACAGTTTCAAAAGGTTTGACTTATTCCATACGAAAGAAACGTTCGTTTGCGGGAAGGTGACAATTGCGTTACATCTAGCATATCTCCTGGACCGTCTTTGGACAATAAAAAGTTTTGCGCATGTTGTAGTTCTGCCTGGTGACTTTAAGATTGACTGTTGCGGCTGCATGATGAAGATACAGTGCCCTCAGCCAAGGCTTACCTGGACAAGAACTTCAACCGTACGAAGAATCCACAATGTGACTACATCTATATTTGCGTACCATTACTCGTGCAGGTGAACGGTTCGGCCTTCAAAATTATGCAAGTCTTCTGGTTCCCAATCATACTCAAACTAAGTCAGTCCATCAAACATGTTTACTATTGAAACTGAGCCATGCTCGGTCGATGTCACGATTTCACGCTCGTTCTTGTCACGAAAAAAAGGCGTGAAATATTAAGTTCTTGTGCTATATCCGGATGAACGAAGGTTGGTAGTCTTAATATTGTGTGAGCTACTGTATTTTCGGCCCCTTTCTGTACCTAACCTCGAAATCAAACTCTAAGAGACGGAGCCTACATCGCTCCAGGCGATGAGATGAATCCGCAAGTTCGAACAGTCACCTCAAAGTATTTCGATCAGTATACACCGTGAAATAATTTCCTCCCAAACAAAGTCGAAGGATCTGCACTACCCATATAGCGGCCAGGCGTTACCGCTCACTAGCACTGTAATTTCGTTTCGCAGGATTTTAAGTTCGGTTCCGGAACACCACAGGGTACTCTTCACCGTCATCATACATTTGGAATAGCGCCATACCAATTTGATGGCCGCAGGCGTCGGTATCATCTGGAAATGTACGGCCGCGTTTTGGTAAGCGGAGAACAAGGGATCCAGTCAGGGATTTCTTCTTCAGCTTAAACGCAATCAACTGCTCTTCAATGGGTGGTTTCAGAGTTTTTTCGTCACCTTTAGGAAGGAGAGAATTCAATAAAGCGACCGCTCTAGCGAAATTCGCTACGACCATACAATATACTTAACAAAATCATAGAAATAACCGGAGATGAGTCGTTGTCGATGGACGTTGGCATCGTTTGAGTGTTTACGTGTTCTTGAGTGCCACTGTAAGGCACTAAGGCGTTATAAGGAGGCCGAAATTGCCGACTGTTTGCGAGAAAAGTTGCAGTTCGATGGATTCAATGGAAGTTCGCCAACTTCAATGCGTAATCACGTTTTCGACATCAGATAAATGTTGGTAGCAGTATTTGGAGAAAAAACTACATCCTTTTAACATGCAAAGTTTGAATTTCTCCTGAATCCTGCCAAAACAATGTCCAGGCTCGCTGAAACGTAGGAGGAGCATTTTCCAATCCGAATGGGATTTCGTTGTGTCGGAAGGTAGTGCAATGTGTGATAAACTTACTTTTAGATTTTTCTCAGCCATACATTGCAAATTGCAAGTATCTGCAACTTGCATAGAAGGTTGTAAACTACTTTGCGTTACCCAAACTATAGATACAGTTCTAACTGCAGCAGAAGATGTAGTCCATGTCGTGACATTCTGTTCAACTGTCGATAATCCACACAGAATCTCCACTTATCGTCTGGATTTTGTGCTAGAACAACAAGTATTGCCCATTCAGATACCGTTGGCTCGATCACACCGATATCAAGCTTGTATTCGATCTCTTCTTAATTTATCTTCACCTTCTCCGGCCCGGATCGATATGGCTGAGAATAGAAAGTGGTCGCCTCTCGTTTTGGGTTTAATCTTGAGATGAGTTTTGATTGTTAATTGTTTTATGGAAATGGGTACTTTGCGATTGATGTTGGAAAATTAATTAATATCTTCTCAGACTGACCTGAAGAAAACACTTCTACGTTCAAGAAAGCTCTATTGCGCCGCTGTATGATAGATATTTTTTTGAACTGTTCGGAGTATAAGAAAGATAGGCATGATTAAGCTTTGGACAATTAAGTTATTCTGAGTAAATTTTCAACCTTTTAGTGTAGAAGTTCGTTTTTCTCTTTGCGTCAAAAACAGACACTAGATTGAATCAATGCTCTGTTATGTTGATTTCTCCAAGCTCAGAGCTCAAAAAGTTTCAAACACTTCTGTTATCATCTGTACCTGCGTCTGATGTTCCCGTGAAGAGTCTCTCAAGGTTATGTCATCCAAAGATGCTCATCCGCCGTTTCATCCACTTATTCTTGGTCGAATTTGATAGAATCAGACACCTCGGTATCGATTTCTTCAAATGAAATCTCTGATATTGAGCCCCAAATTCGACAGTGCGACGTCGATACTTCTTCCCTGCAAACATATTTATCCTCCTGGCGAACATAATCCGGTTTCAATACTAATTCTGAGAGGGCAACTGATACTGGACAGGGGATAGCTATTGCAACTTTTCCATGGTGCTGAAGTCGTGGTGGCCTTTCTGACTTATTGGCTACTAGAACCAAAAGTATTCGATCGAATGAACCTTGAAAAGCCCATCAACTGCAACTATTCTCTTTTTCCACAAATTTTCTCGTCCTTCAATCCATCGTAAGGTTCGTTGCCTCGCTGTAACTGGAACCAACATTTGATATCAGGGCAGAACAACTAGTGGCCTAGCCATACCATTAGCATTAAAATCGCCTGGATTACTACAATTAGGAATCATCTTCCATTTTTCGCTTCCTTGCTTCGTCGGTAGAGCCTCCTGGATTCTAATTTTTGGTACTGTGCTACCATCGTTGAATTAAATGTGACTCTTGATGCATCGAACCGGTTCAACATGCTGGTCGATGTAAGTGCACCTGAGGAAGACGTCAGCGCATATGTTCCGTACAACAGATAATGGTACCAGAGTTGTGTAGGGCTCTATAGAAATGGTCAACATTACAAGGTCAAGTATGTTCAGGCGATTTCGGGAAGCACTAGGAATATTTACCACCGCGTTTAAGTTATGGATACGTTTCACGGCTCTAGAGGACAGAAACCCGCACGAATAAGGTTTAGGCCTGCTTCAGTACCCACGACAATGGATAAAAACTCTTGGTACGCGCTATAAACTCCGAAGATAGCGTTCACCATATAATTAAAAAAAGCTGAGATAGCAAACCGGGTCGGTATGTTGATTTTATAGGTAAATGTAGCATGAAAAGCACTAGACGGACGGTCAAGACTGCGACAGGCAATTTCCGCGCCTTCAGCTTCATGCACACTATTTACCGAATAATCTAGAAATCCTATAAACATGGCGCGTCCGTAACATAAGTCGCCGACGATGCTGGAAGTAAACACAACCAACTTTTCGACTCCAAACTACCTGTACGGACGCAAAAGAGCTATACCATTCAGTGTAGACGGGAAGGGCTCAGATCACACTAGACCCATACTGCAGATTGGTGTAGGAGAAGGTTATTCGATCTCCAACCTCCGTACAAGGATCAGGAAACGCGGCATACCGTTCTACCGCTCGCCTATACGGGCAGTTCAGACCAGGACTTCCTGTCTCTGTCCTTTTGCTAGAGCTCTCACAATTTTCAAATCGAGAGTGCTCGCAAGGCGCTCTGCCGTCGATACCCGGGAGTTACAGTTCTGCTACAGTAACATCTCTTTTCAGTCCCCGGGGCCTCATTTATATCTCTTCTATGAAAGCACCATGTCAACGATTACTAATTGCGGATGATGATTGAACGTTAAGTTGTTGTGTGACACCTGCCCGGCCACGGAGGTCCTCAGTTTTGTTTATAGAACTCGGTTTGTGAAAGCGCATTGTCGTGAAAATGGTCGTCTCAGAATCGGCTTCGTCCACAGGTACCTGACTTCAAGTGGTTTTCGCGTCACTGTACCTTGAAATTTTCTCAGCTTTCAGAGCAGTGTCACAACCATATTTAAATCTGAGTTCATCTCCCTCGTAAAATCGAATAATTCCACATTGCCGAATCGTAGACCTCACGCCATATCGCTTTACATAGATTAGCCTTTCTCCCCGAAAATCAGGCAACCGCTTGGCGGTTGTTGGCGGAAGCGGCAGTGAAAGGAGATTTGGAATCGCTTCTGGAGGGCGCTTCGAAACCTTCACCCACCTTTCGCTCCCATACACCGGCTTGATGGATTCGTACCATCGCTGATCAGTCGGGTTTTCGCTCTGGGACACCTGATAGCATAGCATTTTGCAGATCTGGCTAATAGTTATTTGTATTCGCAGCTCATTTGCTAGCTGCTTGATTGCATCATAGGTTCAATTTTCATGGCCTTGCCACGGTGGAACTGTAATTTTGGCATCCCATTTCTTGAGGCTCCAGCAGACGGCACTCTTTTTTCACCACTCCGTCCGCTCTCACAGGCCATTTCTGCTGAATTGAATGCGATTTTCGTGTCTCCATGAAGAGACCGGGCGCTGTTTGTTCGATCTGGCGGTGAAGCCTATCTCATGATTCCTAAAATAGCCATGCCTTGCCCTTCACTTTAACCTATTTTTCGAAGGCGTGCGGTGTGGGCCATCCCGCGATGTTTATTGTAGTGTGAAGCTCACGCAACAGAAAAGTGGGATAATATCAGCATCTTCTGATTACCTTGGACGGCTTTTAAGAAGGCCATCTTCATCACTGTACCCATGGGTCTTCGAGAGCACCCAATGTGGCTCCTTTTGTTGCTGGATCTGGCGTCGTTCCCATGGCTTAGGATAAACTGTCGTTAACAGGGCAGTTTTATACGAAATAGCTTGGATAGAGAGAGCATGTTCACGGGAAACATTGATGGCCGTTTCTTACCTGGGGTCTGACAAAAAGACTTATACTATGCGTCCCAAAACGAAAATATATCGGAATCGTCATCATGGTCAATCCATATGCAGTTGCAGTCTACACTTCGGAAATGTTGCCCGGCGTTTCATCTCTTCGATTCATTAACCTCATCCCAACACCTTTTCCTCAGGTTTCCCTCCCCACCATTTTAACTTAAACTTTTCGTGAACCGCTCAAAAAATCGGATTAGGCGTTACACCGGCATGTCGATCATACACCGCTTGATTCTCCGTCTCTTTTAGGCGCCGCATCTGAACCAACTGCTGCAAATGGTACCCATTTTCAGTTATGGCTGTGCAAAACTTTATCGCTTTTGCAATTGTGACCGCCGAAAGCCCTGTATGAATGTCGAAACTAAATCGGGAGGCGTGAGCACCTTAGGAATGTTTTCAGCCAAGGACAGAACGACATCGCAATATTGCGTCACAGTCGTGTTTCGTCAGAAAAGATGTATCATAGGGGGCACGTCTTTTTTGCATGACTGATACCGTCGACCAGCCGTTACCGGTGTATTGTTTCTATTCTACCTATCTAGCAAAATATAAGCTACCAAGGACAAATATTTGGCATTCACCAATATACTGACCTTAACCGCTTCCTTTAGGTTCCTTCATTGGTATTTGCAGCTCAATATGCTCGTGCGCTGGGCTCGAAAGAAACTCAGGGGCCATTGATACGTCATAGGGTTTGGTATCTTATTTCCATTGCTCTGTGAACAGAATGTCTCCAATCTGCTCAGCAGCTTAATCGGTTTATTCCGCTTTGAAGACCGAATCTCCTTGGCTGCCTTAAGTGAACTCGACCAGTGCCTTCTATAGCCGATGTACTCTGGGGCGACGTGGCGAGATCTGTCGTCCAATCTGTTCCTACGGTAGGGGAGAATGGCTGCGGCACTACCGATGTTAACCATGATATCGCCGGGTCTAACGGCTCGTTGGCTGTCCGCAGCCCCATAACTTTTGGGCGACATATTGCACAAGAGGGTGCTCCCCTCTCTGTCGGTTCCAACCCAGTATACCTAGTACCATGTCTTTTCTAACGGTATGTTACAAAAGAGTAACTGTCTCCGTCATCAATCTCAGCTTAGATATCTAGTTAAACTGGTAAGCTCTGGACTATATCGATGAAATCATATTGAAGTTGTATATCTTCTAGACCCTAGCTTCTGTTTGTTCGCCTGGAATACTTAATTGTGGTCTCGGTGCACCATTACCAATCTGTGTGCATCCTTTTTCTTTTCGATTGTCAGGGATGCGCGAGGGCCAGTCCGTCAATCCTATCACGAAGCGCAGTCAAATCTGCTCGGGTAGATGCAAGCTCGTCCCGAGGTGCGAACTTTAATCGGAGGCTCGAGTCCAATTGAACTTGAATCATGGTCAACATAACTTGAAAATCAACCATTTGCTGTTGTAGCATCAGCGCAATGCTTCCTTTCAAGTGTAGTAGAACGGGCACTGTAATAGCGGCCGTTACCGTAATTGGCAGTTTTCGAGACAGTCGTTAGGTCATGCTATTTTTCGGATAGTTAGCGTAGCTATTTAAGCATCGTGCGTCGGTGATATAAGATCACAGATGACGCCAGGCGAAAGCACAAGAACCTTTTTCGACATTCCCAGCTGCTGCAGACCCAGCTGAGCTATGATCCGAAGCGTACACGGGAAGTGCCCCGGAAACATTCGACTCATTCTGTTGCGTATGCAGAAACTACTCTCACGCTTTCTCAACTCCGCGTAGAAAATAGACCCAGTGACACCCTATCCTAGCGCACGTTTCGTCGCACGGAAGAACCCGACCGGGATTTCCCATTTCCGGCTGTTGTCAGTGGCCTCACCTTTCGAATTATTCAGCACACTCACAAGGCGTGCTATTTTATTGAGCCGGGAGTTTACAGTCCTCTCGACAGCTCCAGCCCTATTTTACTGTGATTTTGTGGCCCAATTCTATTGCCCGGTTAGTAATGACAAATTTCGGCACTTTGAGGTCGAAACCATGGCCGTGTAATTGCTACTACTGGAGAACTCGTATGCTTTGAGAAAGGCGCAATGACTTTCGTCAGTGGATCAGGAATAGTTATGCCACCTAAGCCTGAAACGTTTGTTGACGAATATTGCTGAGGTGATGGTGGAGGTTTGTGTCGCATTTCCACTCCTCCAACTCTTGGCGCCTCATTAGCAGTTGGAGCTACTCCGAGGAGTTCTTTTCCACTGAAACGGTCAGAACATACGTATTCTACGGTCTTCTCATCGTCTCTTGCTTTGATGCGTCTTTCTTCATGGCTTCTAGCTCTCGCCAGGCGTTTTGCGAGTTGTTTGCCCTACATTTCGGCTGATTCTTTGTTTGTGTTCCACTTTTTTCTTCACTATAGCGTTTCCTCTTGTAGAACGTGAAACTTTCTCCTTGTATCTCAATCCTTCTAGATCCTGTACGTAATCTCAGCAGAGACCCTGATCTCCAGAGATGACTCCTTGATCTGGCACGAACCAACTCAACCTGGTGAGCCCACTGGAGTAAGACGGGATGTAACCATAGCACGCTCATTAACTCAGATACGACCATCTATCGGTTAGATCAGCAGAGAACCCGAAAGATCACTTTGATCCGCTGGCATCGAATGATTATACGCGTAAGGGATGGTCAGCAAGCAGACAGCCTTACGAATTTGTGGAACACTGGCTGTGCCAGTATGCCCGACGCGAGTGCAATAGCCCAACAGAACAGAGAACAGATGCCAGACAAGTGCCAGTGATATGTCCGCGGGTAGGTGAGCCCTCAGCTACTACTCGCAATGCGCCCCTTTACTAGATAGAACCGACAAACTTAGCTTACCGATAATTGGAGGAATCCAAACTTACTAATCAGCGGGAAAATGGAATTCTGTACGTAAATTGACGTTGCCTAGGGCTGAGTTTTAAGTAGCAAGAGTTGTTCTACCAAAATGAACAAATAATTGGTGTTGTCTGCCTCGAAGCAAGAAGGCTTACCTGTACCTGTCCTGTCTGTTGCATCAATACCTGGTCTCCTTAAAAGTACACCATGCGGCCATTTCGCACAAGGAGCATCTCAACAATTGCAGCAGGAAATTTTTCCATGCAATTCCCTGATGGATCCATATCTCGTTCGAATGCGCTACAGTCTAAACTTGTCCTCCATCTAAATTTAAATAAATAAGGCCCCGATCAGCGAAATTGATGTCAATATATGAACGATACTGCACCATACCGTAGAGCAAACGATTCCCAAAGGGGCCTGAAATCTGAATGTCTACAAATCGCGTGAAGGGCTGATTGTCGGTGCTGTAATTTTAGTGCTCATTGTTTTCAATTCAGCAAGGAAATAAAGTTTGAAGATTTTCATACCTTTGATTTGAGGTTAACTACTAATAGTAAAAGTATAGCCCACTTACTTGGTGCAAATATTTTACTAAAGTTCATTCCAAATTTCATGTGAATTTACAATATAAACACAATTATAAGTTCTCGGTGGAATTTTAACTACAAATTTAAATGTACGTGTTCAGCATGACGTGTGTGATACTTAGTGTGAAACTTCGAAAATTCAGTAAAATAGGGTGTGCTTAAGAGCTCAATGCGAGACGGTACCGTCGGTTCACAAAGAGAGCTGTTTCAGAAGTTAATGCGTTGCAGAAGTATCTATAATAAGACAACTACCTTGATTTGTTACGGCTAGATTTTCATTACAGTCAATCTCGTAATAAAATTAATACTCAATGAGTACTACTCTCAGTTCATTGTACCCCGAACACTTGCGAAAAGGATGTCAGAGCCTACCGATATTCGTACTCAACGAAATCGTAAGTATGACAAATCTCATGCTCAAATCATACTTCGAGTGCGCCAGT
>JAAUYH010145863.1_pt1 | contig 20476 bp, 19 predicted proteins | sample 7278061 | NCBI WGS metagenome assembly JAAUYH01 (sample SAMN14350203, study PRJNA611818) | marine sediment metagenome | isolation source: surface marine sediment (0.6m) | place: French Polynesia: Moorea | collected 2018-08 | reverse complement strand
TGTAGCAGGACCTATTGAACGTCGTGGGAGTCTTTTTCCGCAAATAGAAGCATTTCAATTTAAGTTTACCGTTGATAATTTGTATGAGGGTTTTCGCTGGTTATCTCTAGGACTGTTTATGAAATTTGTCTTAGCAGATAACATTTCTCCTTATATCGATCTAACTCAAAGTCTTAATCCTTGGTCTATTTGGTTTAATGCTTTTTTATTCACCCTCAGAATCTATTTTGATTTTGCAGGATATAGTTTTGTTGCTGTAGGTTTAGCTAGAGTTTTAGGAATTAAACTAACAGTTAATTTTCTTGCTCCCTATACATCTCAAAGTATTAATGAGTTTTGGCGGAGATGGCATATTACTCTGAGTAATTGGTTTAGAGATTATGTCTTTTTACCCCTAATGGGATCGAAAAAACAGTGGGCAGCGTTTTTCTTGTTTATCACTTTTACCCTGTCTGGGTTTTGGCATGGTGCAGCTTGGAATTTCATTATTTGGGGAGCATATCACGGTGCTTTATTGTTAGTTTTGCGTTACTTGGGAAGACCATTTCATCGATGGACAAGTAAGTATTTTTCTCAACCTCAGTTTGTTTCTTGGGGATTAACTTTTGCAGCAGTAAATTTAGGCTGTCTTTTCTTTATGGATACAGATATCAGCCGTTTGATGTTGAAATTAAAAACAATAGTTACTCCTTGGACTTACTCTTTCTCAAATTTAAATGCTGTTTTTAGTTCTTATAGTATTAATCAAGGAACAGTTTTAATAGTTATTTTAGTTTTAGCGATCGCGGTATTGCTACTAGAACATTTAGCTATTTGGCGACAACAGTTTGAATATGAATTACTCCTTTCCCCTTGGTTATCTCCAGTCTTACTGGGTTTAACTATTCTCTTGGCTGCTAATACACCTTCTGAGTTTATTTATTTTGAGTTCTAATGTGGAAACCAATTAAACTTGTCCCTTGGTTTATTGCTGCTGGTACTGCCTGGTCATTAGGTTTTATCTATAACGTCATTTATGGTGGTGAGCTAAGTTGGCTAAGAGCAATGTACTTTCAAAAAATAGCTAGGGCGGAGTCAATACAAGAAAATAAAAAATTATTGATTACTGGTGGTTCTGGAGCGCATTATACTGTCAATTCTGATATTATCGAGCAAGGTTTGGGTATTCCTGTAGTCAATCTTGGTTTAGATGGTCCTATTGGTTTAGATGTGATTTTACCAAGTGTGATCGACCAAGTGCGTCCAGGAGATACGGTTTTATTAATTCCCGAATATCTTATACTATTAGACCCTGATGGTTTGGGCGATCGATCTGTTTCTTTTGGTGTGGCTATTGGTAAACCAGGATTAGGTGATGTGCCAACTAAGCAGTTTGTCCAAGATGTTTTCTTGCTGGGAATACCTACTCTAAGAGCAGCAACTAAATCTGGTGTAGATCTAGCTACTAAAGGAAAAATAACTGGTTACTATGCCGATCCTCTTACCCTACGGGGCGATCCTACTACAGTTAAAGAAAGGCAACAGGAGTGGTGGCAATTGCCGATTAATAAACCCATATCCCGTCATGCAGCCGAAAGAATTTGGCAGTTTCGTCAAGAAGTAGAAGCAAAAGGAGGCAAGCTAGTACTATCTCTTCCTTGGTTTTATGGCAGTGCAGGGTCAAAAACTCAAAGGAATGTCCAAAAAACGGCTCAAGTTCTCTCTCAAATTGCCCCTATAATTTATGAACCAGAATCTTTGAATATTAAGACAGATTCAAGTTTATTTGCTGATACTCACTATCATTTACTACCTCATGCCAGAGAAATTAGAGCAAAAGAGTTGGTTGAGCAACTAAAACCAATTATTGGAGAGTAGGGAATAGGAAATAAGAAATAAGTAATGGGTAATAGGTAATAAGTAATAGGTAGATTATTATTGTAAATTTTAAAAAATACTAGACCAACAATACTGAGTAATCTAATGAATAATGAATCGATTAAAATTTGTATTCTAGGAGGAGGATTTGGTGGTCTATATACAGCACTATATCTTTCTGATTTTAGCTGGGTTAAATCGGATAGGTGTCAGATTACTCTAGTCGAACCAAAAGACAATTTTCTGTTTACTCCCCTTTTATACGAAATCTTGACGGGAGAATTGCAACGTTGGGAAATTGCTCCTTCTTATCAAAAATTATTAGCAGGAAAAAAAATTAATTTTCGTCAAGATAAAGCCAAAGGAGTTGATTTAGATAATCGTATAGTGCAATTAGAACAGTCTAGTCCCTTAAACTACGATTATTTAGTTTTAGCAGTAGGACAAAAAACTAGATGGCTAGATATACCTGGATTAGCTGCCCATGCTTTGACTTTTCGGAGTATATTTGATGCAGAAAAACTACAAGAAAGGCTACGTTTATTAGAAGCTTCAGAAAGGCAAAGGTTACGTATAGCCGTAGTTGGTGCTGGGGCTAATGGAGTAGAGTTGGCTTGTAAAGTGAGCGATCGATTAAATTCTAGAGCAGAAGTAATTATTATCGATCGAGGAACAGAAATTCTGCGTAATTTTGGTAAAGGAGTTAGAAAAGCAGCTTATAAAGCTATCAGAGAACGTAATATTCAAGTTTATTTGGAAACTAGTCTAAAAGAAATTACTGAAAGGCAAATTACTTTTTTTTGTAATGATAATTTAATCGATTATCCAATAGATTTAGTCTTATGGACGGCAGGGATAGAAACTATTGACTGGGTAACTAATCTAAATTGTCAGCAAAATAATCAAGGAAAGTTAATTGTTCATCCGACTCTTCAATTAGTAGAATATCCAGAAGTTTTTGCAATAGGAGATATAGTCGAAATTATTGGCAGTAAAGCTAAGAATATACCCGATACTGCCCAATCGGCATATCAACAAGCGAGTTTACTGGCAAAAAATCTAAAATTAGTACTACAAGGTAAACCGTTTAAAAGTTTTCGCTATCTACATCTAGGAGATATGCTGACTCTAGGGAAAGGTGTCGCGATAGTTTCTAGCTTTGGGCTTAACTTAACAGGTTCTCTAGCTGGGTTCATACGAAGATTAATCTATATTTTTCGTTTACCTACTTTTCGCCATCGTTGGCAGGTATTAAGAAATTTGCTGATTTCTAGATGAGCAGAGGGGCGTAGCAAGCAGGGGAGCAAAGGGAAGGAAGACAAGGAAGACAAGGGAGATTAAGGAGAAATAGTAAGTGATACTAAATCCAATTGACAAAAGTGATGTTGAGCTTTTTTGTAAATAGGAGCAAGATATTTAGTATTTATTACTCATTACTCATTAATTCGTTGACTTAAGTAACCTATACCAACAGGATTTAGTATGAATTATGGTTATTGGGAAGGATAGTAAGGGAAAATTACAAACTAAATTAGAAGAGATATTTGCTTTCGATTTGCGATCGCTGGCTTTATTTCGTATGGGGTTAGCATTAGTAATAATTGCCGATCTCTTTATTCGTTTTGGTGATATTCAGGCTCATTACAGTGACTATGGGATTTTACCTCGCACAGCCCTAATTGAAGAGTTTCTTCAGCCCTGGTATTGGTCAATTCATCTCCTTAGTGGTGAACCTCTGGTTCAACAGTTATTATTTGGGTTTGCTATATTTTTTGCCCTGTTGTTATTAATTGGTTACCGCACTAGATTCGCGACGATTGCTTCTTGGGCAATGATTGTTTCTCTTCATAATCGCAATCCTGCTTTGATTTTTGCGGGGGATGATACCCTTAGAGCAATTTTATTCTGGGCGATGTTTTTACCCCTGGGAGCTAATTACTCGGTTGATAGTGCTTTAAATACTTCTAGTAACCCTTTACCCAAAAGAGTTTTATCTGGTGCAACCGTTGGGTTTATTTTCCAGTTGTGCTACATATACATGTTTTCAGCCTGGTTTAAGCACCAAAGTCCGATTTGGTCAGCAGAAGGTCATGCGGTTTATTATGCTCTTAGTTTCGATCAGTATGCCACAGGCTTTGGACAGTTTCTTTTGGGTTTGACTCCTTTACTCAAAACCATGACTTTTGGTGCGCTATGGTTTGAGTGGTTAGGAGCTTTACTTATTTTTATTCCTTTCCGTACTAATTTTTTCCGTTGCGTCGCTATAGTTGCTTTTATCTCATTACATATTAGTTTTGGTCTATCTTTTACTATTGGTATTTTCCCTGCCTTATGTATGTTTATTTGGCTGACTTTTATCCCTTCTTCTGTGTGGGATTGGCTAGATAGAAAAACTCATACCCAAGAAAGAGCAGGTTTAAAGATAAATTACGATCGCGAATGCGGTTTTTGTAAAAAAGTAGTTCTGTTTCTGCGTACTTTTCTGATTTTACCGAGAACAACTGTCAGAATAGCTCAAGATAATCCTTCTATTTACGAGGATATGCAAAAATACAACTCTTGGGTAGTTGAAGATTGGCAGGGAAATAGATATTTTAAATGGTCGGGAATTATCTATGTAGTTAGTCTTTCCCCTATTTTGTGGTTTCTTGCTCCTATCCTCAGATTAAAACCTTTGATGGCAGTAGGGACAAAAATTTACGAAACTATTGCTAGTAATCGTCGCACTGCGGGAAAATTTACTGCACCTTTCAAATATGATTCTTTAGAAGTCAATCCTGGTTGGTTATTTAATTTACTTACTTTTCTAATTCTTGGTTTAGTCACTCTTTGGAATCTTACCAGTTTTGCAGGTAGTTATATTTTTCATCGATCGCCTACTAAAGTTAGTCAAAGTTTACATAGAGTTGTTACTAGTCGCACAGCCCAAAAAATCACTTGGCTAGGACAATTGACTAGATTAGATCAATCTTGGAGTATTTTTGCTCCTAATCCTCCTAGAGATGATGGCTGGCACGTAATTATTGGCACTCTTAAGGATGGTAGTCAAGTCGATTTACTTAATAATACTTCTCAAATTAATTGGGATAAACCAACAATAAATCAAAGAAATCAACTGTACCAAAATATGCAATGGCGCACCTATTTTATTAATCTTAATCGTGCTATTGGTCAAAAACTTTATCCTTACTATGCCAATTATCTATGTCAACAATGGGATGATACACATCCAGGTAACAAACAAATAGAGAGTCTAAATATTTATTTTATGTCAGAGAGAACAGTTCCTCCTGGGGAAACTCAAGATATCGAGAAACAAAATCATTGGCAACAATCTTGCTCTGTTAATCAGAAAAAATAATCTAAAATACTCTTGACAATTCAACTAATATGTCAAGTAATTATGTAGATGACTTTCATCAAAATAGTAAAGATGTGTAATTAATTTTGTTTGGGTGCTTATATTATTTAAAAGCTTAACAATATATGCTGTTTAATTCTTACATTTTTATTTTTCTGTTTTTACCTATTACTTTAATTGGCTTCTTCACTTTAGGTAAATTAAAGCTAATTAAACTTGCGAAAATCTGGTTATTAGTTACTTCTTTATTTTTCTATGGCTATTGGAACCCACCTTATTTAATTTTAATGGTAGTTTCAATTTTATTTAACTATCAAATAGGTAGATCGATCGCTTTTGCTAAATTAGGAAGTAAACAAGCAAAAATATTACTATGGACTGGTATAGGAATTAATTTAGCCAGTATTTGTTATTACAAATATGCTAATTTTTTCCTTTCTACAGTAAATGATGTCTTTAAAGCGAATATTACTCTCAATGAAATATTTCTTCCTTTAGCTATCTCCTTTTATACCTTTACTCAAATTGCTTATTTGGTAGATGCTTATCGAGGAGAAACCAAAGAAGTCAATTACGATGTCATTACTTATAGCTTGTTTGTCGTCTTTTTTCCCCAGTTAGTTGCTGGTCCAATTTTACGTCACGATGAATTAATTCCGCAGTTACACAAACTCAGAAATTTTGTTTTCTCTCAAAAGAACTTTGCCTATGGGTTGACTCTATTTAGTTTAGGATTATCAAAAAAAGTTTTAATTGCTGATAATATTTCTCCTTGGGTAGCTACAGTATTTAATCATAGTAATGAAGTGACCTTTATTGAAGCTTGGGTAGGAGCATTAAGTTATACTTTTCAACTTTACTTTGATTTTTCTGGCTATTCTGATATGGCAATTGGTTTAGGTTTAATGTTTAATATTCGCCTACCAATTAATTTTAATTCACCCTATAAAGCGATATCTATTAGTGATTTCTGGCGACGGTGGCATATTACTCTTTCTAACTTTTTAAGAGATTATCTATATATTCCTCTTGGTGGTAGTCGGCAGGGAGAATTACGGCGTTATATTAACTTACTAACTACTATGTTATTAGGTGGATTATGGCATGGTGCAGGCTGGACTTTTGTAATTTGGGGAGGTTTACATGGTATTTATTTAGTTATTAATCATTGGTGGCGCAAACTAAAACAACCCTTACCAGCATTTTTGGGTTGGAGTATTACTTTTTTAGCTGTAATTTTTAGTTGGGTATTATTTAGAGCGCAAACTTTAGCTGATGGCTTAGAAATTATCCAGGCTATGGTAGGTATTAAAGGTATAGTTTTACCAGGTGAACCTCAAGGTAAACTAGCTTTATTAACTAACTTTGGCCTGGAACTTAAACGCTGGTCACAATTAAATTATTTGCCTTTACTTAACGGCAGTAAAACCATGAGTATTTTAGTTTTAATTAGCCTAATATTTTCAGTTAAATTATTACCTAATACTCAAGAATTATTGGCAAAAATGAAGCCGACTTGGTGGTGGGCTACCTGGGTTGGTCTGTCAGCCAGTATGTGTTTATTATCTCTCAATCGTGTATCAGAATTCCTTTATTTTCAGTTTTAGTTAAAAATCATTAGAAAATAACTCTAATAATTTATGAGGGAGTCATGTTTATCAGATATGGTAAATTCAATTTGATTATATTTATATCAATGTTTTTTCCTTTGGTTTCTACTGGCGTTTTTAATGTTTTAATTGACCCCTATAATTTCTTTGATACTCCGATTATCACTAAGATTAATCATATTAAGCCAGAAGAAAAAGAAGTAGCAAGAATATCTAAAGCGATCACAGTAAGAAAAATAAAACCTAAAATAGTTTTGTTAGGTACTTCACGAGTAGAAACTAGTTTGAGTGCAGAACATCCTGCTTTTAAGCAATCATACTTAGCTTATAACTTAGGTTTTCAAGCAGGTAACATGTATGAAATAATGCGTTATTTTCAACATGCTCTTGCTCATCAACCAGACTTAAAACAAGTAATTATTGGCCTTGATTTTTTTAGCTTTAATGCTAATTTTTCTAACCGAGATACTTTCTCAGAATCTAGATTAGGTACTCAGTTTCCCTGGCAAGATTTTGTAGATTTTTCTTTATCTTTTGATGCTTTATTAGCTAGTCATAAATCATTTAATGCAAGTATAAATAACCAACAAAAAGAGCATATTCAAGAACCATTATCAAGGTTTAAGTTTTGGCTAACAGGATTTCTTGATAGTGAAGATTTATATAAAGGATACCAATTTTCTGAGGAGAGATTAGTAAACTTTAAAACGATTATTGATACTTGTAAAAAAAATAATATTGAAATTATCGTTTTCATTTCTCCAACTCACGCAACCCATTATGAAGCTATTAGTGCATCTGGATTATGGTCAACTTTTGAACAATGGAAACGAGAAGTAGTACAAATCACTCCTGTGTGGGATTTTTCTGGTTACAACAGTATCACTACTGAATTAATTGATGATCGCATGGAGTACTATATTGATAATTCTCACTATAGTCCTAAAGTTGGAGATTTAGTTCTCAACCGCATTTTATCTTTCCAAACGGAAAAAGTGCCTAGAGATTTTGGTGTCCTGGTCAATCAAGATAATATTGAATCCCATTTAGAACAAATTCGTTTAGATAGAGAAGTCTGGAGAGAAAAGCATCCCGAGGAATTAAATTTAGTTAGAAAAATTAAGGCTAAACTAGATAATTAAGACAATAGTCCCCAAATATTATTTGATAAATTAATTAATTAATTAAAATGGCAACCTCTAATTTTTCTGATTCTTATAATGCTAGTAGCGAATCTCAACAACATAATAAAAAGAAAAATTTAGGTGGTAAACAAAAAAAATTTAAAGGCTATAATTTTATTTTTTTCGCTACAGCATTTATACCTATGTTTTCCGTAGGCTTGTTTAATTGGACGATCGATCCTTACGATTTATTCAATACTCCTAATTTTTTCGGTGTTAACCACGAAAAAATTAAAAAAGATAATAACGATCGCTTGTTTAAATCTATAGATATTATCCGTCTCAAACCCAAAGTTATTTTAATGGGTTCATCTAGAACTAAGCAAGGATTAGATCCAGAACATCCAGCTATAGAAAATAATCAACTTACTTATAATTTAGCCATTAATGGTCCTAATGCTTATGAAGTAAGACGCTATATCGAACATGCGATCGCTAATCAACCAGATTTACAACAAGTCATTCTCGGTATTGACTTTTTTATGTTTAATTCTTCTCTTGACAATCAGCCTAGCTTTGAAGAAAAGAGAATTGGCAAAAAGCATATAATTGCCAGTGATGCTGTTAATGCTATTTTTTCTCTTGATACTTTTAATGTCAGTAGAGAAACAATGTCTGCGAGCCTAAAAACAGGAGAGCAAAATAATCTTTATGGCGAAAATGGTTTTATGCCTAATCGCAATGCCAATGATGGGGGAACAAAATGGCGATTCAATCAATCAATTAAACTCTATTTTGAATTACATAGCGACTATCAGTTTTCTCAGCAATATTGGTCTGATTTTGTCAAAATAGTAGAACTATGCCAAGAAAATAAGATAGATTTAAGAGTATTTATATCTCCTGCCCATGCTACTCAATGGGAGTCAATTAAAATGACTGGGCAATGGGATACTTTTGAACAATGGAAAAGAGAAATAGTTAAACTTACTCCTGTCTGGGATTTTTCTGGTTTTAATAGCATTACTACAGAAACAATTAAACCAAAGATGAATAATTACTTTGACAACTCTCACTATAGTCCTATGATTGGTAATCTAATTCTCGATCGCATTTTTGATTACCAGATTGAGAGCATACCTCAAGACTTTGGTATTTTGTTAACAACAGAAAATATAGAACAACATCTCGCTAAACTAAGGAGCGATCGACTTTTCTGGCTCAAGAATAATCTTGAAGAAGTAAAACTAGTACAAGATATTAAAACAAAGCTAGATTCTCAAACAAAAAGTAACTAAAATTCACTCTTACTTAAATACTTAATTAATTTTCAGGAAAATGAAATTAATTAATCAGTACGGCTTACTCATTATTGTCAGTTTTCTGTTGCTAGTTTCTTTGCTGGCAAATTTCTCTTTATACAAAGAATTAAAACTTGTTTACTTGTCTTTATATGCTACCAGTCTAAATCCTCTGAGTATCCAAAGATATAGCCCAGACAAAATTCCCAAGATAACTACAGAAAATAGTCCAAAAGTTGTTTTCTTTGGTGATTCTAGGGCAGTGGGTTGGTCAAAACCCGAACTAACGGAATTTCAATTTATTAATCGAGGAGTTGGTGGACAAACTTCTGCTCAAGTCTTAGGGAGGTTTGACCAGCACGTAGCTATTTTAAACCCAGACATAATTGTTGTTCAAGTTGGAATCAATGATTTAAGAATGCTTCCTCGATCGCCAAATACCAGGGAAGATATAGTTAAGAATTGCCAGGAGAATATTGCTCAAATTGTCCAGAAAGCTCAAGAAATTGGAGCTAAAGTCATTTTGACTACCATTTTTCCTCTTGGAGAAGGCAATATTCCTTTAAAACAAAGATTATTTTGGCCGTCAATTAATCAGATGAAGCAAGATATTAATTCAGTTAATAATTACATAAAAACCCTTGAATCAGACGTAGTTATCTTAGATGCTTATAATCTACTAAAATCTCACGAAGCAAATTACTCAAACTACTATAGGGATTTACTACATCTTAATGGTCGAGGATATGAATTTTTAAATCAACAATTGTCTAAGCTGCTAGCAGAATTATAGACTTCAGTTGACAAAATGTAATTTAGAATACAAATCCTCCTTGAGATATTTTATATTTCTTATTGTTTATCAACTAATTTTTAGTTTTTAGATATCAGTATTAATCTCAATCACCACAGTCGATTAAACTAGGGTTGTGGTGAAAATTTAAGTATTGTCCTACAAACAAAGGAGTGAGGAGTGGACAAGAGTAAAAGCTTTTTGAAGGCATTAAGTGCCAGCGCATTTATTTTTCTTGGCTGGGAAACCCTAGCAGTTGCACAGAATCTACCTAAATCTGGCGAATATTATCGTTCTAAAGATTTTCTTTTAGCTAATTCTATCACTGTTTCTGAAGATGGACAGAAAGAGATAATGGGATATCAGAAAATACCCATGCAAATATCCCAGTCTACAGATGTATCACAACCATCAGAATTAACGGGTATAGAACCTTTAGAACCAAATTCCAATCCTTTAATTTTCCCTACTCAACCAGAGGAAGTTGAAATTAATCTCAATCAGCCAATTACCCTAGAAGAAGCTATTGAATTGGCACTGCGTAATAACAGAGATTTACAAGAAGCAACACTTAATCTCCAACAAGCAGAAGAACAATTAAGAGAAGCAAGAGCAGGCTTATATCCTCGTTTAGACGCTCAGTTAGAGCTAGAGAATCAGGATACTCGGAGAGAACAAAGAAATGAACAAGGTCGTGTAATAACCGATCCTGAAGATCCTGATGGAGTTACTCGTCTTACTTCTGAAGGTCTAGCTACTAGTTTTAGCGGGAATGTTGCTCTTAATTATGATATTTACTCAGGAGGAGAAGTAAGTGCAAATATTAAAAGAGCTGAAAGAGTACTGCGTTCTAACGAGTTGGATTTAGAACGAATTACTGAACAAACTCGTTTTGAGGCTACCAGAGACTACTACAGCTTGCAAAATGCTAATGCTGAGGTAGAAATTGCCCAAGCAGCTATTGAAGAGTCTAGTCAAACCTTAAAGGATGCTCAACTACTAGAACAAGCAGGACTACGCCCTCAGTTCGACGTTTTAACGGCAGAAGTGGAACTAGCGAATGACCAGCAAACTTTGGCTAGGGCTATTGCCAATCAAAAAACAGCCCAGCGTACCTTAGCAGAAACTCTCAGTATCGGACAACAAGTTGCGCTAGAAACTGCTGATGAAATTGAAGAAGCAGGAGTTTGGTCTCTTTCTTTAGAGGAAACAATTGTTCTTGCTTATAAAAATCGCGCTGAATTAGAACAACGGATAGTTTTGAGAGAAGCAAACGAACAGCAAAGAAAAATTGCTCTAGCTGAAATTAGACCCAGAGTAACTTTGTTTGCTGACTATACTTTCTCAGCTAGCGATATTTTTGAAGAGTTGGAAGATTTTCAGGAACGCGACAATAACACATATCGTTTTGGAGCCAGGTTAAATTGGCGATTATTTGATGGTGGTAGAGCTAAAGCCCGTGCAGATCAAGCCGAAACAGATACTGAAATTAACGAAAACGACTTTGCTAATCAACGCAACACAATTCGTTTAGAAGTAGAAAGTGCCTACTTCTCTCTTGAGGCTAACCAAGAAAATATTGGGACTTCCCAAAAAGCATTGGAACTAGCAGAAGAGAGTCTTAGATTAGCGCGGTTACGTTTCCAAGCAGGGGTAGGTACACAAACAGAGGTTATCGAAGCTCAAAGCGACCTAACTACGGCTCGTGCTAATTTGCTAAGGGCTGTTATTGACTACAATCAATCTCTAAACCAACTACAACGGGCAGTCACCAATTTGCCTGATGGTCTATTATTCGATTTACCCTAGGTTTAGTAGTAGGGGTTTGGCATTGCCAAACCTCTACATTACCAATAGAAAAAAATGTTAAGCGTTGATTAATTAATTGTCAGTATTGTTTCTTATAATTTCTTAATATTATAGTAAGAGAATAATTATGAGAAAAACTTTATGTCTACCATCACTTTTGTAAAGGAAAATAAACAAGTAATCGCTGCGAACGGAGCTAATTTGCGGGAAAAGGCCTTGCAAAATAATGTGGATATCTACAAACTCAGGGGCAAATTGGTCAATTGTGGAGGTTATGGTCAGTGCGGTACTTGTATTGTGGAAATTGTTGAAGGTACAGAAAATCTATCTCCGAAAACGCCTTTTGAGCAAAAAAGATTAAAGAAAAAGCCAGATAATTACCGTCTAGCCTGCCAAACCTTAGTTAATGGACCAGTAAGTGTAAAAACTAAACCTTAACTCAGTTGATTGTGAGTGCAGTGATGCGTCTAAGTAATGATATCCTAAGAATTGTCGATCGAATATTACTTAGGGGCTGCTACTCCATGCAAGTTAATGATCTTGGATTTATAGCTAGCATTTTATTTGTGCTAGTTCCTACAGTGTTTCTTTTAATTCTGTATATTCAAACTGATAAAGGTCAAAGAGACAGTTAATAAATAACAGTAACAGATAAGAAAATCTACCAGTTAATTCCTATAATTACCTGGTTAACTCCTTCAGTTGTCAGTATTGAATACTGATGACTGTTTTTTTGTCAGCTAATCGACATTTAACTTGTATATTTATTAATTGATAACCATTGGAAGAGAGAATACGACACATAATTTTTGTAAGGCGCAAAGCTTGCGCCCCTATAATCAATCTTTCGCTAATATTTTTTGATTGTAAATAAGCAACAAATCTTAACACTCTCTTAATTAAACACAGGAAAGCTTATTAGGTGCTAAAAGATGGTTTTTGAGCAGGACTTGGTTTTACTACAAGTTATAAAAAAAGGCGATCGCAATCAGGTCAAACAGTTATTAGCCCAGGGAATTAATCCGAATGTTGAGGATAAGCAAGGTAATTCAGCCTTAATCTATGCTTCTCAAGGAGGACATAATGAAATTGTCAACCTGTTGATCCAGGCTGGTACTGATATTAACCACTGCAATCAACCCCACTGTATAACCTCTTTAATGGTAGCTGCTGCTGCTAATCAGATTGAGGTAGTAAAGACTTTAATTTCAGCAGGAGTAGATGTTAATGCTGTTAATGATGATAGTACTCCTGCTTTGGCGATCGCTGTTTATCGGGGTAATCTAGAGATTGTTAAATTACTTTTAGCTGCTAAAGCACAAGTCAATTGCCAAGATCAAGATGGAGATAGTCCTTTAAGTTTAGCGATTACAGCTAATTTTCCTCAGATTGTAGCAGAATTAATTCAGGGGAATGCAGAGCTTAACAAGCACGATACTAATGGTGAAACCCCCCTAACTCTAGCAATAGAGAACAAAAATTTAACTATTGTCAAAATTTTGTTAGAAGCTGGTGCCAATATCAATCTGCCCACAATAGAACAAGAAACGCCTTTAGCGATCGCTACTGCCAATGGCAACATAGACATTGGTAATTACTTATTAGCAGCGGGTGCAGATGTTAACTACGCTGATAAGCAAGGAGATACACCATTACATTTGGCAACAGTAGAAGGATATACAGCTTTGGTTAAAAGTTTACTTTTAGCTGGGGCAGAAGTAGATAAACGGAATTCTTTGGGAGATACTGCTTTGATGGTAGCTTCTTTACAAGGATATCCAGCGATCGTGCAGTTACTCTTAGAATATAACGCCGATCCTAACGCCAATAATAACGGTGAACCCCCTTTAACTCTCGCTATAGCTCAAAGTAATACAGAAATAGTCAAGTTGCTACTCACCGCAGGAGGTAATCCAGATACTAAACTTACTGATGGCAAAACTCTCTTAATGCAGGCAGGCGATCGAGGTGATAGCTCTATTATGCAAGAGTTGATTGAAGCTGGCGCAGATGTAAATTTACGAGATAAAGCTGGTGCAACGGCATTAATGTGGGCATCTCATCGTGGTTATCTAGATGCAGTTAAAGTCCTCTTAGCAACCAAGAAGGTTGATTTTACTCTTCGTAATCGTGGTGGCTACACTGCTTTAATGCTAGCCGAGTTTAACGAGTATATGCACATAGCCAAGTTATTGAAAGAAGCAGCAGGATAAACTTTTTGTCCAAATTCAGAAAATTTTGCTCTGTATCGAGTAGCAATTAATAAAAAGTCTAATAATCACAACAAAATCTCATTCTTGAATGAGACAAGATTAATTTAATTTATGTTAAGTTAAGTTTTGTAAATATTTTCTGTTAACTGAGGAGAACACTATGGCACTAGAAATTCCCGAAGGAATAAAAACTTGGTCTCAATTTGGTCATCCCCTTTTGATGTGGGTATTACTTGGGTTAACTGTTTACGCTTTGTATTCGGGTTGGCAAATTCGCCGTACTCGTACAGCAGATAAGGACACAAAAAAAGAACTAATTAAGAAAAATTTTAATGTCAAACATCATCAAATAGGTTCAATCTTATTATCTTTAATTGTTTTAGGGACTATTGGTGGTATGGCAGTAACCTATATCAATAACGGTAAGTTATTTGTAGGGTCTCATCTTTTGGCTGGACTAGGTATGACAGGAATAATTGCTACTTCGGCAGCTTTAGTCCCCTATATGCAGAAGGGTAACGATCTTGCTCGTTATACTCATATAACTTTAAATATTACTCTTTTGGGTCTTTTTGGTTGGCAAGCAGTAACGGGAATGCAAATCGTTCAGAAAATTCTTGATAATTTGTAAGCTACTTTTAATAATCATCTGATCTAATTTAAATATGGGGTATGGGTAGAGTTACTCTGTAAGCCTACCCCACTTATTTTTCTAAGTAGATTTGAGGAGATCTAGTTAAAGTGCAAATTTTAGAAAATGAGCAGGTATGCTACTGTAATGTGATTTCTCAAAAAAATAATCAAATTATTAATTTACCAGGCGTTTTTTATAAAAATAAACTATTTTGCAAAGACAAGTTTTTTTTGACAAAACAAAAGAGAGAAGCCTTGGAATATGGCAAACAAAAATTTCTAAAAGGCAAAGGAAAAATCATGTATCTTTTGTTAGAAGATACGACTGGATTAACTGTTTGGGTTGAAGATCCTAATTTGAAATTATCGCAACAACAGGCTGTTTTAGATATTGTAAATACCTTCAATATAAAGGAAGTTGTTGCTCGAATGAGAAGTAAACAAGGAATTAGTATTAAAGATCGTCGTTATCGTTTAGTATCTTATCCTCAGTGTTTTGTTGGTAGCGAAGCAGCAGATTGGATGATACAAAATCTCAATCTTTCTACGGAGCAAGCTATTAGATTAGGTCAGAGATTAATTGATGAAAAGTTCATTCATCATGTTACCGATGAACACCCTTTTATCAATGATTTCTTTTTTTATCGTTTTTATTGGGACGAAATTTAATTAATTAATTATTCTTAGATTTATTACTATTCAATAATTTTTTCAAATTTTATCGAACTTTTTGGTGGAATAGGCAGATTATAACGAGTATGAAAATCTTGTTGTACTTTATAAGTCAAACGAGGAGAAATTTGACGAATTATCTGCCCTAGCAAACGATCGCCTGTAGATTTAATTAAGGTAGGGGATAACTTATAAATAAATTTAGGAAACCAAACTTTAACTGCTAAATTCATTTTCCAATTAACTTGAGTAGTTGTAGGAGGAAAAGACTTGGTATTTTTACGTTTAAAAAGATTAATAGCCCATTTTTGCTGGCTAATATCTTCCTTGACTATCTCTTTTAATTCCATGGAAGCTTGATAATCAACTTCGTAACCAGGAGGATTATAGTTAGGAACGGGGATAGTTTCCATTGTATATACTCGATCGACTGGTGTACTTAAGACGATAGCTATTTTTGGTTCTACCTCATAGTCAAAAGCACCAAAACATCCCACCGTAATAATATAGCCATCTTCACTTAAAGGTTCTACTTTCATCGGTTGAGCGCAGCGACAAAACCAACCTTCATGAGCATTTAGATAATCAGCAACGGTTTCTGTATCACTATACATATCCATTGAACCTAAATAAGATACTTGAAATAAAAAGGGTCTTTCTGGTTCACAAGCATCATGGGAAGAAAGAAGATTTTGTTCACAAGCTGATAATTCTGATAGGTTGGCTTGTTCATTCTCCATTAATTTAAAATACATACAATTTTCAGATGACTAAACTTATTTTCGTTACCCTCTTTAAATTTCTTACAATGAAAGAGTTAATAACCAGCTAAACATTCTTTAATTTAGTTGGGTGCGATCGAGATTATCATGAAAGCATTAGTCGCTGGAGCAACAGGACAAACAGGACGCAATATTGTTAAACAATTAGTTGAAAAAGATATTCCTGTAAAAGCGTTAGTTCGCAATTTAGAACAGGCTAAAGAAATACTTCCCCCTGAAGCAGAATTGGTCGTAGGAGATGTCCTTAAACCAGAGACTTTAACAACAGCATTAACTGACTGTAGTGTATTGCTTTGTGCTACTGGAGCTTCACCTAGTTTAGACCCTACAGGTCCTTATCAGGTAGATTTTCAAGGGACAAAAAATTTAGTGGATGCAGCTAAACAAGCGAAAATTGAGCATTTTGTCATGGTTTCATCTTTATGTGTTTCCAAGTTTTTTCATCCCCTTAACTTGTTTTGGTTAATCTTATACTGGAAAAAACAGGCAGAAAAATATCTTCAGCAAAGTGGTATGACTTATACCATTGTTAGACCAGGAGGTCTTAAAAACGAAGATAACGCAGATCGAATTATAATGTCATCCGCAGATACTCTCTTTGACGGAAGTATTCCTCGTCCTAAAGTTGCTCAAGTCTGTTTGGAGTCTCTTTTCCAAACCACAGCCAAAAATAAAATCGTGGAAATAGTAGCTAGTCCAGAAGCAGAAGACAAAAGCTGGTCAGATTTATTTGCTGGTGTTGCTTGATAAGTTTACTGTGAATATTAGATATTCGTAATATTAATGCTTAACAAAAGTTTTCGGAAAGTTAATTTAGGAATTAAATTAATCTCGATCGCTGGTCTACTTTTTGTCTTATCTAATCTACAAGGATATGTATTGCAAAAAAAGCGATCGCCTGTACCTTCTGCTGATTATCCTCTAACAATCAGAGGAACAAGACCTTTAGCTATGAAAGGAGGAGACCCCTATATTCGGGCTTTAATGCGCACTATTACTGCTAGTGAGGCTAATGTTACTCGACCTTATCACGTAATTTATGGCAATCGATATGTTGATGATCTTAGTCGTCATCCTGAATTGTGTGTTCCCATCGTAGCAGGGCCCAATATCGGCAACTGTACTACAGCTGCGGGACGCTATCAATTTCTTGACTATACTTGGTCGGAAAAAGCCCAAAAATATCATCCCAGACCATCAGGGCTACTGTGGTGGAAAAGCTACAGTTTTGAACCAGAATATCAAGATGAGGTAGTTCATGACTGGTTAAGTGACTCTACGGCTTGGGGGACAGATATACCTAAGCTACTAAGAGAAGGCAAAACCAAGCAAGTATTGCGTTTATTGTCTGGCACCTGGACTAGTCTGGGTTATGGTATTGAAACCAATTCTATGAGTAAGTACCTACCCCAGATATATCAAAATATGTTAGCAGAAGAATTATCGTAAACATTTGTAGGGGCGGTTCGCCCTAAAGGACTAGCTTCGCGTCGCGAACCGCCCCTACAGGAAAGGACGGGCTAAAAAATAACTAGCGATCGATTTAGCATCAATAGATTCACCTGCTAAAATTGTCTCTTCTAATTCTTGAGGACTCATTAACACTACTTCAATATCCTCATCCTCGTCCTGTTGTGGTGGTATCTCCAGCTTTTCTAAGTCTTGTGCCAAAAAAGCATAGATATATTCATCAGAGTAGCCAGGGGCAAGGGGGAATTTGCCCAAATTGCGCCACTTACCCGCTTTATAACCTGTTTCTTCCTCAATTTCCCTTTTAATTGTTTCAGCGGGGTCTTCATTTACCTCCACTGTACCAGCAGGAAACTCTAGTAATCGTCCTTCACAGGCAAAACGATACTGCCTTACTAAAACCAATTTGCCTTCTGGGGTAACGGGAACAGCTAAAGCACCACCTGGATGGCGAATACATTCCCACTCTCCCTCTACTCCATTGGGTAAACGAAGTTTAATAACTTCATAGTCAAATTTACGACCTTTGTAGAAGAGGCGTTGTTGCAGGATTTCTAAGGGTTCTTTAGCTAATGTCATGCTGATTTAATAATCTTACTCCTGTACAGTCTACCTCTTTGGCTAACTGCGCGATCGCTTTTTTGCTCACAGGTTCAATCCAGTTAGGAGCAATTTCAGCTAAAGGTACTAAAACGAAAGCTCTTTCTATCATATGGGGATGAGGAATAGTTAACTTAGGAGTGTCAATAACTAAATCATCATAGAGAAGTATATCTAAATCTAGAGTTCTTGCTACCCATTTTTCTTTTCTTACTCTGCCAAATTGTAATTCTATAGCTTGTAGAATAGTTAGTAATTCCTCTGGTTTTTGTTCAATTTCTAAGACCACACAACCATTAATATAATCTGGTTGGGGTGGCCCAACAGGTGAAGTTTGATACCAACTAGACGTTGCGATCAAATCAATCCCTGGAATGTTAGCCAATTCTTTAAGAGCATTTTCTACTGTATTGAGAGAGTTACCCAGATTGCTACCAAGAGCGATCGCGCATTTCGCCATAATTCTTAATTTTTGCCTAATTCTTGATTAACTATGTCTCGTCCTATTTATTTAGATTGTCATGCTACTACACCAATGGATCCTAGGGTATTAGAAGCTATGCTTCCTTATTTTACCGAACGTTTTGGTAATCCCTCTAGCATCACTCACGCTTATGGTTGGGAAGCAGAAGCAGCCGTTAAAACTGCCCGTCAAACTATTGCCGATGCTATTAATGCTACTCCAGAAGAAATCGTCTTTACAAGTGGCGCAACAGAAGCCAATAACCTAGCAATTAAAGGCGTTGCCGAAGCTTATTTTAGCCAAGGAAAACACATTATCACGGTTCAAACTGAACATCGAGCAGTTTTAGACCCTTGTAAATATTTGCAAACTTTGGGTTTTGAAATAACTTATTTACCAGTTAGCCATGAAGGATTAATCGATTTAGCGCAACTAGAGCAAGCTATTCGTCCTGATACCATTTTGGTTTCAGTCATGGCAGCCAATAATGAAATTGGGGTACTGCAACCTCTAACAGAAATTGGTGCAATCTGCCGTAAACATAAAGTTTTGTTTCATACTGATGCTGCTCAAGCGATCGCCAAAATCCCTTTAGATGTCAAGACAATGAATATAGACTTGATGTCTTTAACAGCCCATAAAGTTTATGGACCAAAAGGCATTGGCGCGCTGTATGTCCGTCGCCGTAATCCGAGGGTTCGTCTGGCTGCTCAAATTCACGGAGGAGGGCAAGAAAAAGGATTTCGCTCAGGTACTCTCTATACACCCCAAATTGTTGGTTTTGCCAAGGCAGTAGAATTAGGTTTAGGGGAAATGGAATCAGAATCTGTGCGTCAGCTTAAGTTACGAGAGCAGCTTTGGAATATTTTAAGTAAAATAGAAGATATTAGACTTAATGGTCATCGGACTAAAAGACTTCCAGGCAACCTCAATGTTAGTGTAGAAAGAGTGGATGGTTCCGCTTTGTTACTAGGTTTGCAACCTATTGTTGCCCTCTCTTCTGGCTCAGCTTGTTCTACTACTTCTACTGCCCCTTCCCACGTCTTAACGGCATTAGGGCATTCGAGAGAGTTAGCTTATGGGTCTTTACGTCTCGGCATCGGCAGGTTTAATACAGCAGCAGAAATAGAGAAAGTAGGAAAAGAAGCGATCGCGACCATTTGTGCTTTGCGTCAGGCAAACAGCCAGAATAACCAAATAACTTGCTCCTAAAGTCGCATTATCAGGAGAGCAACTTTCTCTAAGGTAATTCGTCAAGAGGAAAAAACAATTTTCTTGTCAAAAGTTGCAAGACAAGGTTATATTCAAGTTAAAATTTGATTTAATTATCACTACTGTAATTCTGTGGTGTAATATTATCTATGCTAGAAGAACTAGCAGAGAAAATCGAATCCCAGGTGTCTTATATAAAATTCACCATTTTTGAGCGGTTGTAACTTAGTTACAATCACAGCTACACTTTCAGCCAAACCTAATCTTCGGCTTAACCTTTAATCTACTTTCTAGTTAAGAAAGCTTTCCGTAAGAAGGAAAATCACTCAAGACTCTAGTTAAGCAGTTAGAGTAGTTATCTATCTAAATCTTTGGTTGTGCCTAAATAATCTTTAAATTTAACTAAAGATTATTTACCCGTTTTATACGTCTTATACATATTTTGAAATCAAGCAATGTTGGAGGACACAGCGATTGGGTGTCTCAACCTGCGAAGAAATTTTGAGGAAAATTAATGCCAAAACAAATTATTATTGCGGAACAGCATCACATCGCCGCCGTTTTTTGGGAAGATCA
>JAAUYH010176181.1_pt1 | contig 20477 bp, 19 predicted proteins | sample 7278061 | NCBI WGS metagenome assembly JAAUYH01 (sample SAMN14350203, study PRJNA611818) | marine sediment metagenome | isolation source: surface marine sediment (0.6m) | place: French Polynesia: Moorea | collected 2018-08 | reverse complement strand
CAGTTACCCCTGATGGGAAAAAGGTGATTTCTGGGAGTTGGGACAAAACCCTGAAAATATGGGATTTAGCCACAGGGAACTTAGAAAACACTCTCATGGGTCATAGTGACTCGGTAATAGCAGTAGCAGTGATTCCTGATGGGAAAAAGCTGATTTCTGGGAGTCGGGACAATACCCTGAAAATATGGGATTTAGCCACAGGGAACTTAGAAAACACTCTCACTGGTCATAGGAAGTCGACAGAATCGGTAGCAGTGACTCCTGACGGACAAAAAGTTATTTCTGGTAGTGGGGACAATACCCTGAAAGTTTGGGATTTAGAAACAGAAAATTGTATTGCTACCTTTACTGCTGAAACTGAGATAACTTGCGTTGCTGTGGCACCGGATGGAGTGTCTATTGTTGCGGGGGATAGTTCAGGAAAGGTGCATTTTTTACGATTAATCGGAGGATAGGTTTAACTCAACTAGGATTTTCTCAGTCCGTTCTGAACCGATCGCCTAAAAGTCATTGAAACAAGAATAAGAGACTGTTTCTAAAGAAAAGAGAAAACAGTCTACAAATACTGAAGAGGGTAGGCAAAGAGTTTTCTTTTCTAATTGCCCCCCGATTATAATGATATTCAATTATTTAATCATTAGTCCATTCTTGCGCTGGAATCAAATCCGCAATACAATCCCTCAACAGGAAGTCATTTCTTTCTAATTCGGTTTCGATACAGCACCACTCTCCCGAAGGAAGATACTGACATAAAGTATAGATTCTTTGTTGTCTATCCACCTTACCTTGTTCTACCAGATAGCGGGCTTCATCTTTGATATCCTCGATGGTATACCTTGTCATTAACATAATTCAGTCCCTCCGTAATCGTTAACCCTAAAATACTGTTTAAATTTTGGTTAAATAAATGAGATGTGTAAAAAGAGAATAAATAGACACCACTGAAAGCCAGCCAGTTTCAGGTTACTGGCTAATCTAAACAAATGAAGTATTAACCCCTATTTATATTGTAGCTATTGTAACATTTTATGAGAAATAAAAATATTAAGACTTAATTAAAGTTCAATTAATCCCCACAATCTCCAGAGATACAATAAGTGTCATTGATAATTATCATTAACTATCATTATTATTATCAATGATCTTTTTGGGGTAACTAAAATGGCTTCTTTTGAGAAAGATGCGCTAGAATATCATCGTTCAGGTCGTCCTGGTAAACTAGAAGTGAATGGGACGAAACCCTTTATTACCCAAAGGGATCTTTCTTTAGCTTATACCCCTGGTGTAGCAGAACCTTGTCGGCAAATTCATCAAAATCCTGAACAAGTTTATGATTATACTATTAAAGGAAATTTAGTGGCTGTCGCCACCAATGGTTCGGCGGTTTTAGGGTTAGGAAATATCGGACCATTGGCCGGAAAACCGGTGATGGAAGGGAAAGCAATTTTATTCAAACGGTTTGCAGATATCGATGTTTTTGACCTCGAAATTGATGCTTATGATCCCGATCAATTCATTGCCACTGTTAAAAGTTTAGAACCGACGTTTGGGGGAATTAATTTAGAAGATATTAAAGCCCCGGATAGCTTTTATATCGAAGAAAATTTAAAAAAAGCGATGAACATTCCTGTATTCCATGACGATCAACATGGAACAGCAATTATTACTTCTGCTGCTTTATTAAATGCGTTAAAAGTGGCTAACAAATCCATTGAAACTGTTAAAATTGTTTATTGTGGCGCGGGGGCAGCAGCCATTGCTTGTGCGAAACTTCATTTAACGTTAGGAGTGCGCCCTGAGCATTTAATTATGTGTGATAGAAAAGGGGTTATTTATAAGGGAAGAAAAGAAGATATGAACCCCTATAAAGCCTCATTTGCTTCGACAACAACAGCGAGGACATTAGAAGAAGCGATCAGAGATGCTGATGTGTTTATTGGACTCTCAGTTAAAGGGGCTTTATCGCCCTCAATGTTGCAATCAATGGCGAATAATCCTATTGTTTTTGCTTTAGCTAATCCTGATCCCGAAATTGAATATAATGAAGCCATTAATGTGCGTTCTGATGTCATTATAGCGACAGGAAGATCGGATTATCCCAATCAAGTTAATAATGTTTTGGGGTTTCCTTTTATTTTTCGAGGGGCTTTAGATGTAAGGGCAACAGATATTAATGAAACCATGAAAATTGCTGCAGTTGAAGCTTTAGTTAAACTGGCTCATGAAGAGGTTCCCCACACTGTTTTACGAGCGTATGGACTAAAAAATCTTAGTTTTGGACGAGATTATCTAATTCCTAAACCATTTGATCATCGGGTTTTATTTTGGGTTGCTCCTGCGGTTGCTCAAGCAGCAATGGATACAGGAGTTGCTAAGAAATCTCTTAATTTAGAGGGTTATAAAGAGTCTTTAGAGCAACGGATGGGAATATCAAGGGAGATTATCCGCTATAGTATTCAAAAAGCAAAAACAAATCCGAAGTCAATTGTTTTTCCTGAAGGAGATAATCCCAAAATATTAAGGGCTTGTCAAATTTTAATCGAGGAAGGAATTGCTCAACCTATTTTAATTGGTTCTGTAGATAAAATTAATAAAAAAATACGTGAATTAGGTCTAGATTTAGGCAATATTACTATTATTGATCCTGTGAATTATCAAGAAATTCAACATTATACTGAAACATTATTTATTCTACGTCAACGAAAAGGAATGACCCTAACTCAAGCGAAGCAAAGTGTTCTTGATCCCACTATTTTTGCTTTATTAATGGTGGAATTAGGTCAAGCTGATGCGATGGTTACAGGGGTCAATCAATCTTATCCGACTATTCTCCGTTCAGCGTTACAAATTATCGGCACTAAAACAGAAATCAGTTGCGCTTCTGGGGTGTACTTAATGTTATTTAAACATCGGGTTTATTTCTTTGCAGATACCACTGTGAATATCGAACCCACCGCCGAAATTTTAGCCGATATTGCCATAGAAAGTGCTACTTTAGCAAAAAGATTGGATATTATTCCCCACATTGCGATGCTTTCTTTTTCTAACTTTGGGAGTGTCAAACATCCCTTATGCGATCGCATTAAAAATGCCGTTCAATTAGTAAAAATGAGACAACCGGATTTAATTATTGATGGAGAAATGCAAGCCAATACAGCAGTTAATCCCAGTTTAGTCCAAGAACATTATCCCTTTAGCGACATCAAAGGAAATGCCAATATTTTGATCTTTCCTGATTTACAATCGGGGAATATTGCCTATAAACTACTCCATGAATTGGGAGGTGCAGAAGCCATTGGACCAATTTTATTGGGGATGAAAAAGCCGATTCATATTTTACAAAGAGGCTGTCAAATTAATACCATTGTTAATATGTCTGCTATGGCGGTATTAGATGCTCAAGAATTACAAAATAATGCTTAGAGCAACATATAAAACTATATCTATATTTAATTAAGGGGGATTAATTTTTAGTAAATGTCTTAGCTTTCTAGAGAGTTTTTTTCAAAATGATTAAATATATGAATAAAAAAAGATATTATTGCTTCTATTCTGACTTTTTATCTATCTTTACTTAATAAATACTCTACAGCGCGTTGTAGTTGTTCAGTTCTTTCCCTATCTTTTTGTCTTTCTTCTCGCATTTCTTCTACAAAGCGATCAATTCTTCTATTAGTTGCGACACTAATCTCTGCAAGTTCATTGATATTTTGCTGCATTCGTTGCATATTTTGTTCCATTTTATTCATATTTTGTTCCATTTTTTCCATATTCACTTCAATTCGATCCAATCGAGAAGAACGCCACCACATAATCATTACCTCCAAACTTTTTTACTTTTTAATCATAACATAAAGTAGAATATTGGTTTATAATAGAAAGTATTAGTTCAATTTAGTGTTATTCAAAAACCATGAAAGGTTATATACAAGGACAAAAAGTTATTCTTTTAGAAAATTTACCTGATGATATTCAAGAAGGTGATGAAGTTGAAATTCTTATTCAACCCAAAGCTAAAAATAAATATCCTTTTCCTACATTTAAACTAGGAGTTAAAGACGAATATCTAAATAGAGACAAAATGTATGAACAGGAAAATTAGAGTATTATTAGATACCAATGTTTTAGTGTATGCTCATGATGAATCATCTATATTATAATAATAACATATTCTTATTACTGATTTAAAACCTGTAGGGTGGGCAAAATAAATAACTGTTCAAATTAGATTAAAAAGTTTAAATATTTGCCCACCTTAAAAATAGCTATAACTACACTTTTTGTTGATACTTAAAAGCTGAAACTAAACCCAAAATACCAACAGCTAAAAGGCCAAGATTAGAAGTTGGTTCAGGAACAGTAACTCCTGTGACCGTATCTGATGTATTAATTACAAAATTATTACTTGAACCTTCTGGAAAATCAGGAAAAATACCACGCACATCTATAGTAAACGTTTCCTGTCCTACAGGTGTAATCATCAACTAATAACCAAATGATAAACCAGTGGTTGCAAACGCTTTAATTGACATTATTTTACTCCTATTGATTAAAAAAGAATAATTTTTGTCACATCTATTACTCCTTAAAATAACCAAATTGACTCAAAACAAATTAATTTTTTAGAAAAAATCAAGAATCTTTACCTCAGTTTACTTATAACAATAATCAGGCTCTTTTTATAGCCATTTAACTTGACTAGACTTTATAAAACTATACATATTGTCAAAACCCAATCAGTAAGTCGAAATACATAGGTAAAAATCTATGTATGACCAAGTGTGATTAATTGTCAAGCATCATTCTATTGCTTATTACTGGCAAATTAAGCAATCTTACTCAGGGCATCTATAAAACTTATGTAACTATTTATAAATTTTTTAGGATAAATGATCCCTTATCTGATATGGACGAAAACTAAATGATAAAAAAGGAATCAGAGCATAAACACTCATTAGTTAAATTAATGAGTGTGTCTACAAATTGTAATCAAAAATTCTCGAAGAAAGACGAAAAAGAATGTTAAAAGAGTCTAACTATCGTGATATGATAAGGACTCGAAAAGCACATAAGTGAATAAACGGTTTGCTACAAGCGACTTTGAGCGACCGCATAACTTTCTAAAATTTTCTCTATTACCGGTAGGTCAGGGGAAACCGACTTACAAACTGATAAATGAGAAATTAACGACGCCCATTCATGGAGGAATAACAATATGGCACAGGCCACAAAAGCAGGGTTTAATGCCGGTGTTCAAGACTACCGCTTAACCTATTACACCCCCGACTACACACCGAAAGATACCGATTTATTGGCTTGCTTCCGCATGACCCCCCAACCGGGTGTTCCTCCTGAAGAAGCTGGTGCAGCCGTAGCAGCCGAATCTTCTACTGGAACCTGGACAACGGTTTGGACCGATAACTTAACCGACTTAGATCGTTACAAAGGTCGTTGTTATGACATCGAACCCGTTGCGAACGAAGACAACCAGTATTTCTGTTTCATTGCTTATCCTTTAGACTTATTTGAAGAAGGATCAGTTACCAACGTTCTCACCTCTTTAGTGGGTAACGTGTTCGGGTTCAAAGCTTTACGTGCCTTACGTTTAGAAGATATCCGTTTCCCCGTTGCATTAATCAAAACCTTCCAAGGACCTCCTCACGGTATTACCGTTGAACGGGATAAATTAAACAAATATGGTCGTCCCCTCTTAGGTTGTACCATTAAGCCCAAATTAGGTTTATCCGCTAAGAACTACGGACGTGCGGTTTACGAATGTTTACGGGGTGGATTAGACTTCACCAAAGACGACGAAAACATTAACTCTCAGCCCTTCATGCGTTGGCGCGATCGCTTCTTATTCGTACAAGAAGCCATCGAAAAATCCCAAGCTGAAACCAACGAAGTTAAAGGTCACTACCTCAACGTTACCGCAGCTACCTGCGAAGAAATGATGAAACGGGCTGAATTTGCCAAAGAAATTGGCACCCCCATCATCATGCACGACTTCTTAACCGGTGGTTTTACCGCTAACACCACCTTAGCTAAGTTCTGTCGTGACAACGGCATCTTATTACACATCCACCGTGCCATGCACGCGGTAATTGACCGTCAGAAAAATCATGGTATTCACTTCCGCGTCTTAGCCAAGTGTTTACGTTTATCTGGTGGTGACCACCTCCACTCTGGAACCGTTGTGGGTAAATTAGAAGGGGAAAGAGGCATCACTATGGGGTTTGTTGACCTCATGCGTGAAGACTACGTTGAAGAAGATCGCGATCGCGGTATTTTCTTCACCCAAGACTACGCTTCTATGGCTGGAACCATGCCCGTTGCGTCTGGTGGTATCCACGTATGGCATATGCCCGCCTTAGTGGAAATCTTCGGTGACGACTCTTGCTTACAGTTTGGTGGTGGTACTTTAGGGCACCCCTGGGGTAACGCACCTGGTGCAACCGCTAACCGTGTGGCTCTTGAAGCTTGTATCCAAGCTCGTAACGAAGGTCGTTCCTTATCTGGCGAAGACGGTAACCAAGTTATCCGCGAAGCTTGTAAGTGGAGTCCTGAATTGGCCGCTGCTTGTGAACTCTGGAAAGAAATTAAATTCGAGTTTGAGGCAATGGATACACTCTAATTTTGGGATAATTGTTAGCTTTTAGGGAATATAAACCACTAAAAACTAACAACTGTGTCCGAGGAGGGACAGGTAGGTATCTATGTATCCCAAAAAAATAGCCAATGACACTGCCGAAGTAATACAAAATTACCTGACTTATCAAGCGGTGCGTGTGATTCTTGACCAACTCTCTGAAACCAACCCCAAACAGGCCATATGGCTGAGACAATATACGGCCTCCCAGAATATCCAAAAAGGGGAAACCTTTATTGAGGGGTTAATGGGTGAAGATAAAGAGTTAGTCATGCGTATTCTCAAGGTTCGAGAATATCTAGCCTCAGAGGTGATGGAATTCATGCCTCAAATGGTAAGACACCGCATGAGTCAGGCTAATGTAGAACATCGCCGTCAGCTATTGGAGAGGCTTACCAGTTCTTCCTCAGTGTCCTCAACTGCTGCTGAGTCAGAGAATGATGACTCACCGTCTAATTGTGATTAACTTGAGATAGAAATCAACCAACCATGAAAACATTACCTAAAGAGCGTCGTTACGAAACCCTTTCCTATTTACCCCCTTTAACCGACCAACAAATCGTTAAACAGATCCAAAATGTATTGGATCAAGGTATGATTCCTGGGATTGAATTTGAAGAAGATCCCCAACCTCAGACTCACTTCTGGACTATGTGGAAGTTACCTATGTTTGGTAATGTTTCTGCTCAACAAGTTTTAGCAGAAATACGGGAATGTCGTTCTGAGTATCCTAATGCTTATATTCGTGTGATCGGTTTTGACAACATCAAACAGTGTCAAACCATGAGTTTCATCGTTCATAAGCCTAATAACCGCGCATTTTAAGTTGTTTTAGAGAACTTTGAGCGGTAATTTTGAAATTTTGAGCCTACCTACAATCACTGTAGGTAGGCATTATTGCTTAATTCGTCTTATTAATTTACCCTTCATTATTTAATCTTATTCAATGACAAATGGCTTTTTTGTTGTCAGCGATCGCCAACTATAAGCGATCGCTCTCTATCCTCATGGTTTGATTTTTTTTGAGAAAGACGGAAATGTTTTTTTCCTCCTCTCCCCATTTTTCCGAAAACGGGGTCTTAATGCCTATGTTATCCTAATAATGTTAAGTTAAGTAACAATCATTAATTGTTTGATCACTCCACTATGGCTGTTTCTCCTAACCCACAGTTTAAGCAATCTGTCAAGCATTCAAAAAGCAATGATAGGGTATTGATTCTGAAACTGATACCTTATGTTCGTCGTACTCCTCGCTTATTATTATTATCTGTAAGCTTATTATTCCCCTTATCTATTGCAGGGGCAATACAACCTTTGATTATTGGACAGGCAGTTTCTTTATTGCGTCAAGAAGGGAGTTGGGGCTTTTTAGAAAAGTTATCTTTAGAACAAGGATTGCAATTTTTAATTATTGTATTATTAATCACCATTATTATTCGTTTAGTTTGTACTGCTTCTCAGGGGTTTATTGTTCAAAAATTAGGACAAAATATCACGGCAGCCATTAGAGAAGATTTATTTACTCACGTTACTTCCCTAGGAACCAGTTTTTTTAATCGAACACCTGTCGGACGTTTAATTACTCGTTTAACCAGTGATGTTGAGGCGTTAGGAGATGTTTTTGCCAGTGGAGCAATTGGGGTAGTTAGTGATACTTTTTATATCCTTTTTATCGTTGTTACCATGTTCACGGTTCAGCCAACTTTAGCCTTGATGTTGTTATTAATGATGCTTCCCATTACAGGATTAATTATATATTTTCAGGGACAATATCGTAAAGCTAACTATAAATCCAGGGAAAAATTATCAGAGCTAAATTCCATGTTGCAGGAAAATTTAGCAGGGATTAATGTAGTTCAGTTATTTAGACGAGAACAGTTTAATAGTGAATTATTTCGGGTGATTAATAGTGAGTATCGTCAGGCAACTGATAAAACTATTTTTCATGATTCGGCGGTTTCGGCTACCTTAGAATGGATTAGTTTAGTGGCCATTGCTGCTGTTCTTTGGTTGGGAGGAATTTATATTATTAATGATACGATTACGTTCGGGACTTTATCGGCATTTATTTTATATGCTCAACGTCTCTTTAACCCTTTACGTCAATTTGCGGATAAATTCACCATGTTTCAAGCTGGTTTTACGGCGATTGAACGAATTACAGAATTAATGAAAGAGCCGATAGAAATCAAAGAAAGTGATAAAAATATTCAATTTCTAGACAGTCGAAAATACCAAGATAAAATAGGAGAAATTTGTTTTGATCATGTTTGGTTTGGTTACAAACCTGATGAGTTTGTTCTGAAAGACTTAAATTTTGTCATTTTTCCAGGGGAAAAAGTGGCCTTAGTTGGTCCAACCGGTGCCGGGAAAAGTTCGATTATTCGTCTTCTTTCCCGTTTATATGAACCCACAAAAGGAAGAATTCTCATTGATGGTGTTGATATCAGAGATATTTCTAAGAAGGAATTAAGGAAATATGTGGGGATGATTTTACAAGAGAGTTTTCTCTTTGCAGGAGATGTCAAACGCAATATTACTTTAGGAGAAAATTATTCCTTAAAAGAGGTAGAAAACGCAGCTAAATTAACTAATGTTCATCATTTAATTGAACAGCTTCCCCAAGGTTATTATACTCAATTAAGGGAAAGAGGAACTAATTTATCGGGGGGTCAAAAACAACTATTGGCTTTTGCGCGAGTCGCTATTCGTAACCCTCATATTTTAGTGTTAGATGAAGCAACTGCTAGTTTAGATGTCCAAACCGAAGCCTTAATTCAAGAAGCGTTACAGAAGCTATTAATTGAGAGAACCGCCGTAATTATTGCCCATCGTTTATCAACGATTCGCGATGTGGATAGAATTTTTGTCCTTAAAGAAGGCAGCATTATTGAATCCGGTACTCATCAACAGTTGCTTGAGAAAAAAGGCTTATATCATAATTTATATCAACTACAAATGATGGGACATGAGGAAATTAAATAGTAGAAAACAGTGAATTTAATTTTATTATTTGTGCATACTTGCGATTAATTCTTGAAACTCTTTTCCAGAATAGTTAGGGCTTAAATCTTTGGGTTTGATTTGAGTATTTATCTTAAATTGATTATAGATAATGCTTAATCTAGGAACTAAAATATAAAGGGCTAATTTTAACTTCAAGCTTAAGGGTTTATTTCGCTTTTTTTTCAATAAACTTAAAGCAAAGAAAAGTTTATTTTGATGATTCTTTAAAAAATGACTGGAATCAAAAGGTAACTTGTTTATATTGAATTTATTTAAACAGTCTAGATTAAAAATAGGTACAGCATTAGTTTCAACTTTATTACAAACGTTACTATCATGAACAACTTGTAACCATAGGGGTTCAGAAACAACATTATAAATATTGATATTCTTTTTATATAATTGGGGTAAAAAATGATGAGGAACATCAAGACAACTCACAATTTCTTCATCAATCTTTTTGCATAAAGTATGAAAAGGACTAGAATAATATTCTCTCATAAATAAACCTTGCTCACTAATAATATAACCCATCAGCAAATTAATAAAATACATTTCTTCTGTTTTTAAATTATTTTGAATGATTTGAATAAAATCTTCTGAAACAGCATCATCATTATCTAAATTGGTGGTTACTAAATATTCAGTTGCAGGTTTTAGTTCTTGTTTAATGACTTTTTTGGTTTCTTGATAAATATTAATATAGTATGGGGTAAAATTAGCTGATTTTGCTATGTTTTCAATCTTCTTTTTACATTCACTTGGGGTATCAATATCAAAAAAAACGAACCAGGAAAAGTTAGAAGACGATTGATTTTTAACCGAGGGAACTGTGATAGATTCAAATAAAGATAATCGAGGTTCAAGATAGTCTAAAGAATTTCTCTTATTTTCTGGATCTATGCCTCGATTAACATTGAAACAAGTTAATAAATAATGCTCAAAATTTTTATTCATTGTACTCATTTTAAATAGTTCATGAGCCGCATTATAACATATATATGGATCAAAAATTAAAATTTACTAAAAATCATTTTTTACCCTCTCAAGATATAATCTTTTAAGGATCATTTTTTCCAATTAAATCAATAACAGCATTAATTAAAGTATCATCGTGAAAACTACTTTTTGTTAAATAATAATCTGCCCCCGCTTCTAACCCTTGCAAACGATCTTCTTCTCGATCTTTATAAGAAACAATAATCACAGGGGTTGATTTTAATTGGGGATTACTTTTAATATTATGGACTAATTTAATACCATTCATACGGGGCATATCAATATCACTAATAACTAAGTCATAATTACCAACACGAACTGCATTCCATCCCTCCATCCCATCAACCGCTACATCGACGTTATACCCTCTATTTTCTAACAATTTCCTCTCCATTTCTCGTACTGTAATTGAATCATCAACCACTAAAATATTTTTACTCGATTTCTGCCAATTCGTTTCTTCTTTAGTTTTCACGTGATTGATAGAAATATTGGCTAAAATCTTATCAAGAGAACGAACTAAATCCAAAACATCAATAATTAAAATGGGTGAACCATCTTCTAATAACGCAGCCCCAGTAATATCTTGAACCTTACCCAAGCGAGGATCTAAAGGACGAACCACTAAACTTTTTTCCCCTAAAAACCGATCAATAACCAATCCATAACGATTCATTTGATCGCTGACAACAATAACAGATAAAGGTTCCGTTGGGGTAGAATTTGACACTAATTCTAACACCTGTTCCGCTCGAACTAAACCAATATTTTGATTATTTAACGTAAAATATTGTCGATTCTCAACCGAATAAATCTCTTCAAATTTAAGGTTTAAAATTTGATCAATACGAGATAAAGGAAAAGCATAAGGTTCTCCGGCAATTTCCACTAATAAGGTACGAATCACCGACAAAGTTAACGGAAGTTGGAAATGGAAATTCATTCCCTTTCCTGGTTTAGAAATAGCCTGAAGGTTACCCCCAACTTCTTGAACCATCGTTTTCGCAATATTTAAACCCACACCCCGCCCCGAAATTTCAGTTACTTGATTAGCCGTTGAAAAGTTGGGTAAAAAGATAAATTCCATCAACTCCGCCTCATTGAGTTGCCGAGACATTTCTTGGGTCACTAATCCTTTTTTAACAATAGATTCCCGTAATTTCTCTAATTCAATACCTTTACCATCATCAGAAATAGTAATGGATAACATTCCGAAACGATGGGCTGCCTCTAAACGAATAGTTCCTTCTGGGGGTTTTCCTTTGGCGACTCGTTCATCAGGAAATTCAATCCCATGATCAATACCATTACGTAAAATTTGGGTTAAAGGGGCTTCTAATTTCCTTAAAATATCCCGATCAACCATCGTTAATTTACCGACAATTTCTAGTTTCACTCGCTTATTTAATTGTCTGGCTAAATCCCTAACCATCCGAGGAAAACTACTCACCCCTTCTTCAAACGGACGCATATGAGTGGCAATCACTTCTCGATATAAACGATCCGATAAATTAAAAGAACGATAACTAAACTGTTCTAAAGCATTCAAGCGATCGTTGAGAATTGCTCGACATTCCCGTTCTTTATGAACCATGTCAGTAAAATAGCCTTCTGCTTCTTTTGACAAAGGCATTTGGGTTAAACTGACTTGTAATTGTTCTAATAATTGTGATAATTCTAATTGACTTTTTTTTAACTGTAAAAAAGACTCGGATAAGGGAACTAAAGCTGTCGCTTCTACTAAAGATTCCCCCGCTAAACCCATCAGACGGTTTAAATTGTCGGTGGTGACTCGGACAAAGCGATCTTTGGAACTTCCCATTCCTGGGGTAGCCCCCAAAGAGCTAGTGGGCATTAAATCCTCTTGATCGTTTGGAAAACTATCTGAGGTTAATGCTTTGACTTCTTTGATGGGTTCTTGCTCTTCATCTACCCAAGCTATGACTTGATCGGTTTGGGATGATGGGGTTTCAAGGGTTGACTCCTCGGTGAGATTAGAAGTCCCTTTGGTGTCATGATTAAAAATAACGGTCTCCTCATCATCTTCCGGAAAGACATCATCTAGGGATAAATCAAACTCAGGCAACGTATCATCGTCTATTGCCTCATCATCATCTTCTGCTATGTCAGAAACCGTAACCTTGGGTTCTGTCGGAGCCGTGATCTCTGGTGTTTCAGTCGGCTCTTGAGTGGCAACAGAGGGAGATGACGGGGGTTCGGGTGGCGGAGGATTCATAATTGAGGCGATCGCCTCAACAATTTTCTGGGCGTTTGTTTCTTGTTCGGTTAACCAAGTGTTAAAGTTATCCTGCTCTACTTCGCCGATGGATTGTAAAAAATCCACCCCTTGCAAGAGAAAATCGATATGATTAGGGCTTAAGATAATGGTTCGCTCCATCGCTGCCATAAAACAGTCTTCCATGACGTGGGCAATTTTCACCGCCGGCTCAATTTGGACAATTCTGGCCGCCCCTTTAATGGAATGGGAAGCCCGCATTAAGGCTTCTAACAAGGAGATAGACCCTTTGGCATCCGAAGCGTCTTGTAGTTGGCTTTCTAGGGTGAGAAGGTGATCGTTGAGCAATTCTCCTTGGGTTTCTACTTCCAAGCTAAATAAGTCCAACATGGAAAAATCACTCAGATCCATTTGCTCGTTCACTGCTGACCTCCTAAAACTGCTTTGAAAAACCTGTTAACCATGCGCCTACTCTCTTCTACTGTTCCCGATCATCAACATAAATTTATAAATAGTTGCAAATTGTTACAAATAATGTTGGTTCATTGAAAGATGACAAAATTCCCACTGCAATGAGACAATAGAACCGCTAAAGTTAGGAAAAATCAATGTTTAAGTCTCTAAGAATTCTTGTCGTTACTATAATTAGTTTAACCCTATTTAGTTGCTCTGTCGGCCTAGGTGGTTTACAAAGTTATGTCGATGCAACCGATGGTTATCAGTTTCTTTATCCTAATGGTTGGGTTGGCGTAGATGTCAAGCAGTCTTCTCAAGGGGTAGACGTTATTTTTCGGGATCTCATTGAAGAAAGTGAAAACTTAAGCGTCATTGTTAGTCAGGTGGATGAAGAAAAAACCTTAACCGAATTAGGCACCCCAACAGAAGTAGGATATTATTTATTAAAACAAATGAATAATGAGGCAGAAAATGGTCGTAAGGTAGATTTAATTAATGCTGAATTACGAAAAGTAGAAGGAAAAACTTATTATAATTTAGAATATGAAGTCACCTTGTCCAATCAACAAAAACGCCATAATCTTGCTAGTATCGCTGTGAGTCGTGGTAAACTTTTCACGTTTAATTTATCTACGCTAGAAAACCGTTGGGATAAAGTTAAAAATTTGTTTGAAACTTCAGTTAATTCTTTTTCCGTTTATTAATTGGTTTGATAACAAGAGACTGTTGAACAACAAAATCTGAAGATAGTAAGGTGGGCAAAGTTTTCTATACTTACGAGTCGTTTAGATAAATCTCTAATTTGCCCACCCTACACAACGGGTTTTTAATGTTCCTCTAACCAATACTCTCTAATCTATATAATCTAAAATATATTTTGTTTATTGTATGTAAAAACCGTTAAGCCATGAAGTCTTCTCCTCCCTTTGTTCTTGCTTCTGCTTCCCCTGCACGTCTCAAACTACTCAAAACTGTAGGTATCCATCCGATTGTTTGTTCTAGTAATTTTGATGAATCTCAAATTACCGAAACTAACCCTCTTAAATTAGTGCAAATCCTAGCACAATGTAAAGCAGAAGTTGTGGCTCAAAAATACGAAAATTGTTTAGTATTAGGCTGTGATTCTGTTTTAGCTATTGATAATAAGATTTATGGTAAACCTGATTCCTCAGAACAAGCGATCGCCCGTTGGCAAATGATGAGAAATAATCAAGGCTTATTATACACAGGTCATGCTCTTTTAGATGGAAAAAAACAAAAAATGTTACTCTCTTGTGGTGTTACAAAAGTCTATTTTGCTAATATTGATGATCAGACGATTGAGGCATATGTTAACACAGGCGAACCCCTCAAATGTGCCGGTAGTTTTGCCTTAGAAGGAAAGGGAAGTGCCTTTATTGAAAAAATTGAAGGGTGTCATAGTAATGTAATTGGTTTGAGTTTACCTTTGTTACGAGAAATGTTACAAAAATTAGATTATTCGATTCAAAGTTTTTGGTAATCTGATAAAATTGATACTGTTGACAAGTAAGGACTATTTGTCATTTCTGATAAACAACTAATCTATCATCAACTATGACATCAAGTGAATCTGTTTCTCCTAATAAGATAGAAGAAAAAACAACTTCTTTAGTGGGTATGCGTCGAGCTTTAAAGGTATTAGAATACATTTGTTTAGATTCTTTTGCTGCTAGTGTTATTATTACTTTAGTTGTAAAAAATAAGCAACTATTTATAACTTTAGATGCAGTCTTTTTAGCAGGATTTATTTTTTTATTGCTCTTCAATTCCCAATATTTTTCCGCCAAAGATAGAGCAGAAAAAGAGAGTAAGTACGAGAAACTTCTAGGAAGTCCAGAATTATCAAATGCTCGGTTACAATTAGAACGAGAAAATGCCTTACGGTATTGTCAAAAATTGGTATCCGACTATAGTTCAACGCGAAATAATGCCAGAAACTTTTATTATTTCTTACAAATTTCCACTATCATTTTTTCTGGAGTTACCCCAGTATTAGTTTTAGTTGATAAGCTAGATACTGGTCCAGCATGGTTGAATTGGCTGCCAGTTGTTTTACCAGCATTAGCTTCTATTTTTGCTAGTTTTTCCACTTCTTTTCCCTTAGAAACTCGTTGGAAAGAATCCAATAAAGTTGTTGAAAATTTAGAAGCTGAACAGGAAAAATTTAGCCTAAGAATTACCAAATTAGATATGGAATCCATAAAAACTCAAGAAGGAGGAAAAAAACAACAGAAAACAAACGAACAGATACAAGAACTAGAAAAGCAAGCGATCGCTGCCTTTATAAATCGGGTCAACGATATTCATTTAAACCAAGTTCAATCAGAGGTTGAGAAAATCAAAGAACCCGATGATAATCAATCCCCTGGAGAGGGAAAAACAACTTAAAATAAAGGGGATTTTAAAGTTCTAGTTGCTACTGAATTAATCAAGTCTCAGTCATTTATTGATCAACATTGAAGGAGTTATAAATATGACCACTGATACCCAACTTTCTCCCGAACAATATCAGCAAAAAATGCAACGACGGAAAGAAATTCAAGCGCAACGTCTTGCAGAAGCATCCCAGGAAAAAGGACTAATTATTGTTAATACGGGGAATGGTAAAGGAAAAACTACCGCAGCGTTAGGAATGGTCATGCGATCGCTAGGCCATGGGTTTAAAGTAGCTATTATTCAGTTTATCAAAGGAGCTTGGGAACCCGCAGAAAAAGCAGTTTTAAGTCAATGGGAAAATCAACTGGAATTTTTAGCGATGGGGGAAGGGTTTACCTGGGAAACACAAGATCGAGAAAGGGATATTTCAAAAGCACAACAAGCTTGGAAAAAAGCCGTTTCTTATATCAATAATTCTGACTATCACTTAGTCTTATTAGATGAAGTCAATGTCGCCTTAAAATTAGGCTATTTAGAAGCAGAAACTGTCGTTAAAACCCTCAAAGAAAAACCAGAATCAACCCATGTTATCTTAACAGGAAGAGGCGCACCCTCAGAATTAATTGAAGTTGCTGATCTCGTAACAGAAATGAAATTAATTAAACATCCTTTTAAAGAACAAGGGATCAAAGCGCAACCCGGCATTGAATTTTAAGAACTTGATTTATTTTTAAAATCCAGATACAATAGTAAATTGTGAGTTTTTGCAAAGGCCATGAATGTACAAGAGATTATCAAGGATATAGAATCGGAATATATCAAGACGGACTTACCCACCATTCATGTTGGGGACACGATTCGAGTTGGGGTACGGATTCGAGAAGGAGGAAAAGAACGGGTTCAACCCTACGAAGGGACTGTTATTGCCATGCGTAATGGTGGTATCAGCGAAACCATTACCGTGCGGAAAACCTTCCAAGGGGTAGGGGTAGAACGGGTATTTCTCCTCCATTCTCCTCGTATTGCTGAGATTAAAATCATTCGTCGCGGTAAAGTTCGTCGGGCCAAACTATATTATCTACGCGATCGCGTTGGTAAAGCCACCCGCATCCGTCAACGTTTTGATCGTCCTGTTTAACGTAACTGCAAAAATAGCGCATCCAAACCACAAAAAAGGCTCGAACTGCGCTATAATAATTAAGGCTTAGATCATAGTCCTTGACTATGACTCCTATCATGCGCTCTTAGTTCAGTTGGTAGAACGCAGGTCTCCAAAACCTGATGTCGGGGGTTCAAGTCCTCCAGGGCGCGTCTTAAGCAACCCGTTTAGGTTATGATAAAAACATGATTTTACCTAGACAAAGATCATGAAAATTTTGGTGTTGAACGCGGGATCGAGCAGTCAAAAAAGTTGTCTCTATAGTATAGAAGAAAATACATTACCGCAGCATTCTCCTGAACCGATATGGACAGGAAATATTGATTGGACTGTGGCAAAAAATGAAGGGATTTTAACAGTAAAAGCCAATGAAATTAAACAAGAAATAACCTTAGATATTGCCGATAAAGCTGCAGCCATTCCCACAATGCTGAACACTTTAATTACAGGAAAAACAAAAGTGATCAAGCAATTAAGTGAGATTAATGTAGTAGGTCATCGAGTGGTTCATGGGGGAATAAAATATACTGAAGCAACTAAAATAACCCCCGAAGTTAAAGCAAAAATTTCTGAATTGATCCCCTTAGCCCCTAATCATAATCCTGCTCATATTGAAGGAATAGAAGCCATCGAACAAGCGTTAGGTGATGTGCTGCAAGTGGCCATGTTTGATACCGCATTTCATCAAACCATTCCTTTAGAAAATGCGGCTTATCCCTTACCCTTTGAGTGGTTAGAAAAAGGAATCCGTCGTTATGGATTTCATGGAATTAGCCATGAATATTGTGTTAAACGGGCAGCAGAAATATTAAATCAACCCTTATCTTCCCTAAAATTAATTAACTGTCATTTGGGCAATGGCTGCTCTTTAACCGCTATTAAAGACGGAAAAAGTTGCGATACCACGATGGGATTTACTCCCTTAGAAGGACTCATGATGGGAACCCGGAGCGGTTCAGTTGATCCCGCTATTTTAATTTATTTAATGGGAGAATATGACTTAACTCCCGAAAACTTAAATACCCTCTTAAATAAAGAATCGGGTTTAAAAGGAGTGTCAGGGATTTCTGCTGACGTTCGGGCTATTTTAGAGGGAATGAAAGCCCATAATTTTCGCGCTCAATTAGCCTTCGATATGTATATTCATCGTTTGCGATCGCAGATGGGTGCTATGTTAGCCGTCTTAGGGGGATTAGATGCTTTAATCTTCACCGCAGGAGTGGGAGAAAATGCAGCCTTAGTGCGGGAAAAAGCCTGTGAAGGCTGGGAATTTTTAGGACTGAAATTAGACAAAACGAAAAATGAATCCTTTCCTGTAGATGAAGATATCGCCACAAAAGACTCATCGGTAAGAATTTTAGTCATTCATACCGAAGAAGATTGGGCGATCGCACAACAATGTTGGCAACTCGTCACTGACAATTGATTATAAATACCTATCAATTCTTTACATTCTGACAAACTGTGTTACCATCTTGGATGATTGACTCATTAACTAAACTGTGCAGAGGCGAGACAATCAAAGTCGGTGGAGGAGTTTACAGGAGCGACCCTAAAAATGTCAGAGACACAACAACCCCTAACATCCCAACGAAACACCTTTGATCCCATTCGTATTGGTGTGATTGGAGTGGGTAATATGGGACAACATCATAGCCGAATTCTCAGCTTACTCAAAGATGTGGAATTAGTCGGCGTATCTGATGTAAATGTCGAACGTGGGATCGATATTGCCAGTAAGTATCGAGTCCGTTTTTTTGAAAATTATCAGGATCTCTTACCCCATGTAGACGCAGTATGTATTGCCGTTCCCACTCGCTTACATCACTCCGTCGGGATGGACTGTTTACGGGCGGGGGTTCACACCCTAATTGAAAAGCCCATCGCTGCCAGTATTGCCGAAGCTGAATCTTTAGTTAATGCGGCTGCCAGTTCTAACGGTATCTTACAAGTGGGTCATATCGAACGGTTTAACCCTGCTTTCCAGGAACTCAGTAAAGTCTTAAAAACCGAGGAAGTTTTAGCCTTAGAAGCCCATCGCATGAGTCCTTATTCCCAACGGGCGAATGATGTTTCTGTGGTTTTGGATTTAATGATCCATGATATCGACTTACTACTAGAATTAGTGGGATCACCAGTGGTGAAATTAACGGCCAGTGGTAGCTGTGCCTCCAATTCTGGTCATCTTGATTACGTAACGGCTACTTTAGGCTTTGCCAATGGTATTGTCGCCACTTTAACCGCCAGTAAAGTAACCCATCGAAAAATCCGCCGTTTAGCCGCCCATTGCAAAAATTGTCTAACGGAAGCAGATTTTCTCAACAACGATATTCTCATTCATCGACAAACCACAGCTAACTATAGCACCGACTACGGACAGGTGTTATACCGTCAAGATGGATTAATCGAAAAAGTACACACCACTAAAATTGAGCCTCTGCACGCAGAATTAGAACATTTTGTCCATTGTGTTAGAGGAGGAGATCAACCCTCTGTGGGGGGAACTCAGGCATTAAAGGCGCTACGTTTAGCCAGTTTGATCGAGCAGATGGCCTTAGACGGTAAAGTTTGGCAGAATTCTGACCTAAGTTATCAATATCTGAACCCTTCTCAAATCACTGTTTCTTAACCAATGAGAGACAAATAAAAAAGGCGATCGTAGCGATCGCTTTTTTTGATATAAAAATTAGACTGAGCAAACGCTTTAAACCGTTGCTAACTCAGGTTGAGGGCGTTTGCTGTTGCGAATTCCCTCAACGGCCTCTGCATAGTCAGGTGCTTTAAACACAGCCGATCCAGCTACAATAGCATTCGCCCCTGCTTCTAACACTTGCCAGGTGTTACCCGGCTTAAGTCCACCATCCACTTCAATCCAGGGATCAAGTCCTTTTTCATCGCACATTTGACGCAATGTGCGGATTTTAGCTACCATTTCAGGAATAAAGCTTTGTCCACCGAAACCGGGGTTAACACTCATAATTAAGACTAAATCACACAATTCTAAAACATATTCAATCAAATCTAAGGGAGTAGAAGGATTGAGGACGACCCCTGCTTGTTTGCCTAATTCGCGGATTTGTCCTAGGGTGCGATGTAAGTGAGGGGAAGCGTTGTGTTCTGCATGAACGGAGATAATATCGGCCCCTGCTTTAGCAAAGTCAGCCACATATTTTTCAGGTTCAACGATCATTAAATGAACATCAAGGGGCTTTTGTGTGTAGGGACGAATGGCATCAACGATTAATGGACCAATGGTGATGTTAGGCACAAAACGACCGTCCATGACATCAACATGAATCCAGTCTGCGCCGGCTTTATCCACTGCTTCGATTTCTGCACCTAAACGACTAAAATCAGCCGAAAGGATGGAAGGGGAGATGACAGTGGATTTGGTGGATTGAGTCATAATAATAGTGTTTCTCTGTCGGATTGCTTATGATGACAATATTAACAAAGTCTTTAGATTAGTGTAAAATATTTTCTCTTTTTTTACCACCACAAAGGGAGGCGCGAAGCCTCCCTTTTTTTGTCGCTAATTCTCCTTATGTCTACGATAAGCTCCGATCAGTTCCTTG
>JAAUYH010232340.1_pt1 | contig 20479 bp, 17 predicted proteins | sample 7278061 | NCBI WGS metagenome assembly JAAUYH01 (sample SAMN14350203, study PRJNA611818) | marine sediment metagenome | isolation source: surface marine sediment (0.6m) | place: French Polynesia: Moorea | collected 2018-08 | reverse complement strand
TGTAAACTAAATAGTTGCCTTTCCTTACGGTGAATTGGTGTACTGTACCGGTAGTAGTACATAGGTCCTCACTTGGAGCACGGTGTTGCTACGTGAGGTCGGAAAATTGTAGAAATAAGGCTAGATACGCGGATAGTACACTGCACTGTGCAAACTTACAAATGAACTGCATAACCAGAAAACCTAAATTTTATTAAATTTACGAACACTGCGGGCGAGGACCAAATCTCGTCGCACAATCGTTTCGTCCGCGCCATGGGAGGAGAAGCTAAGCGATGAGCATTTACATCAATAGAATTTCTGAAGTATACCGTGCTGCTACTGAGAAGAACATAGAGTATACAATAGCTCGTTCGTAATTTGACAAGTGACGCGGTACTTTTGCAGTGTATGCAGTTTTACAGTATTGTACTATTTCACCACTGTCTACCGTTCATTTGCTTATTACACAGAAAAAGGTGCGTTGGTGCTTGATTGAGCTACGTGTTGAAGGTGAGGGCCGCGTAAAGAGAGGACCCCCTGCAATGAGAGCGACAGGATCAACGTTGGTGCACGAGCGAAACTGAACAAATGGAGCTTTCTCATTAATCTCCACAAATGAGCCAATTGTGATTACCGGGATGTCTCAATTACATCTCGACCAACCAGAACTTTGTCCTATTAATTACATTACTTTTGCATCGCAGGACGTAGAGGTGGTGAAAAAACCCCGACTTCCCCAACTCGCGAGCTCAAACCGCCCACTTCCAACAAGCACCATGTCTTTCGTTCATCCACCCACTGTTCCCACGTTGTACCATTCCAAGTGGTTTTGTTCCTCGATTCCACTGTGGGCACTACTCGAGTTGCAAGTGCCAGAAACAGAAGTCGCCGTTGTTTCAATTAGTCAAGAACAATTGAAGTCGGATCCCACAATTGCGAAGATTACACCTCGTCATGTTCTCCCCGTGCTTGCATTCCCTGACGGTACCACTATTGTAGAAGCCGGTGCGATTCTTCTGTACCTATTGGAAAAATTTGATACTGCACACAAGTTACACCCTGCACCGAATTCGCCACTGCGTGCGAAATTTCTGCAACACCTCTTCTATGCGGTTTCAGAGGCGTACTCTGCGGTTGTCGCGATGTTTATGGTGACTCGCACACCGAAGGAGGAGCGTGACCGCGTCGTCGTCGAACCACTTATGAAGAAGTACAACACAGTGGTTGTGGAGTATCTCGAGCGTGAGCTGGATCACGGTAAAAGCCCTTACCTACTGGGTGATGAGTTCACTGCGGCGGATATGGCGTTTGGGTACATCATCATGACAGCGTCGTTCTGTGAGGGGGAAGACACTCTCGTGAGCGAGGTGGCGAAATCATACCACATTCGTTGTTCGGAGCGTGAGTTGTACGGCAAACTGTTCAATCCTTAAGGAAAACGAAGGAAGAGTTGGGAAAGAGATGTGGTAATGGTTGGTGAATTGTTAGTGTTGACCAATAAACTGGAGAACATGTACGCTCCTCGGTGTTGTTTCACTGTGATTTGTTCAACTCGATATTCCATTGCTCCTAGTATTCGCGTTGTTGACAGTGAAGTAACTCTCTTTCAGCTTGATCATGTGGGCGAATTACGGCGTGCAACTCCACTATCTTGGACTGCACATTGCCAACGTAATCTCCTCGATCTGCCGCAGACAGCATACAGCTGCACATAAGCAAATTATGTGTTTCGGGAATATTGGAAGGTTTGAGTTTATTCCGAAAATTTTGAAATAGGATGCGTGCATGCCACAAGCCCTCGTTGGCGCTCTACCGAGCATTACCAAGTTTGGTTTGAACGCACAGCGGTTTACCGCCATCATCATCGTTCAAGTTCAAGTTTCAAGCACGCCAAACCGATGACCCGAACGACGTACTTCGAAAGCCTCACGGACGACACGGTAAGAAACGTGGTGCGCCATGTGAGCGAATATCCGCGTCACCCGACATGGTCACGATTTATGCAAACAAAAAACTTGTTCCCTCTGCTCGACGCCGGCGGCTTGCTCGAAAGCTCCGTAGCGAACTTGTTCGATGGGTTGTGCACGCGGCCATCGCCGAGGTTCGGAAATGGATTGATTCGCGAAACTTCTTTCACTTGGCTACACATGTCCACACTGCGCGAGTTTCAGCAACTTCGCCCGTATTTACATACCCTCCGCATTCGTTCCTTGGAATTGACGCGAGACCTCGCCTCCGCTATGACGCCCCACTTCTTGCGGGTCGCTGCGAAGACGGTGACATCCTTGACTCTTCTAGACTACGGTTACGACCAACATGCAGGTGATGTGGGTCGAATCATGGCTCATCTAGGCCCCAATCTTACGGAGTTTCGCTCGAATGTTACGAATCGGTCGATAGTATGGGCTGTGCGCGAATATTGCACAAAATTGGAGTCGTTGCGATTGATTCATATCGGCGGTTTTAACCGAGTACCTGTATCGCTCGCATCAGTTGGGAATTGGGAGCATCTTGGCCACACCCTACAAACATTAACATTAGTTTATCTATGGGGCGGCTGCGAAGAAGATGCCGTGCTCGTTCAGAACTCATTCCCACGCCTGCGAAGTTTGAGCTTGGAGTTCGGTGCACATATGGATACATCGTCGAATCCCGATGCTTACATGAACTACTTCCGCGGTATTGACAAGGACCAACTCGAACACTCCGACTTTTCTGTCCTGCCTTATTCAAACCTTTGCGCAATGCGGCAGAAATATCCGAACACTCGCTTGGATGGCATTATAACCGGACAAGATATGTGCGCCCAACTCGCTGTAGCTGGAGAGTCGTTAGGAAAGCTTAGGATTCTGACGAATATCGCGATGAAGGAAGTGGCTGTGGCGGCTGAGAAGTGCGCCAACATTGAAAAACTCATAATTGTCGCGCCACTGCGCTTGCCCATGCGCTCGCTGCGTATTCTCCACGTGACGTGGGGCAAGCATCAAGATCCGGAGTATCTGAATTATGTGGCGAACAACTCGGGGATGCTGGAGATGTTGACGGTACGTGGTCAGTCGCCGAGCGAGGAGGTGTGGGCCAGGGTGGCAGATGCGAACAGGCGGCTACGTCGCGTGCGTTTGGTGTTGCAGTCGTCGAGTGACGATGTCGCGAAATTAGTCGCGATTATTGAGGCGTTTGGGCGCTGCCCTGACTTACACGAAGTCACCGTCAAGTTTGAACCAGAACGGCCGGGTGTCGACCTCATTCACTCTGACAGTGTTCGCAATGCGTTGGCGCGCTTCCGTGTTCGGAAGACGCATTTCCGAATCGGTAGCAGCGTTTGTCTGCCGTAGAAATGAAACGAAGGGCTTCAACGCAGTGATGTACAATATTCTACCTTAACAATGAGACACATTTCAAGTTTACCTTAGTGCATACACCCATGTTGGGCTTTCTCTCTCCCCTTGTCGTAAATGCAAGATTATGAACATAACGAAAAGCTCCCGCTGGAAGATTCAGTGAAGAACCAGGTCTGGCATTAGAAGCAACTGCACTCAGTGCGGGAAACCGAATTGGATTGGGAAGATGTACTGTATTGAGAGGCCAGGAGCGGAATGTACGATTCCAACAAGAAGAGTACCGGCTACTGGTACCATGATACTTACCATGCAAATCAAGTTGAAGAGCGATGCAGGGCATGCCATTTGTTTGCTCTCAACAGCGGTACTGTATCGTCCTGTACAATACTGGTGAGTCGTGGGAAGGTTATTGCAGTCCAAGGTACTGTACAGTCCACTCTGTAGATGATGGATTCCATATTCGCAGAATTCAGATAACCTTCTCCTGAACTGTAGGCGATGGGGGTGCAATCAGAGGTTTGAACCTTGGCTGAAACCGTGAATTCTCTTGTAGTGGCTCTTCCTGCCGTACAGTACAGGACTGTGCAAGTGCAGTACCGCTGAAAAAGAAAAATGGTTGGAATTTCCATCACTACCGCTCCATCGGAACATGCTGAATAAGGTGCCGTAGAAATAAGACGAACCCCACTTGCTCATTATCATTCTGTCCGGTTATCGCATGCACTCCATATGAATGTTGCGATCGCATAACCTAAGCAATTCCCCTTAAAGTATTAAGACGGAGCACAATCTGCGGGCATTCTGCTCTTCTGATCTGTGTTCATACTGTACGCGGGTGAAGTGGTTAAAAGTTGACGACACGGGACAGACCGAGTAGCGATTTAATCCTAGACCCTCATTGCGTTCTCTACCTTGGCGACAAAAAGTTGAAGACGAGAGGAGCTAGAAGAGGCGTGTGTTTACTGCGGGTAGATCTCTACATCTCAGGTAAAGTCCAGTTTAGTAAGTTATTTACAAGGTAGGGAGTGAGGCGCAGCGAAACAATAGCGTGAGATGCCGCCACAGTAGCGGCATGAACCGCGATGAGGCAATGCAGCCGCAGTCATGCGCAACGAAGGTACGTTTACTAGGTACAACCGAAAAGTTAGCCCACCACCTTACGCAATGCAACGGAGTGAGCAATGACATGCAAGGGCATTCGGTCGCGCGTGAGCGATCATCGCTTGACCGGCATTTCAAGAATGGGGTTGAGAGCTGTATCAAGTGAAATGCAATTGCCCATGCATATGGGCATCGATTCACCAAGTAGAGGGCCCATGTTGGAGAAGGATGGGCACTTCTTGCACGCTTTGTCCTTCATTTCCCTGCGCACGCAATTGATGGCTGCTTCACACATGAACTTGGTTGCTTTGCTTCGCCACGCGAACCAAGCCGAGTCGACGTTGAAACATTGTACACATTGAGCCTCAACCTTGTTCGAGGACAGCAGAAATAGGAGAGTGAGAATGAAAACGAGTCCGAATTTTGCCATGGTGGTGTTGTGCAGGTGAGTTGGGAGAGCCGACTAGCGTTTGTCAGTTGAGATCGTTTCCAATTTGTATACTTAAGTCCTGGTTGTCTTCGCAATTCACCCACCGATTCCTCACAGCCTTACTACGTGAATTGAACTTGTACAACAGTACTAAGTGAGGAAGTAAAGTAGACACACGCGGACCTGAGACTCGTCGATTTATCATATTTTTCTTCATTTTTTGAAACGAGCACACTACGGGTGTAAGTGCATTACATGACGTACTTACAATTCTCTACTCTTCACCATGCATGCCAGCCTCCTCCTTATCTTCCTTCAATCTTCTAATCTTCTCTTCCTGTGAAAAATATATGATTTTTGCGGTTTCCTTTTCTTCCCTAGCCTTTCTCTCATATCAGCGCTTGTGCACAATAATGATAACTTCCCCTTTTCGCGATTACCACCGCTCGAAGCGCATAAAGCAACGCAATAGCCTTTTCTGTGCAACTAGGTTTTCAGTTTCATTAGCATCGTCTCATAGGTGGACTTCCCAACACTTTCCTGTCTTCAACATGCCAGCCCAGGGCACCTTCAATTTCGACCGTACTGCTGCTGTGCTGTGGTGTGCTGCAGTAGCCCTGTTCCGGAAAACTGGAATCAACCAATACCTTGGATACGGACAACGTGTCTGCGGCTGGAAATGTGGATGTCCCAGACTATTGACACATGATGGGAGAAATGAAACTGCGTCCAACGCGCAATCTGTGGTCCGCGTGCGCATTGTTGCCATTTTGTCCACAAATTTGCTGTCTCTGTGGTCCGCCAATTGAACTACGAGGACGACATGCGATTTCATTGCCTTCCTGCCACAGTTGATGGTTAGTTACACTTCCCTGTTGTCCGCCGGAGGAGCGGAAGCGCCTGGATAACGGTAACGGTGCAATGAGAAGAAATGCAGAGTACGCTCGCATGAAGAGTCATTCTTGTGCCCTACCGTCGTTGTTGTTAGTTAAGCATTGTCGAACTGCTGCGATAGCTCAGTGCTCTATAGATGCCAAGGTGTTTCATGGTGATCGAACAGACACAACTTTCAATGCATCACCCGCACTACACTATACGGCCTGTAAATTCTTCACAATGATTGTGCTTCTCCCTCTTCCAGTGCTATGAAACGAATTTCTTACAACGTCTGCAGGCGCAAAATTTACAGACTTGCAATGTGTCTGGTGTCAAGCATTCCACTGACTCGACATTGACATGGCAAATTCGACAAGTTGGTGGGGTTGTTTTCTTCATCCTATCTAGCTGGACATACTTTCTCTACCGCTTATATTCGGTGCACTCGACTGCAGCGTCAGCGTTTCGATACTTCCTTGATGATGTGGATTCGCTCAATTCGAAAGCGCGCACAGTCCGATGGCTTGCTGGTGGAGACTGTGCAAGTGGACGGCCATTTTCTAAACCCCATCAGTCGTTCAGCAGCCACAAAAGGTGGCAAGCCGAACGGCAGCATGGCTCATTCGTTGGTGCTGCTCGAATTGCCAATCGATACCCTGATCTTTCGCTTGCTTCCACACGCCAGTAGAACTACAGATGCTACGTAGTTCGAGTAATGTACTGTACCTCTTCGGCGAAACGTGGCGCGCGAAGTGGCGTTAAACCGCGGCCTGCCTTTTCGTAGCAGAAAGGCGGGGCGTGTGATTCACCGAAAATTTTCGAAAACAACGTACCGTTTTCGGCGTTGTCTACAGTAGGGCTGCGCACGATTTCCGAAGCGCTTGCTCACAGCATCGAGATTTGTTCAATATCGACGGATTTTACTGACTCACTACTCTTGAGGACTATGAAACAAACAACGTTGTCGGCTGCGCGGTTACTGTACACGCCGAGGGTACAGGTTCTGGGATACTGCATCGCCGAGGGTTTCTCTGCATGCCTCATATGTGAAGCATCCGTCTCCCGTACTGTATGAACTTGTTATTCCTACTGTTCGCTGCATTTGAGCGAAGCACTTTACCGCTACTAGAAAAGCATCGTAGACATGCGGATCCGCGAGCAGGACCAAGTTAAGAACGTGTGAGTCAGCAAGTTCCATGCCACAACATGGCTCGCTTCTTCCTCCTCAGTTTGTTGTGCTTCTTCGCTGCTTTCGCACGCCCTGCGGCAGCTAAGCCATGCATGACTGCAATGCACGTCGTTTCTCGCGCTTTATACAAGGGTGCTCGTCAATTGATGCGCGGATCGTCGACCAGATCGGTTTATTGTGCTGTGCGTGAAGTGGCGTCAGCTCCTGCCAAGTTTCGATGCATTAATCGTCTTCTACATAACAGCCTGTTCGAAACGCAGCTGAGCGCCTGCTCACGAACTGGAATCAAGCGCTTGTCTGAATTCACTGTGAGATCCCGAAGACACCGTAGCACTTACTATTGCCATTCTTACTGTAACTCGGGTTGTCACTACTGTTGTACAGACGGGTGGGACCATGTGTCTCGGCCTTGCTTTCGGAAGGTCGGATGTCCGAATGTGAGGCATCAGAAATGTGACGCAGAATTGATCCGTTCTTTAGGCTTAAAGAAGAAGTACGCCAAGACTACTGTGAATCATGGTCGTGCTGTCTAGCTCATTTGAATGATTGTACCGTACGACGGCAGGGCAAGCAGCTCGGGCGATTATTTTCCAGTATCTCAATAAAATAGAGAGATCAATCTGTCATGCGATTGTAACTGAATACATTTTCACGTTGTTTGTTTCTACTTTCAACTGGTTTGTACTTGCAATGGATATTTTATAGACAATGGATTTTTATTCCGCGGATTGTTTCGACATGGCTCTATTCTCTAATTTGAATTATTTAAGCCGGCACGACGATACGTGCGAGCTTGCTGTCACTCCCGCAAGCATATGGCAGAGCACAACAACATAAATCGAAATGTTAATTTAATAAAAAAGGAAATGGAGACGGCTCTAGGCCAGTTCAAAGTGTTTCTACTATCTTAGAAGACCTGTTTCGTTTGATTCCGATCTCATGAAATTTCTTGTGACAAACAATATTGAAACATAGCTCTAGCGAAATAAACGAGATAAAATTAATAAGAAGACGAATGGAAGAGAATCAAACACTAATGATAAACATTTATCATTTAACAATAAAATTCCAGCAGGTCATTGCTTACTCAAATACATTCAGATACTTACAATTTAAACGGTAACTGTTTTATACTTGCGTGAAATAAAATTAGGTGCCGATTTAGTGTATGTTTTACTGATGTAATTTCTGAAAATATGATTCATTGTTTACTTTAGAGATACTGCCATTGCAATTGAATCAAGCTGTTTTATAAATACATAGGAGTTTGTGTTTTCCTTATCTTCACGGAGGAATTTCAGCGTGTTTTCCTCATCGCTAACTATTTTAATCAAGAAGATTCCGAGAACCATCTAGTTGTGTGCCCATCATTTCTAAAGTAGGTTGGTTGTATTTCGTGAACAGATGTCGTTCTTCCTCCGAGGACGGGGATCGTAATGATAGATTAGTTGGAAAAATAAAGGATGCTCGGAATACACAGGATGGAAAAAGAGCGATAAAGTGATGTTAGGAAGCTGGAGTGGTAAGGGTGTAACTTTGGTAGAGAAATAGAAGATACCTTGATCAGTTTGTAATTGTTTTGTTACTCATGTTTCAACTCATTCGTTCTAGTTCGACTACAGATCACTCAATTTAATTCGTAAGAATCCTGAACTAGAAACAAATGCTTGCGTTATTTTAAATAGTATATATGAAGAATGATTACTGAATGTGTTGGGTTGTATTGAGTGTTTGTACACGCCAATATACCGCAGCATCTGATAGGTATAGAAAAATTGTATGCAGCTCTATGTAACATGCTTAGCTATTTGGATATGGATATGAATTGAATCTGCTTGGCATATCCTGGAACTGTATCGAAATTTGTGAAATTTCTCATTTACGATTCAATTATGTCTAGTATTAAAGTCGAACTGTTATTTTAGCAGTCTAAATGTAAAGCGGAAGTCATGAACTTCATTGTCCCGTTATCAAAAAGAATCAGAGAGAGAATATTCAGACAAGCATCTTTCGCTACACTTGATCGATGCCGAAAGGCTTACTTGAATACCATATCGAAAATATTCGCAAAGCTTTATTTTGTTGACATCTTCTGAACTTGGAGATCATTTCCTTCCACATTTGTGCTTTTGTGTAGCTACTAATATGGTTGAAAGTCTGCTGAATGCCCTTCGCAATAGAAAACCCAAAACATAGCAGTAAGAATGCTCTAATACAAAATTGTTTCACAAGTATTTGTTATTCAGTAAACAATAGGGAACGTTTTTGGAGAAACATCATTGAGAGCCAGTCCTGAAAGCTCAATTAGAGAATTAAGCCTAATCTAACAGAAATTCTGTGAATACTAACTGTTTTTGAACAGTTTAGGAGATCGGCGAGAAGATAAGTGAATAAGTGTAGATGCTCCTTAACAAGGATATATCGGAATCGGGCGTTTTCTGACAAGGTATAACTGAAAATTATTTAGAACATGAACAATTGAGTATATGAGGTCGTTTGAATGATTCCAGTTCAATTTTAAAGTGGCTACAGAGCTTTCTTATTCGAAGTGCAGTTTTAAAAATAATGATTCGCATGAATATTAGTTTCACAATTAAATTATGTAGTCTTCATTTGGCATGAAACATAGTATTAGAAAAAAACTTGGGCGTCTGGAATGAGTAAGATCAACGGTTACTTAGTTACTCTAGTTTGTACGAAAATCTAGATAGAAATGGCACTTTTATCGACAAACTGGGAGTTGGGTAGAAGTTAAATTTCCATTCTCAAGAATCTTCCAGTCTTGTGGCAGTATGAGCAAATAGACCAGATAAACATTGAGCTCAGTACAGAGATATACAAGTGAAAAAATAAATTTATTCGGTACCACTAGATGCTCGACAGACTAAAAATGTAGTTGATCTATTACCTAATCTTGCTCGCTCATTCCAATCGACTCGAAACCTTGATTGATTTTGACAGGATGTATTTATTAGTTTTCCAAGTAATCATACATCTTATTGCGATAATATGAATTATACTCTTATTATCCCTCAATTATTTGCGTCATAGAATTCAAATTGTCTCGTTTTGTCACTCAGAAACAAGTCCTCGAAAGAGAAATAATTAGAAACTAAAGTATTGATAGTAAAATATTGGTGTTATTAATAAGGGTCATTTGAGCAATTGAACCACTGAAAGAGATATCAATTAATAAGTAAACTGTACTAATAATAGTTCATTGATCAAACAATGAAGCCGTATTATGAGCAGATTTCAGTTTGTGTAATCTTAGATACATGAGGTCTTTAAACTTTTTTACTTATTTTCAAATCGAAGCTTTAATCAGACTATCTGCAGATTTCTTTTCAGTAAATAAATTCAGAATATTACTTGCTGTAAAACAGAAAGTATCTGCGCTGCAGTTTGATTTTCAATTTGCGAAGAATGGCTCAGAATCATGTGAGATATGTTCGATAGGTACATAGATGACATAACGTACTTTCATAGCTGGCGAGATCTGCACGCCGTATTTGGGATCATAATATTCTTAAGGTGCATTGTATATTCCGCTTTAAAAATAATTTGATGGGCGCGATCGGGTGCAAAACAATGGTACAAAGACGTTTGAAAAATGATCAGAGCATATGGAAAATTCGATTTCTGTACTCTGTACATGTATGGATCTTAAAATCCAAACTAGCTTTCTGATTGATTGAAAAAGAGTTCCTGAGAAAAAAGAACAGAATTAGGCACTAGGCTGCAAGAGTAAGGCCATGAATTTTCATTCGAAAATATCTCATTGACTGTTTTCTGCATTAGCCGAGTCTGGATGAAGACAGAGAAATCCATTTACTTACAAATCGAAAACTATGCAGTTATCAGAGTGTTGTAGTTATACTTCATTTTATTTAATGTAGCGACAAGGTAAATACTCAATGTTAACTAGCACGGAATCTGATTAATTTGTTTTATTCAACATCAAAATTAATCTGTTACTTACAAATCGAGCAATATTCCGATGATTCTCCCGAGAGACAACGATCTAGAAACTAAGACGTATCAACTCTGTCGACTTTATTTCACCGTGATCTACAGTTCGTTGTCTTCCAAATTCTAAAACTACAAAATAAATTTTTTGACACTTGATCTTTGAGTAAGTTATTACCGATATTAGAAGATCACCCACAAAATACAGATACATTGAAATGGGAAGAAGAAATCTTAATTCTCGTCGATTTGAATATTTTCGTATGTGTTGATATCAACCTCATTATGAGGATGGTAGGCATTTTCTATCCGGGTATCAATTCGGCAAAAATATTTTTCGATGAAAGAACTTCTATGATTGATTTTTAGAAGAACAATTCGATCTCACATTAGAAACGTGCAGGATATTGTTTGTTTTAGTTGATAAAGCGAAATTAGAAACTTACATTTCAACCGTGACTGTTCTGTCAAAAAAATTGATACACCGAGTACTCACGTTCTGACGGGAACATTTGCCGCAATTAGTAGTAGACCTTGTTTTGCATTTTTAGGGGAATTATTATACTATTTGACCAGGGAACGATGATAAACATTGTCCCGAGGACGCTATGACTCAGTATAAGTGTTCTATCCCTACAAGCTATAGTTGTGTGGTATGCAAGTGGCAGAGCTCACCCCCGTATCGCGTTTTTTTCAGACATTCATTGTCGATTCAACAATAAGCAACAGTCTGCTATATCTATTGCAGATCGAAATAGTCTTCGCGGAATTAGGCCAGATCCACTCTCGTCCTTTCTTTTATATAATAATCTTGATCATGCATTACTAGATGTTTCCAGCTCTCACCACTGAGAAAGATCTACTCAGATCTGATCTCTTTTACTTGATTGATGGGATAAGCACAAGCACAAATATGAACAATTATTCTGAAGAAACCCTTTTCTGTCGGTTTGGAACAGCGAGAAGTTGCTCACCTCGTTACGACTAATTTCAGTTCGAAAGATACTCACAACCCTATTTCAGGTGTTTCTTCCTTCAATTTGTATTTTCCTCGGTACAGTTTTCTGTTTCACAGTTTTCTCATTTTGCCAATCTGGCGTCCTTCTTCATAGAGGATAAAGGATTTTCTTGCCGCATTGTTCTGAATGCAGGCTCCATAACCATTTCCAGTGTCATAAAATTATTGTTCGTGTACAATTAAGAAAAATTCATTCAGCATTGTTTGTACTGCTCATATTAGTTCATTATTTTCATCGCAATTTTCATGCTGTAAAGACTGCACGGATTCAAAGGATCTGTAATTTATAATTTCGCGCCATTGAACGTGATACTTAATTGCATCACCTGCTTTTTCCAGTCACCGTTCATGGAATTCTATGGATCCAAGGTCTTCGTTCAATTAGTGAAGTGGACGGCTATCGTATTGAGCAGTAACAGTCCAAACAACTCCGAAAGGAGTGATGATGAAACAGTCGCAAATTCAAGCAATGACCATAACTAATCATGGATATGAACAGTATGAATTGTCACAAAAAGACAACGTATAGCTTTAGCGGTTCAAAGATACAAATAGGACCCTAGTAGGCTTGGTTTTGTTTCACTGAATCTAAATTCACTTGTTTTTATTCACAGAAAGACTACATCATTAAATTCTTAATGTGAACCACAAATGAAATAGATTTTGCTTTACTTTAGGATGAAAATCTATTTCTCATCTTCAATTAGACACGTCCAACTCATTTTTTAATCAAGTAGGCGGTTAATTTCTTTGAGAGAAGAACAACTATCCTATGTTTTTCGTGAGGTCTTCAACAACAAGAAAACTATCAGAATTTAGGCTAAATTCTTCATATTGTCATAAAAAATTTGAATGCGTGAAACCTGTTAAAAATCATTTAGAGCTTAATAATAAAGCTTCCTATTTGAAATGCTTTATAACAGAAACGTACACAATTTTCAGAATCTCCTCGAGATCAATCAATACTGTGTATCTAAAGCTATTAATCTTAAATACTCAAGCATGAACAGATATACTGGTCTTCATTGAATCTAATTTCTCGATAATCGCAGTAGCTTTTCTGTAATAGGACTTGCCTGATTTCACCGAATTTTCAGGCGTTTCTCGAAATATTTTTCACAATAACATTATAGATTGTTCTGAATAGGCTTTTATTCTTTTATATTACTTGGTCCATACAATTGAGATAGCGTTTACAGTGGCTAGCATAAGTACTTATTGATCCATCCCCTCATTTCTCATTCCTACGAATCATTCCTCAATTTGACGAGGATTACACTCATATTATTTTTCTTCGAGTATGTGAGTGCGCTCATCAATATTTCCGGAACTCGCTTGTCCTCATGATATTTCTTCCTCGAATAAACTCCGAGGTGAAATACCCTGAATTCCGGGCTACTCTACTGCAAAAAAATGAGCTCACTAATATCATGCTTTTTCAATCAATTGCGATATCGCGATGCCTTTCTGTTGTTAAAAGATCAGATTAATTCGCTATTCCTCTCATATTCAGGTTTTTGGTAGTTCAGAAGAAAACTTTTGCCCACTGCTTGAATACTTCAAATTTAAGGGATGATAGACCTTTCTTTGATTTGAGTTCATGATTTTTGACAACTTAATCGCTGGATTTCTAGGTCTCAACTGTGCTTTGAATCGTATGGTCACCTTCGTTCTCCGAAAAAATCATCTGTCTCGGGTCTGCATGTATACAGATGGAAAATACATTTTTATTTGTGCTCTTTGATTTCCCTTGCTGGAATAGCAACAATATTCTGCTATAAAATTTACAAAGAAGTCTAATCGATAGGTAGAGTCAAAAACGTAGGAGAATTTGAACATTAAAAATTTGTTATCAAGACATTGTATTTATTTACCGTTAATAAATAGAATGTTTCAACTGCGGTAGAATTTTTGCTTAAATCCCTATTTCAATAAATTTTTAGGCATTGTATTACTTGTGCCGCATTTCTTGATTGGAAAACAAACCTAGAGATCTACATCCTGTATTGTTTTCCCAGTTTTCCGCATTCCTATAAACCGTTTATTTGGTCTTGAACAGCTTTTATTGAATAAAATGGAAGAATTTTTCTTGCATTCTAAAGAAAATCAGTAATGAATTATGTATGTGCTAATATTCGGAACAGCATTTTATAGTTCCTCTGTCTTACTACAGTTAAGAATACTATTCGGATTTAATAATAAAGAATGAAAGTCATTCGTAAATACTTTTGAACCTGACTGGAAATCCTTTCATCCATCGTAGCTGTATGATGAAATTTGATTTAACTTTTCTCTGTAATGGCTTTTAGAGATTTACGGCGTTAATCAAGTCAGGAGATTGTACATTGGATGAATTGTTAAGCTTGCGCCCATTCCATTCTCGTATCAAGAATTGCTACGGAAATTTTAGAATGAAAGTATGAGAATCATTCAATATGAAGCTGGGCTTGTCATCACTTTAATTGCTCCGTTTCCACACGATATTGATTTAAGCAGCGAATAAACTGATCACCCCTACAATATTCTGCTAGTGTTCACGAATTTCGGGAGGAATTTCAGTAGCTTTTCTTCAATCGAAATCTGAATTCTCAGACACTTTCATTTAGTATAATTTAAAATCGGTAGCCTTGCAAATCAGATGATATCTTAATTCACTAAATATTGATCGAGGGAAGGGAAATGCCGTGGAATATGCTAGATTTGATATTCAACAAGGCCTATCGCAAATAGTCCAGTACAAAAGAACTGTCACAGGCTAAATTATCGCAATACCATTGTGAATTCTTTTTTCGATCTAGATGCGAGTAATTCAGATTGAGCTACCTTTGCGTTGTGCAAGTTCCCTAGTAGTATATGATTGAAATGTCACATTGCTTCTCGGTAAGCAAATGAAGTGGTGGTCCGCACAAAATCGGGAAATGATTGCTATATAACAATTATGAACCATTTCCTGTATCTCTGCAGCATCTCTGTTGGAAATAAATCCTGTAAGAATTGACCTCGACAACTCTTTATTCAAGTTAGTAGTGTGTGTTTTAATGCATTGAGGAATCTGAAGTAAGAAACTTGAGTACAGTATTTAGAAACGAATAGCCTAGTCCGAGAATAAAAATTTTAATAAAATCCGAAGAACTGTTTTAATTGCTTACATTTGGACGCACTGAAAGTAACTATTTGTTGTGAATTCTACCTATGCGGCAAGTTTGCGGCGATTGAGATAAGTTCAAATAAATTGATGGTACTTATAGTGTAGAAAACTGTTAACTCTCCACGTCAATGAATCTCCGGTAGTTCTGTTGTTGTATGACAAAGATCAAGTTTCGGATACGTTGCCTCGCCTTATTCTGAGTTGTGTGTGAGAATTGCTGAATGTACAACAGACTATGCACGGAATTTCTCTTCTGGTCAACGAAGAAGTGTACTGTACTGTACCGTACTTGTGATTAATTCATTTAACATGCCGACACATTGCTCTTCGGCGTTCCATGATATTCGACGGAAATTTCGTTACTGTACTGTATCACGCTCGGCAGGTACACGAATCGTAGGAGAAGCATTGCAGCAAATCCTCGAGTTTACTTTACACGGCATTACCACAGTTCAAGACAAAACGCCTCCTGGTCGGTCACTTCATAGCAAAGAAGAAAAGAACGAGAATGTCAAGTACAGTACGTACAATGGGTTAGGAATTGTTGAATTCTTCGATCATTGGATCGTACGAATTTATGATCTCGGAAGAATGGGTAATACTGTACTGGAACAGATCTAGCACTTCCATCGCAATTCCTAACCACTGTACAAGTCACACTGCACAATGCCCTAGACAAGGAGGTTGAGACAAATGTCATTGCGTAGCAGTTGCGGGTTCACGGTTCGAAATTTGAGTTGGCTGTTGCATCAATGACGGTAGATCGTGCAGAACTAGGGAGGACTTCGTTGTATACCGAATGGACTTGCATAAGCGTTGTCCATTTCGTGATAATACATTGGTGCGCTTGTTGGCTGCACACTGCATTAGTTCCGAGCGTCAATAGCGAGATTCTCGGCAACCGTAATATTTGATGAGACGAGAAAGTAATCTACGGTGGTGGTATACGAGAAAACTTGTTGGCAGTTCCATGACTCGGGATTTGTTTTCATGCAGAGATGTGATGTGATGTGATGCGATGCGATGTGCCTTACCGTTCGACATTGATTCGTGGCCTGCGGGAAAGCAACCGACGTAGCTGTGCACACTTCTTTTTGTTGGTGTCCAACGAAACTGGTGACTGTGATGATGAGGTGGACAGCCAGGAAGTATAACACTTGTCGGAAGCACAAACTAAATAACAGAATACTATTCCTTTTTTCATGGAAGACGACGTGTCGGAATCTCCACTGCCTTTCCCTCATCCTCTGACATTGGTTCCTACTCTTCCTACTTTCCTATTCTTGTGTGAGATTAAAGCCATACCAACGACTGTTGAGCAACCAGTAAATCACATTTTGCGTTCACCATGTTGCCCACATCACTTCACCCTATCTTCCTCTATGTTGGGTCACTCTCGCTCATCGTCCCTGTTGTCACAATTGCCCTTATGGTTCTGGCCAAGATTGATTCATCTTGTCCATTGCCCATGCCTCCTCTCCGCTCCTACATTTTTGGGCATGCCATTGACTTTTTCGACGTCAAGCATCTTCGAACTACGTTCATGCGTTGGTACAAGCAGTTTGGTGATGTATTTCAAATTTGGATAATTCATCGACGCGTTGTTATCACTGCACACCCTGCAGATGTCGCCACTATCCTAGGGAAACCTTCCCTCTTCACTCGACCACCTGCTCAAACCGCTGTCTTCAACGAGTTGCAACCCAGCAATTTTCAAACCATGGACCGCGCTGTGCATCGTGCTCATCGCGTTCGATTTCGTAACGCATTCTCCGACGAAGCTATTGCATCCTACTCGGAAATTGTGTCGAACGCCACAAATCATCTCATCAAACGTCTACGATCAGCCAACGGACAAATCGTTGACTTGACCCCCGAGTTAGCGGACACTACATTGTTCGTGCTATTGAAAGCGGTGCTTGGTTCGCAAACATCCGCCCACGAGAGACGTGAGTTTCAGAATGCAAGTCGTTCGTTTCTCACTGAACTTTTCATAGATTATTGCATTTATCCTGTTCGAAGAATATTTTCGTTTGTTGGTGCTCGCCGTCATCTCCATCAAAACCATCGAGTGGTCAAACAATTCGCCAACAAACTTCTGGTAAATCGGGAAAATGAAACTGAGAAGGAACGACAGGCTCGACACTTCGACATCATGGACGTGATTCGAGAGATGAGCAAATCCAACCGAGATCAACAAATCAGCAACATCGCTATGTTTGCGATAGCTGGCTTTGAATCTTCATCAGAAGCCATTGCATGGGGGATTTACGAAATCACTGGACGTCCTGAAGTTGTGGCGAAGATACGACAAGAAATCGACATGGTCATGGGTGACAGAACAACCATGACTTACGACGATGTGCGGAATATGCGCTACATTCATCAATGTTGGCTAGAAACGATTCGACTTCATCCAGCTGCTGGATTACTACTGCGCGTTGCAACGCGAGACACGGAGCTACCTGGCTCTAGAATACATATTCCAAAAGGCGTACAAGTCGGAGCGTTGATTGCGGGATCCCAACGCCACCCCGATTTTGTTCCCAATCCTGATGCGTTCATGCCCGAAAGATGGGTAAAGCCAAATCAACCCACGCTAGCACAAGTATCGGTGCCGTTTTCGTGCGGGCCGGAACGCTGTCCTGGGCAAGCACTAGCCGACTTCGAATGCGTTGCAATCCTGGCTTCGATATTCCGCGAGTTCGATGTGCGACTTGCGTGTGCGAGACACGAGGTTGTTGGCATTTCCGACTGGACACAACGCGCTCGCACACGAGCACCTGGGAAATTGCACGATAATTACTCGTGTTCGCTGCCAGTACAGCTAAGCGAGAGAAAGTAACACAAACCTAGCTGCAGAAATTTAGAACTGCGATGAGTATCTTGCCAGGGTTTGATGAATGCAATGGAACATTCAATTCCACCGCAACGACACCGAATACACGCAACTCAATCTCACTCTTGTTTGCCCTACGATCGCACGTTAAATATAGTAAAGTACCGTACTGCACTTCTGTTTAATTTAGAAATGCGAGTGTAAATCGTCCTGCTGTTTCTGAACTTTGCACACGGCACGACTTGTACGCTGCCTAAACGTACTGCATCGTGTCGCAGACGCTGAGAAATAGCCCGCCCATGTCTTTTTCCTAAGATCCATATCGGATTCAACTTGTCACAGTCGACTGAAAGGAAATACGTATTTACTACACACAAATGGATTCAAAATTCATTCGTTGTTGGAAGTGAGACCTGAGGTCAATTATTTCAGAAAACACAACGAATCGGATGCGCTACAAGTTCCTTCAAGAAACGCATTTCTTCGTTGTGTAGAAGTACTGTACATGTACTGTATCGCGATAGCCAAATGCTCCCTTTTAGTTAGTAGCGAGTTGAATCTTAGGACTAATTCGTTAAGAATTTGTGGATGCTAGAATTTGTGGATGCTAGATTATGGCAGTGAATTTCTTTGATCAGTGCGATTCGAATAACCCTTTCCAAAGCGTGGTCTGGAAGCTTCTACCGTACAGGAGTTCCGCAGATTAAGCACAACCAACGCCTTAGATTAATGCCATTCGAGTTTTCTGAGCTCGCCACTGTAAACCCAAATACAGTACAGTACAGTACAGCACTGTCCTTGGGAGTGAATATGGCAACGGAGTGCACTCTTTCTAAAATCGTACAGTATCAGGCTTGTCTGAATCGAGGGAAACAATATTCCCGATGAGCACAGACACATCACTGTCGCACAATCAATCAATCAATTCCATTGATGACTGAAGCTAAGCCTACTACTGTAGGTCTGAAGCTCCTTGCGACCCGCATGCCAGATTCTGGGATCATCCGACACACGATATTAAGTCAATTATGTGTATCCCTTGACGAAGTTCAGAATGTCATCCAATCAAGCACCGCCCTGCTGCACGACATACACTAACTGTATCTATGGGGCAACATATTCTGCACCTCACCGACAAACCTGCATCTGTTTCCTTTCACTCAGAAGGAAAGGAATCACACAACTCTGTCGAGCTTTCAAGGAAAACAGGAACGTTTCAGAAGTTTTTGGAATGTCAGGATGAGTACAGTATCTCGTCTCATGCCGATAAGGCTCCGGGGATGTAACGCGCGTTACCTGAAAATATGCACGTATAGTGTGGACATGGATTTAAAAAATATTCTTGTTTCGCATACTTACTGCGATTTTAGACAGCAATATCGATCAAAAGTGACATCAATCTGTTTTGAAGTCTTGTCTTTGAAGGCCCGATCTAGTGGCGTCGGAATAATTCGCGTTGAACTGGCGTGCGTAGATTATTTCAGTCGCAAGGAAAGGCAATCCCAGCTTTGGTCTTGTCAAGAACCAACGTATGACTTCTTAAGAGCAAAACAAGCAACTCTTGGAATATGTCTTATTCTGACGAGAAAGTAGTAATACAAAAAACTCAGTTAACAAAACCTGGGCTATTGGATTCGCCCTTGGCTTGAACACCATAGTCAGCCGTTACTCACAAACGTCAATGAAATGGCGACTATTCAATTCGAGATGGCTGTCACCGTTTTGACTCGCTACTTTTCTGTGCACAATAGAATCCCAAAACCTTCATGTGGTTACGCACTTGCGCTGCGCTGACCAGGGTAAAACGAAGAGGAAAAGAAGGGAACGTGTAGTTATAGATGTAGGGAAGTCAGGGGATTACTAATTTCTCTTGCTCTAGATCAAGTCCATCGACGTCCTACTGCAGTGGCAAATGTAAGTTATTGAAATCAATCGAGTTTTTTATTTCACTAAGGGATTTGCGAACCGTCTTCGCTGCTCAAAGATCCAAATAGTAACTGCATAATTGAGATAGTAACAGAAAACAGTATCGAGCAAGCTGTAATACGAGCCATAGCTCGCGTTCCAGAGGCCGCTGCCATCGTCACCGTTCCGACGGGCGTAGCTAGGCGAGTGCGCGAACGCGGGTAGTGTCGCTACTAGGCGGTGGTCAAATCCATCCCTGCCCCCGGAAGAGGTAGAGACGCCCTATTTATTGTCACTCTACCGTAGAATTATGATTGAAAGGAACGTTCTAGAGCATTGAGGTGCCTGTTCCTGTAAAGCAAAACACTTGTGAGGTACCTGTTTTGTGAACACGACATCGATTCTAAATGAGTTCGAATATCGCGTTGACCTCAAACTCCGACTTGAGAATCCCACCATAGATGGGAATCAACACAAGCTTCTGCGTTCACCGGATGAGTGTAGAGTAATTATATACGGGAGAAAAAAGGTATAGTAGGTGTTTTAGGCAGGGTCAACTCTTTTTTATTTTGCATTTCTTTCAAATTTCATAGTGCGTTTTGGACGCCATCTCGATCGCTGTCACAGCACAAACGACCCTTTTCAGCTAACACTCTTTTTTAGAAATATTCGCTGGCTTAT
>JAAUYH010112041.1_pt1 | contig 20487 bp, 18 predicted proteins | sample 7278061 | NCBI WGS metagenome assembly JAAUYH01 (sample SAMN14350203, study PRJNA611818) | marine sediment metagenome | isolation source: surface marine sediment (0.6m) | place: French Polynesia: Moorea | collected 2018-08 | reverse complement strand
TTTATCGATTGCTACTTTGGCCGACTACGAAGGATCGAAAGTAGTACTCAATATTTTTCCAAGCATAGATACAGGTACCTGCGCGGCATCAGTACGGCAATTCAACAAAGAAGCAGTCGAATTAAACAATACACAGGTCTTATGTATCTCTCGTGACCTTCCTTTTGCTCAGGCACGATTCTGTGGTGCAGAAGGCATTGAAAACGTAATCAACCTATCTGATTATGGTACAGGCACATTTGGTAAAAACTACGGACTTGAGATTACAGACGGCCCATTACAGCATTTACATTCAAGAGCAGTTATCGTTCTCGATGAAAACGGAACAGTAAGATATACCGAACAAGTACCAGAAATTGTCGATGAACCTAACTATAAGGCTGCCTTGGAAGCATTGATGGATGCCTGATCAAAAAGATAATTTTCTGATAAGCAGAGTAAAGAGCATAAAATATGCTTTAAAGGGTATTTGGCTGCTTGTTACCACTGAACCGAGTATTATGGTACAGTTCTTCATTGCTATTATAATGACGATTGTTGGTTTTTTCGTTGGTTTATCACCAACTGAATGGGTCCTGCAATTTTTGGCGATAGGCCTGGTGTTAGTAGCAGAATCGGCGAATACTGCAATAGAGAAACTGGCAGATTTTATTCATAAAGATTATCATAAAGACATAGGTTTTATAAAAGATGTTGCGGCTGGTGCACCTGCCTTCGCAGCTATTATTGCTATCATTATAGGCCTTATTATTTATCTGCCAAAATTTTCTTAAAATACCCTAAAAAAAAGGCACTCTTATAAATTTGTGTATTTTTGCGGGATACTGAATTATTAATGGCAAAGAAGAAAAAAAGTACTACCAAAAAGAAGGGGAACAATAAGATAGTAGGGTTTTTTAAGAGTAAGCAGACACACCTTATTTTTGGTGTTTTTTTAATGCTCTTTAGTATTTTTTTATTGATTTCCTTTTTCTCGTTCTTTTCGAACTGGCAAGCTGATCATAGTCAACTGTCCCAATTTGCTGAACGTAATGAACAAGCTCATAATTTATTAGGAAAACTGGGCGCTCAAATAAGTCATTTCTTTATTTATAAGGGTTTTGGTTTGGCCACATTTATTCTGCCGGTACTATTATTTTTTACAGGATTGGTAGCGGCATTTCATTTACAGGTCAAGCTTCTTCGCAAAGTTTGGTTCTGGGGTGTCATTTTTATGGTTTGGATTTCATTGGCATTAGGATTCTTTTTACCAAGCAGACCGTTGTTCGGTGGTGTGGTAGGATTTGAACTCAATGATTTTTTAAATGCCTACATAGGAAAAACAGGAGTTTTCTTAGTGCTTTTATTTAGTATGCTGGCTTATATGATCTCACGTTTTCAATTAACGCCAGAGTTGATTAAGGAAAAAATTCCAAAGCGGAAACCAAAAGTAAAAACAAAGACAACGAATGAGCTGGAGGATGTGACCGAGAAAGGATATATTACTGAAGCTGTTCAGGAAGAGCCCATGTCAGAAGTAGAATTCAATATTCCGGAATCGATTGTTACCGAAGAAAAGGTCAAAAGTCCTGAATTGGAATTTGAACGGACAAGAACCGAGGTAAAAAAAGCAGAACCTGAGCTAGAGGAAGTAAAAGTAGAGGTTGAAAAAACCTTTCAGGAAGATCAGTTAGTCGAAAATCTATCGAATAAACTGGTGGAAGATTTTGGTGAGTTTGATCCAACCCTGGAATTGTCCGATTATAAATTCCCGACACTTGATCTGTTGAACGACTATGGCAATGAGAATATTACCATAGATCAAGAGGAATTGGAAGTGAATAAAAATAAAATTGTTGAAACACTTCGCAATTACAAAATTGGTATTTCAAGTATTAAAGCGACTATCGGGCCGACCGTGACCTTGTATGAGATTGTTCCTGATAAAGGCATTCGTATTTCCAAGATCAAAAACCTTGAAGATGATATCGCTTTATCACTATCAGCATTAGGAATCCGTATCATCGCACCTATTCCCGGCCGGGGAACTATCGGTATCGAGGTGCCGAATAAAAACGCGACCATCGTTTCGATGAAATCAGTACTGTCAACTCAGAAGTTCCAAAAAGCTAAAATGGAATTACCATTGGCTCTGGGAAAGACTATTTCGAATGAAACATTCGTCGTTGACCTGGCAAAAATGCCGCACCTATTAATGGCCGGTGCGACGGGGCAGGGAAAATCTGTTGGATTGAATGCCGTTCTCACCTCATTACTATACAAAAAACATCCTGCCGAGGTCAAGTTTGTGCTGGTCGATCCGAAAAAGGTAGAATTAACCTTGTTCAATAAAATTGAACGCCATTATCTGGCCAAATTACCCGATTCTGAAGAAGCAATCATTACCGATACCAACAAAGTGGTGAATACTTTAAATTCACTTTGTATAGAAATGGACAATCGCTACAACCTCCTAAAGGACGCGTACGTTCGTAATATTAAAGAATACAATGAAAAATTTAAGGCGAGAAAGCTAAACCCTGAAAATGGGCATCAGTTCTTACCTTATATAGTATTGGTCATTGATGAATTTGCCGATTTGATCATGACTGCAGGAAAGGAAATTGAGGGCCCCATCTCTCGGTTAGCACAGTTAGCGCGTGCTATTGGTATCCATTTAATAGTCGCGACGCAACGGCCATCAGTAAATGTAATTACCGGTTTGATCAAAGCTAACTTCCCAACACGGGTAGCATTCAGGGTGACCTCAAAAATTGATTCGCGTACCATTTTAGATGCACAGGGGGCAGATCAATTGATCGGTAAAGGTGACATGCTGATCTCTACGGGAAGTGACCTGGTTCGATTACAATGTGCCTTTGTAGATACGCCGGAAGTAGATAGAATTACAGATTTTATTGGGTCACAGCGTGCCTATCCAAATGCACACCTTTTACCTGAATACATTGGAGAAGAAAGTGGCACAGGTCTTGATATAGATATTGCCGATAGGGATGCACTCTTTGCCGAGGCCGCTCACGTTATTGTCAATGCGCAACAAGGGTCGGCATCTTTATTGCAACGAAAATTAAAATTAGGATACAACAGAGCAGGACGTATTATTGATCAGTTGGAAGCGGCTGGAATTGTGGGACCTTTTGAAGGCAGCAAAGCAAGGCAAGTACTGATAAGCGATATCATAGCCCTGGAAGAATTTTTAAAAAATGAAACCAATAATAGCAATTAAAATGAAAAGAATTTTTACTTTTTTACTGGTAATTCTGGCGACTTCTGCTGTCTTCGCACAGGGGTCGACCAAGGCACAGCAGTTACTGGATGAGGTGTCTTCCAAATTGAATTCATATGAGAATATGTACGTTGAGTTCAAGTATGTGCTGGATAATACCAAAGAAAATGTACACCAGGAAACACGAGGCAATGCAACCATGAAGGGCGATCTGTACAATGTAAATTTTTTAGGAACAAATCAACTATATGATGGCAAGAAGATCTATACAATTATTCCGGAAGACGAAGAAGTGAATATTGCTGATGCAGATGCCGAAGAAGATGATACCTTAACTCCATCAAAATTTTTCTCGTTTTATAAAAACGGATTCACTTATGATTGGGATGAATTAAAGAATATTAGCGGAAGAAAAATTCAATATGTAAAACTCAACCCTATTGACAGTAATTCGCCTATTGCCAAAGTTTTGCTAGGCATCGACGTAAGTACAAAGCATATTTATAATCTTATTGAGACCGGTAAAAATACCACAGTCACCACATTAACTGTTACCAAGTTTAAAACCAATCAATCATTGTCAAATAATCTATTCTCATTTGACGAAGCAAAATACAAAGCTAAGGGCTATTTGATCAACAAATTGTAATATTTCGCAAAACAAAATAGGGCCTCGGCCTTAAAATAATTAAGTATTCTCTAACAAGGGAGTACTTATTTTTTGCGTAGTTTTGACCAGTTAAAATTTAAGATTGAAAATACTTAATAGATACATACTGAAGAGCTTTTTAGTTCCTTTTTTAGCTACTTTTTTTATCATTCTATTTGTTTTGGTTATGCAAACCTTATGGCTGCAGTTTGATAAAATTGCGGGAAAAGGAATTAGCGTACTCTTGATCTTAAAGTTCTTAGGATACATAGCCCAGATGATGACACCTACGGCCTTGCCAATTGCCATTTTATTATCATCGATCATGGCATTGGGTAACCTGTCTGAGAATTATGAATTTGCAGCGGTAAAGTCAGCCGGTATTTCGCTAAGACGGTTTATAAGACCATTAATTGTCTTAATGGTTGTTTTGAGCGGATTGAATTTTTTATTCTTGAATTACGCCTTTCCCAGGGCGGCATTTAAGTTCAAAAATCTACTTTTAGACATGCAAAAAACCAAACCCGCATTGGCCTTGATTCCAGGTACTTTTAACACAGAAATTCCTGGCTATAGTATAAAGTTTGCCGAAAAATATGGTGAAGAAGACAACCTGTTGCGCGATGTACATATTTACTATGATTTAAACAAAAGCAATGCAAATACCAAAGTCATTAAAGCTGAAAAAGGTAAAATCATTTCAGAAGAGGGGAGTAAATACATGACATTGGTGGTTGAAAAAGGGTATCATTATGAAGATATTATCCCTAAAAAAAGAACCTATCAAAAAACCAAGAGTATGCCGTTTACCAAATCATATTTTAACGAGTATACGGTGAACATAGATATTTCTGAACTTAGTGATATAGATGCTTCAGAATACAAGCAAGATCGGGAAATGTTGAGTTTAAACCAACTAAGTTATTACACAGATTCTTTAAAAACCCCCTATGATGAATTTATTCAAAACAAAGCTGAAGGGTTTTATAAAAAAGCAGGTGTGAAGGAAATGTATACGGATTCATTGTTCAAAAAAGATCTTGAACCGTTGGTTTTAGAAAATTTTGACTCTGTTGGAAAGCTAACAGTAATAAACAACGCTTTGATAAATGTTGAAAGTACCTTATCTGATATAAAAAACTTTAAGAAGGTATTCAAGAACAAGCAGAAATTCCTGAATGTCTACAATACAGAATATCACAGGCGGCTGGCATTTTCTGTCGCGTGCCTGGTCTTATTTTTTATCGGCGCACCTTTAGGTTCCATTATAAGAAAAGGAGGTTTTGGACTTCCCATGATATTAGCAATCCTTATCTTTGTAGTTTATTATTTTGTATCGACCCTGGGTAGAAATATGGCACATTCAAGCTCTATAACAGCCCCGGTTGGTGGCTGGTTAGCGACATTCGTATTATTTCCCTTAGGTTTATTATTAATGCGTCGGGCGACTCAAGATAAAGGGATTTTTAACCTGGACCTTTTTTTACAACCCGTGACAGATTTTTTCAAACGATTATTTCAGTCGAAAAATAAATAAAAAATGATTTCAACAAAACCAGAAACATTTAAGCTCAATACCATAAAAGAAGCCGTTAAAGATATTAAAGACGGCAAACTGGTCATTGTAGTTGATGATGAAGATCGAGAAAACGAAGGTGATTTTATTGCGGCTGCAGAAACTGTAACACCAGAAATGATCAACTTCATGTCACTACATGGTCGTGGTCTGATCTGCGCTCCTTTAACAGTAGACCGTTGCGAAGAATTAGGCCTGGATATGATGGTGAAGAACAATACTGTCTTACATCATACGCAGTTCACGGTTTCTGTGGATCTAATTGGTAACGGCTGTACTACAGGTATTTCTGCGCACGATAGGGCAAAGACCATTGAAGCATTGGTCGATGAGAAGACGAAACCGCATCATTTAGGACGCCCCGGACATATTTTTCCATTAAAAGCTATGAATGGCGGTGTGCTGCGGAGAACAGGACATACAGAAGCTGCTATAGATCTGGCCAGATTGGCAGGATTCAAACCGGCGGGAATTTTGGTGGAAATCTTAAATGAGGACGGTTCAATGGCACGTCTACCGCAATTAATGGAAGTTGCAAAAAAACACGACCTAAAGATAGTGTCTATTGAAGATTTGGTGGCTTACAGAATGCAGCACGATTCATTGATTGAAAAGGTTGAAGACTTCAATTTTCAATCCCGTTTCGGAGAATTTCGCTTACGCGCTTATCAGCAAACAACCAATAATCAGGTACACGTGGCCTTGACAAAAGGTGAATGGAAGGAAGATGAACCGGTGCTTGTACGCGTAAATTCTGCGTTGATCAATAATGATATTATTCGACTGCTGACCTCAAAACCAGACGATACCTTTAGCAGAACTTTTAAGCTGATTAATGAAGCAGGAAAAGGAGCTGTAGTTTTCATCAATCAGGAAAATCAGTCATTTAACCTGGTGAACCGATTGAAGATGATCAAAGAGCTACAGGCAGCCAATGAACGTGAAGTGCCGAGAATTATGCCTGACGTCAAAGATTTTGGTATTGGAGCTCAAATTCTGCATGATTTGAAAATTAGCAAATTGCAAATTATTTCGAACAGCCCAACCCTTAAGAAGCGCGTTGGAATTATTGGTTATGGGTTGGAAATTGTTGATACCATTACCTACTAATACTTCTTTTCGTATTTTCGTTTTGTGAGCCTCCTCCGTAAAATACTATATCCTTTTTCTTTGTTATACGGCGAAGTAACGGCTGCCCGTAATAAACTATATGATAAAGGGGTATTGAAGTCTACACGATTTGATATTCCGGTAATTGTGGTAGGAAATTTAAGTGTAGGTGGTACCGGAAAGTCTCCGCAAATCGAATATTTGATTCGATTATTAAAGGATACTCATAAAGTGGCCGTACTGAGCAGAGGCTATAAAAGAACTTCAAAAGGATTTATTGCTGCTGATGAAAATGCTTCCGCGGAAAGCATTGGTGACGAGCCCATGCAGTTTTATACAAAATTCAGGGACCAGGTCATTGTGGCGGTAGATGCCGATCGTGTTAATGGAATTACTCAATTACAGGAACGATTTAATCCTGATATTATATTACTCGATGACGCTTATCAACACAGAAAAGTGGAGCCTGGGTTTACTATTTTACTCACTCCTTATGACAGGTTATATGTTGATGATATGATGTTGCCAACAGGCGAATTACGTGAGAAAGTGGAGGGAGCGGACAGGGCACAGGTGATTATCGTAACGAAATGTCCTGAATCTTTGACCGAGGAAGCACAATTTGAGATTACAAAAAAGTTAAACGTTGAACTACATCAGACCGTATTCTTTACAAAGATTGCTTACAGCAATGACGTAATAGGTAAAAAGGATCAAATTCCGGTTAATGATCTAAGGCATTACGAAATATTATTAGTCACTGGAATTGCCAAAACAAGGCCGTTAACGGATTTTCTGTCCGAACAAAAGATTGATTTTGAGCATCTCGCCTTCAAAGACCATCATAATTTTACGGAAAAGGACTTCAGCAAGATCGAAACGCAGTTTTCTGAGTTAAAATCTGATCAAAGACTCATCCTAACCACTGAAAAAGACTACGTAAGGGCCTTTACCGCTAGAGAGGATGTATACTACCTTCCTATTAAAACTGAGTTTCTGGAGCACCGTAGCGATTTTGACACTTTAATTAAAAAAAGCATCATAAAAGAACTACATTAAAAAAGCGCCTCAAAAGGCACTTTTTAATAACCACGAATGTCTTAATCCTTCGCTTTATTCAAAAGTATGGGTTCTCCAAAACCAAGTTCCCGAAGCCTGTCTTTTTGTGTGGTGGCATCACCAACGAACAAATAGATCATTTTAGTAGGGTCCAGGTATTTTTTAGATAAGGTTTTGACCTGGTCTACAGTCATGTCATTTACAATAGTTTCCCGTTGTTTTACATAATCATTTGACCAGCCATACGAACTCATATTGTCGAGCATATTTAATTTTGAGTTCAGCGTTTCGAAGGCGCGGGCATTACTTTTAATTAAAGCACTTTTTGTAGTTTCTAAATCGCTCTCATTATAGTTTTCACCGTAGTTTTCCAATATTTCTTTTACCAGGGCTGCAGATTCATAAGTAACATTGGAACGCACTCCGCTACCAATGGTAAATGCCCCTGGAATTTTAGTGCCCGAAAACCCGGAGTAGATACCATAGGTATATCCTTTGCCCTCTCTCAATTGCTGCGTGAGCTGAGAAGCGAATCCACCACCACCAAGTATATAATTCATAACTCTTGCCGGGTAATAATCCGGGTCGGTCGCGGCCAGGGCGGGGTATCCGAATCTCAAAACAGACTGTTTCGCTCCAGGAACGTCATAGAAATACACCTGTGATTTTTCAGGTGTTTGATTCATCGCATATTCAGGGAACTGTACTTCTTTGGGGCTCCATTTTTCATTTATCTGAGCAAATGCTTTCTCCACATCAATTTTAGAAATGGCACCAACAATATTAAAATCAGTGACCGAAGGTGAAAAATTGGTACTGTAGTAATTTTTTAAATCATCAATTGTAATGGCACTAACACTTGTCTCTGAGCCCAATAAATTTTGAGAGAAGATGTGATCTTTTCCATAAATCAATAGATTATATGCATTATTAGCAATATTGTTGGGATTTGCCTGTTGCTGTTTGATACGGCTTATTGTACTTTGCTTAATGCGATCAAATTCGTTAGTATCCCAACGTGGTTGTAAAAGTATTTCTTCCACCAGGGCCATAGTTTCTGGAAAATTCCTGGCCAGACAGTTTCCTGCAATCGTTATGCGCTCTCTGCCGGTATACATGTCTATTTCTGCACCTAATTGCTCGATGGCCTCTTCCAGCTCCTGAGGTGTCTTACTTTGAGTTCCCTCAGTCATAACCTGTGCTAACAGATTAGCGACTCCAACTTTGTTTGGATTATCGAGTAATTGACCACCTTCCAAAGCCATTTCAAATCTAACCAAAGGCACTTCATTATTTTCTATACCCGATACTTCTATACCATTCGTCAGTGTTAGCTTCCAGACTTCTGGAGTTGAGACTTTGGGAGTATCTCCATATGGAGGCTCTACAGATCGGTCAAAACTTGAAGGTGTTTTTTCATAGTCGGCGGCAATGCTAGCATCGAAGGTTTCTTCTTTGCCCTGTATAATCTGTTCTTCGACGACTTCAGCCTTTTTCGAATCACTTAAAGCCAATGCTAATTGTCCTTTTGGAACAAAACTGGTCGCTACAAAATTTTTATCCTTTAAATAGGTATTGTAGGCATTCATGACATCCTCTGTTGTCACGGCGAGTATATTCTTCACGTCTTGATCAATATAGCTGGGATCGTCCTTATAGATATCATATTGAGCCAGTTGAAATCCTTTACCCAATACGCTGCCCAATCCATTGTAGAAATCTGTTTCAAGTCCCGCTTTTATTCTATCGAGGTCGTTTTCACTAATGCCATAGGTCTCGAAATTTTTTAGAGCCACATCAATGGCAGTTTTTACACTATCAAGGTCTATATTTTCAAAAGCACGTATACTGATCATCGTCTGTCCGGCGATTTCAGAATTATAGGTGAACATATTTGCATTAGCTGTTAATTTTTTATCTTCTACAAGTACTTTGTAAAGGGGTGCTTTTTTTCCTTCCGATAAGTATTGACATAGAATATCCAGCGCGTATGAATCCTGGCTATAAATGGGTACACCTGGCCAGGTAAGTGTTAATTCGGGTAATCTCGCGAAGTTATCCTCATGATATAATTTTTTAGTACTATCAAGAGTTACAGGTTGCTTGTTCATTCTTGGAATTTCTTCACCTCGTTCAATTTCATCGAAGTATTTCTTCACCCATTCTTTGGCTTGATCAACATCAAAATCTCCGGCTACCGTCAAGGTCACATTATTGGGTACGTACCATTTATTGAAGAATTCTTTGACATCATCAAGGGTAGCATTTTGTAGATCTTCTAATGAACCAATGACCTGCCAATTATAAGGATGTCCTTCAGGATACAAATTTTTCCCAATTACGTAAAAAGTGTGCCCGTATGGTCGATTGTCAACACTTTGTCTTTTTTCATTCTTCACCACCTGTTTTTCTTTGGCTAAAACAGGTTCAGTGACGGTGTTGATAAACCACCCCAATTTATCGGCTTCAGCCCAGATCATTTTTTCTAATGCATCTTTTGGAACGGTTTGATAATAATTGGTTCTATCTCTGCTGGTAGAACCATTTGCACCGGAACCTCCAATACGTGCGCTCATTTTATCGAGGCCGCCTTTACCCAAATTTTCTGATTCCAAAAAAAGTAAGTGCTCAAATAAATGAGCAAAACCCGTTCTTCCTTCTTTTTCTCTTGCCGAACCTACATGACTTGTTAGAGCGACAGCAACTACGGGGTCTGACCTGTCAATATGAAAAATAACATCCAAGCCATTGTCAAGTGTGAATTTTTCATATTCAACTTTAAATTCGGTCGTGGTTTTCGCGTCTTGTTTTTCAGTTTTACAAGAAATGAAAGAAATGAAAAGTGTCGTGAGTAATAATGAGCGTAAAAGAAATGATTTCATATGTTGTTTATCAGTTGATTGTGACGAATTTAACGAATTAGTAGTTGCTACACCAATAGAAATTGTTAAAAGTATCACGGTCTAAAGGATCTATATTTTTTACTGTAAGCTATATTTTTTTGAAGTATAAATTTTTGACACCGTCCGTATCAATTTTAAATCCGTTGACTTGTCCAAGCGTATCACGCAAAAAGTGAATACCAGAGAGCATATAGGTATTACTTCTGAAAACATCTTCAACAACAGGATAAAAGGTCGTTTTTCCTATTCTAAAATTTGCTCCGGTTAAAAGGTTTTCCTCGACAGTAAATGTGTAAACAATATCAAGTGCTTTATTGAAAAATGTCCCTGAAAAATCTTTCAGGTCTGATAACGATAAATCTGGCACGGTTTCTATTTTGTCATAGCGACTGGCATCACTACCTAAGGAACTCAACATAAAATGATCTTTTTTCATTGTGATTATAATTTCGTTATCACCTCTTAAGTAAAATTGGAACTTGTTATCTGATAGTGCCAATAATGGGGTTTCTTGATTATTGTTCAATCGTTTATATCTAAGCGTGTCATTTTTCACGAATAATTCCCTTACAATACCATTTGTTTTATCCCAGTAAGTTCCTTCATATTTTTTTAATTTTTTATTTGACAATGACTTGAAATCAATCTTATTGTAGTCAATTTCTACTGGTTCTGTGTAGTAATCTTCAAGAATCTCGTTGGCTAATAGCATGGTTGGCATGCCATTGTACCGGTCATTATTTCCGAGAACAAAAGAGACTAAATCATGCGATGGAAACCTAAAGAAGTTGCAGGCATAACCGCCCTTAAGCCCATATTGCCAAGACATTTTTTCCAAGCCTCTTTCTGGATGATCAAAATACCTTCCTAAAGTCATTTTTCCCCAGGTAGAAGCAAATTCTTTTCCGGAGTCTAGCGTGACATAGTTGTCAAGTTGTTGCACAATTTCGAATAGTTTACCTTTTTTATAAAATGCTTGGAACCATTTTGCCAGGTCTTCTGCGGTTGTATATAGATTTGTAGCTCCTAAGGTGAGGTCATTAATTGGGCTGTAAACAGTCTCATCACCAATGGTATATGATTTTGCGAGATTACTTAACATGGCCCGGTCTGCATCGAAGGTAGAATTGAGCATCTCTAAAGGCTCGAATATGTGTTCTTTTATAAATTCTATAAATGATTGCCCCGAAGCTTTTGCGATGAGCTCAGTCATTAAAATAATTTCTGTGTCAGAAGTATGATATGAATATGCCGTACCAGGTACAAAGTTTAGCTTTTTTTGAGAACGGATAATTTTTAAAGCATCCTCTTGAGTGAAAAGATCATTGCTACGAATACCCATGAGCTCTTTTATCGGGTATAAAATGTGTAGTCCACTCGAGTGATTTACGAGATGCTTTATTTTAATAGGTTCTGAGTACTCTGGTAATTCTGGTAAAAAAACTCTAATATCATCCTCCAATGCTATTTTACCTTGCTCTTTTAAAAGCAATATGCCTAACACACTAAATTGCTTGGCGAGGTCATCTACCTGAAATTTAGTTTTTGGTGTTATCGGTTCGCCGGTTTCAAGATTGGCAATTCCAAAACCTTTTAAGTAAATGATTTCCCCATTATGGATCATTCCTGCCGCCACACCTGGTGAATGCTTATTGTTCCACTGCGAAAATATCGTGTCAAACTTTATTTCGCTTTGTGAGAATAATTGTATTGAGAATACTAAGAAAAGTGCCAATACCGATTGTTTCATCATTCCGGATATTTTTTAAAGGTGAATGATTTGTGAATGATTTTCCATTGTCCGCTTACCTTTAAAAGTAACATATAATCAGTGTAAATACGCTTTCTAGCCGGCATTAAGATTTCGATTCTGGCGATGGCAGCATCACCTTCGTAGTCAATTGAAATGACTTTACCGATACGATTGCTCTTTCTTCCCGGTTTTACATTATTAATGTATTGCTTACCTGACCAAGTTTTCAATGAGTCATTCGCTACAAAATAGAGATTGAAATTTTCATCGAAGGCATTTCTTAAACGATCGGGCTCTCCATTTGCTGTACCCTCTATATAATCATGTAACACTTTATTGATTTTTTCGATTTCAGACTGTGCATTAACAATTGAGCATGTAGTTATCAAAAGGATGAGAGTGAATAAGTTTTTCATATGAATAGATTTAATTGTTTAAATTTTCTAGTGCTTTTACAATCTGCTTTGCAACAGAAGCAGCTGCCGTTGGATCTTGTCCTGTAATGAGTCTTCCGTCCACCTTGTAGTAATTATCCCAACCTTTTTCAGAATAAGTAAAATTTCCACCTCGTTCATTTATGATTTCTTCAATTGAAAATGGAAAGGTCTTGTAATATCGGGCTTCTTTATTTTCAAAGAGATCCGGAAACCCGTTGACCTGTTTTCCCGCATAAAGGTAGTTTCCATTTTTATCTTTAAGATGCACGATACCCGCTGTACCATGGCAAATTGCTGAGACGATGCCGTCATTTTCATAAACAGTTAAGGCGATTTTCTGAAGTGTTTTGTTTTCCGGTACACCGAACATAGCAGCACCACCACCGCCGTAGTAGATCGCTTTATAGTTATCAGGATCAATAGCTTCTGCTTTATACGTATTTTTCAATTTGTTCATAAAATTGGCATTATATAAATACTGCTTTTGAATACTGTCAGAGGTACGTAAGTATCCTATGGGTATTGCACCACCTTCAGGACTTACAAAGTCAATCGTATAGCCTTCTTTTACCAAGACATCATAAGCCCATACAATTTCTGCAAAATGATTGGCCGTATTTATATCGGTGTTACCACAGGTGTCTTGATTCGATACAACAAATAAAATGTTACCCTTTGAAGTCTTGTCTTTTAACGTCGCAGAACAGCTGATTAATAAAGCAGTAGCACAGAGAATGATGAGATACTTCATATACAATTGATTTTAGTATCGCTAAAATGGTTGTTCTCTGATAAAAATGATTTTGGACTTATAAATCAGAAGTTCGGATTTATAAATTTGAACCGTTTTTAAATTGTGCAGGGGTGGTACCCGTCAACTTTTTGAAAGTGGTAAAGAAAGTAGATTTAGAATTAAAACCGCATTCGTAGCCAATGGCTTCAAGTGTGAGCAGACCATTTTGACGTAGCATTTTCTTGGCAGCCGCTATGCGATATTCATTGATAAAAAGGGAGAAATTCTTTCCCAGGTTATCATTCAATAATTGTGAAAACTGATGTGTAGTTAATTGTATCTTTTTTGCCACATCAGAAGACTTTAAATTGGCATTTTTAAATAATTCTTCTGCTTGCATTGTTTGTTCTAATTTTTCAAGTAATTGAGTGGCCTGACTGTCGTCAATCTTCTTATCCATATATTTTTCAAACCTACTAAATAAAACAGCATTTCTATTTTTACCGAAGAATAAGAATAGTACCAACAAATACAGTAGAAATGAAAAGGCCAAAGCTCCGGAAATATAATCGATAAAACTTGTGAAGTAATAAGCCCCTAAAAGGATCAGATTGCCGATCAAGAGGCTCAATAGCCATACATCTAATTTTTTTACCTTTTCATTCTTCTTGAACAACCTTTTTAAGCGGGGTCTTAACACAAAACCCGTTGCCAAAATATAGCCAAACCACTGTATGTAAATAGTTTTGATTATATAGGGTCGCCAGAGCTCTACATTTGTTTTAAAGGGGTATATCCAACCGACAATGAGCGCAATGGGTGCTAAAATAGCAATATGATACTTCCAGGTTTTTTTAATGGTACTTTCAGGTTTTACAACTGATACCACATAGAAATACAAAAAGGGTCCGATAAAAAAGCACGCGGTTAAACCAAACTGTAAGTAATGAAATGAAAGATCACGATTAAAATAAAAGAATACAGATTTACCAACTCGAATACTCAACATTAGTAAAAAAGCACCTAAAAATTTATTAGAAATATGCTTTGGCTTGACGAAGATTAGAAAATAAAGGCTTAAAACCAAGCCATTAAAGGCACCTAAGGCGCTAAAGAAGAATAAAAGTTCCCGGCTAAATTCCATTCAAATTACCACTAATTTGTGCTAAAGATATTAATTTGCCGGCAAGTTGTATGTTAAAATAAAAAGCGCCCTCGAGCGAGGGCGCATTTCTTAACTAACTCAAATAATTCATACAATGAAAACAAACTTTAATTTTTGCCTTCATATTATTACTATCAATTCCCGTGCCAAACTTTCGAAGTTGCATTAAATTCTTCATGATGAAGAATAAAAAAACGCCCTTGAGATCAAGGACGTTTTCTTTTAACTAACTCAAATAATTTATACAATGAAAACAAACTTTGTAGAATGTTATCGATTATATAACGCAAAGATCGCGCTAAAATTGTGCGTTTTGAGTTAATGAACAGTTAAACAGGTGTTAGAGAACTGTTAAGATTTTACAGGATATGTTTTTGTGCTTTATACGACGAACGCACCAAAGCACCGCTTTCCACATGCCTAAATCCCATTTTAAGGCCTATTTCTTCATATTTCTTAAATTGCTCTGGTGGAATAAATTCCTTTACGGGAAGGTGCTTTTTACTCGGTTGTAAATATTGCCCTATGGTAACTACATCTACATGATTTTCGCGCAAATCTTCCATCGTCTGAATAACTTCTTCTTCCTTTTCACCTAAACCCAGCATAATACCCGACTTTGTTCGATTGATACCCTGATCTTTTAAATAGTTAAGAACCGCTAAACTCCGGTCATATTTTGCCTGAATTCGTACTTCGCGCGTTAAACGGCGTACAGTTTCCATATTGTGAGAGACTACTTCAGGAGCCACCTCAATAATTCGGTCTATATTCTTATGAATTAGTTGAAAATCAGGGATCAAAGTCTCTAAAGTGGTTTCAGGATTTGCTCTGCGAATAGCTTTCACCGTTTCGGCCCATATAATAGAGCCGCCGTCTTTTAAATCATCACGGTCAACTGAAGTAACGACGGCGTGTTTGATCTGCATGATCTTAATGGATCGTGCTACTTTTTCGGGTTCTTCCCAGTCTACTGTTTCGGGGCGGCCGGTTTTGACACCGCAAAATCCGCATGACCGCGTACAGATATTCCCTAAAATCATAAAGGTGGCAGTACCTTCGCCCCAGCATTCACCCATATTAGGGCAACTACCGCTGGTGCAAATAGTATGCAAGTTATATTTATCTACCAAGCCACGCAGCTCGGTGTATTTTTTACCCACAGGTAATTTTACACGTAGCCACTTCGGTTTTTTTACAGGTTGTATTACAGAGGTTTCAGCCATACTATTAAATCACAAGGTGCAAATTTACGAAGAAATACTTGTATACGGTCAATTTAAAGATTCATTAAGTACCAAATGCTAAATCCTACTAAGAAAATAATTCCCAGATAACTCAGGATTTTAAGCATCGGGGAGGGATGCCATTCTTTTGGTGTATGTTTTCCAGAGATCAGCAGAAAGTTGGCGATCGCATAAAAAGGTGCGGTCAAAAAGGACAAAATCGTAGCAATTTTAACCATAGTGATCATATTTGAAATAAAAAAAGATAGTATGATGATCGTCCCGGCAGAAAGCAGTAAAATCCAAATTAAATAATTGTTTTTGAGGGTTTTATTAAATAATAGATCCGTTGATTTCGCCATCGCCCTGGGTGATGCGTCTAGCGTAGTTAATGTCGTGCTGAACATAGTTGTAAATGCTGCAATTGCTATAAAAATAGATGTTTCCTGGCCCAAATTTTCTGTATACAGTTCAATGAGCTGCTGTGCAAACTTTTCTGCGGCACTATCAAAGGTCTTTCCAGTACCAAACATAACTAAAGAACCGAGTGTAATAAAACAGATTCCCAGAAACACAGTACCGGTATACCCTATATTGAAGTCGAATAGTGCCTTTTTTGTATTAAAATCCTCTGTAGTCGCCTTTTGTTTTTCTAAGGCCCATAGGGAGTGCCAGGCAGAAATATCCAATGGGGCCGGCATCCATCCTAAAAAGGCTATTAAAAAGGCAATTTCCACGCTTCCCTCGGGCAAGATCTGTGTAAAGTCTATGGCTGAATCTGAATTAAATACGGCAACACTTACTGCGACTAAGGTACTTAAGGTGAGCGTAATAATAATGATCTTTATAAGATGGTCTAATAATTTGTATTTACCAATCATTAATATCAGAAAACAGATGATCGTAATAATAATACTCCAGGTCACCGCATTTGCAGTGAGACCAAATAAGTTTGCCGCCAAACCCGCTGTTACGATTGTAACGGCAGCCTGGATGGTAAACATGGTGGCGAATGTGATCAGGTAATAGGCCCATAAAACACCTTTTCCTAATTTTTTATAGCCATCAATTAGACTTTCTCCTGTAGCAGAGGCATAACGCGGGCCGAACTGAAAAAAAGGATATTTAAAAAGATTTACCAGTAATAAGGCCCATAGCAAACCAAAACCAAAATCTGCACCTGCCCTGGTAGACTGCACTAAATGTGACACACCAATCGCCGCACCGGCAAACAATAATCCGGGTCCAAGTGATTGTAAGATTTTTTTCATGTATATGGGTTGGTAAAGTGAAATTACAAATTAATTAAGAACTTGCATTCTTAATAATTTCTGCCAATAATTTTTTGGCACGCAATAACTTCACTTTGACATTGTTCATGGGCTCTCCGGTTTCATTGGCGATTTCCTTGTAGCTCATTTCCTGAAAGAAACGAAGATTGATGATTTCCTGATAATGTGGCTTTAGTTGTTTGATATACGCTAAAAGCTGTGCCAGATTTTGTTCAATGATGAGTTTGTCAACAGGACTGGGTTCTTCATCTTTCACCTTGTAGGCCTCAGAATCTTCTTTATTGATGGAAATAGTCTCTGTCTTTTGCTTGCGCAATTGATCGATGAGCAGATTATTGGCAATGGTTAGTAACCAGGTTTTGAATTTGTACTTTTCATCAAACATATTGATCTTATCAAAAGCTTTGGCAAAAGTTCTGATGGTAAGGTCTTCAGATTCATTTTCATCATTGGTCTTACTGAATAAAAAGCGATAGACGTCTTTCCAAAATGTATTCAAAAGCAGGGTATAAGCAATCTCTTCACCTTTTTTAGCCTTTTGTATTGCTTCTATGATCTTTCCCTTTTCTCCCATTACCAGTGTTTGGGTTTTTGAATTAGATTACTACAAAATAATGCAAGTTGTGTTAGCACTACGATTATATCGAGTACAGGCGCTACTAAAACAAGGTCTTTCTCATTGAGCTTGGAAGCAGATCTTGAAACAACGGTATATTGGGCGATGCATCGGATGGCTATGAACAAAATTACGAATTGCCAATTTAACGAAAAAGCAAGTAAGATTATTGCTAAAACCCAAAATAAGAGCTGACTAACAAAAAAACCGGCTAGTAAGAACTGATGAATTGGTTTGTAGTAAGTCGCCGTTGAAATATGCCTTCTTTTTTGATGGAACCAGGATTTATAAGTCTTCTTAGGTTCTGAAATGGTAAAGCTTTCCTTAGAGAAACAATTGGCCGTATTTTTTTCAGTCGCCATTTCATTAATGAATAGGTCATCATCTCCTGATTTAATATCACCATGTGATTCAAATCCACTGGCTTCAAGGAACAAGTCTTTCTTATAGGATAAATTTCGCCCTACACCCATGTAGGGTAATCCGATTTTTGAATAGGAAAAATATTGAATGGCAGTCACTAAAGTTTCATAACGGATGAGTTTATTGACAAATGAGGGTAGTTTCTTGTAGGCCCCATATCCTAAAACGATGGCTTTATCCTTATTCAGCAGGGAGGTCATTTGAGTGACCCAATTTGACGAAGCAGGTCTGCAGTCGGCATCTGTAAAGAGCAGGTGTTCGTAGTGCGCAGCTTTTATCCCCTGAGTGATCGCATTCTTTTTATTCCCAAAATAGTTGGGTACTGCCGGTATTGTAATGAGCTTAAGGTGCTCCTTTCCAAATGAGTTCACAACTTCGACGGTTGAATCGGTAGACGCATCATTCACAATAATTATCTCAAAAGTTTGATGGTGTTGCGTTAGCAATAAGGGCACGAGTTCCTTTAAGTTCTCTGCCTCATTCCGTGCCGCGATAATGACAGAAACCGGTATGACTTCTTCGATGATTCGTTGCTGTTGCGCGAAAGCGAACTTCCCGAAAAGCAAGAGCCAATACACAAATTGAATACTTACAATAAGAATAAAAAAATAGAAGAGGCCGGTGAGTAGCATAAGCTACAAACTTACTTATTTATGCTGAGGTTCGGTACAGCTATCAAACTGATCGGGTGTTTTACCGCAAAAACCACAGGCTTCACCATCTTTGTTTAGCATTGGGTTTTGACTTGCGCAGGTGCCTGCAAACTCGCCGTCTTTTTTGGCCCAGATCTTAATGGCAATTCCTGCAAAGGCAATGGTTAATAATCCAAGTGTGATTAGAAATAATTTCATGCTAAAAGCTTTGTGCAAAGATATGAAAAGTGATCCTAATAAAAGCATTTAAAGATTATCGTATATTTGATATACTATGATTCTTAATTTTTATAAGTATCTCAATCTTAATCAATTAATTTAACCTTACGTATTATGAAAAAAATTTTTGCCGAGATATTCGGAACATTTTGGCTAGTATTTGGAGGTTGTGGTAGTGCAATTTTCGCTGCTGCATTTCCCGATTTAGGAGTTGGATTCGCCGGTGTGGCATTGGCATTTGGTCTAACCGTGTTAACCATGGCCTATGCTGTAGGGCATATTTCAGGGGGTCATTTTAATCCCGCAGTATCATTAGGATTATGGGCCGGTGGCAAGCACGCCACCAAAGAAATCATACCATATATCATTGCACAGTTGGTAGGCGCCGTTCTTGCGGCAGGTGCTTTATATTTAATCGTCTCTGGTAAAAGTGATTTTCAGGACATAGGTGGATTCGCTGCCAACGGATATGGAGAATTGTCTCCCGGAGGGTATTCCATGACATCAGCGTTCCTGGCAGAGTTTCTTCTAACAGCTTTTTTTCTGCTAATTATTTTAGGGAGTACGAATGAAAGAGCACCTAAGGGATTTGCACCAATTGCTATAGGTTTAGGGCTGACATTAATTCATTTAATCAGTATTCCAATTACAAATACATCAGTAAACCCAGCCCGTTCTATGAGTCAGGCACTGTTTGCAGGTGGTGAGTATTTAACCCAGTCATGGTTGTTTTGGGTGGCACCAATCGCTGGTGCTATAGTGGCCGGATTTATTCATAAAGCATTGTTTGATAAGAACTAAAGGATTTTTAAAAGAATAGGGTTAGCAATTTATACATTGCTAACCCTATTTGATTTTAGCAGATGACATCTTTAACTATTGATTGACAGCTATTGCAGTGCTGTTGGGAGTCATTTCGACTCCAGCGCGTTTCATCAATAAGTTTGTCCAAAAATCAACTTCTTCTTCGCTCCATTTCGGAAATCGAACATGTAACAACTCGTGAATGATATCATCTTCAAGTAATAATCTCGTGTGAAATATAGTACCTTTTCTTCTTTTAAAATCAATAGCAATTCCCACAAATTCATGACCTGGTGTATTTCCTTTGAGCGCATCAACAACTTGCATTTCTGAAATCATTTCACAAGAAATATCCCAGTCTGAAATTTCAAGTAAAGACTTCCAATGTTCTATCATTCTGGAACTAAGAAATATTTTTTTGTCTTTTATCATATGATTATTTAAGTCTTTCCCCTTGTTCTTTTGATAATACTCTCCAGCATTCGTGGCTGCCAGTTGGTGATTTCGTAACTGCGAAATAGCGGTTATTTTTCTCTCTGATATCATAGTCACTTGATTCGAACTTCGACTTACTTTTCACATCGTAAAAACTCAATTTTTCTTTCATGATTTGAAATTTTTGGTCATATACCGGTGTTTCACC
>JAAUYH010067254.1_pt1 | contig 20489 bp, 13 predicted proteins | sample 7278061 | NCBI WGS metagenome assembly JAAUYH01 (sample SAMN14350203, study PRJNA611818) | marine sediment metagenome | isolation source: surface marine sediment (0.6m) | place: French Polynesia: Moorea | collected 2018-08 | reverse complement strand
TTTTCGTTCCCACCAAAATCTTCCCGTATTGATTTGCAGTACTCTCACTAGAATATTTCTCCGTCGCATAGCAGCTTGAAAATCAGTACGCAAAATTTATCTAAAAATGATGCAGTAATCCGCAAAGGGATTCCGGAAAGGTCTGATGACGGAAATACAGAGAAACTCAAACACTATTAAGCTTTGTATTAGCGACCGCTCTGAAATTTCGAGTAGCAAGGATTATTGCCGAAGTGGTTTAGATTCTGTTGAAGAAGTATCATTTGATTTAATATATCTGAGAAATACGTCGCTAGTGTAACTTCCATACGAATTACTGTTTCTAGTTATAGCACGTAGTACAAAGAAGTAGACTTCTCAAGATTTGATTCGGAGATCAAATCGTGCGGAGCAGACCATGAAAAGTGGAAATTTACACAATTAAAGATGATAATCTTGAATATGAAATAGAGGATTTTCCATTTCTCGAAATGTTCGGTGTATTTTTCCAGTGATACGAAACAGTGCCCAGTTAGAACCCTATCAGCTCAAAACTTTATGGGACTAAATGTCAGGAAATATTGGCGTACGCGACTGATGAGAATATATTTTGACTGCAGTTGGCGCTGAATTTGGTAGACACTCGTCTCCGTTCGATGACTATATCCAAGATCGGAAATATTTAAGTCCAACCCCCTTTTTTCAAGTTACAAATGATGTCGGCTGATATTCTTTATCATGGCAGATCAGTAAATGAGTAGAATTTTCGTGGGGAGATCCATTATTTCGCTGTTACTTCACTTAAATTTTTTGTTTCAGTAATGGTTCCAATTCGCAGTGTATGATTTTAATGGTAGACTTCTTTTGTTCAATTCGGCGCATGAATTTCATTGTAGGCTAAGCTCATGGAGACTTTTCAATCGATCTTGTCATCTGAAGGATCTTTCAATGTTCTAGTCTACCAAACTGTGTCACCCAAAAGGCCCTAGTATGAAATTCTTGTTTAAAAAAGAAAATGCTTTCGAAACATATTCGACCGTCAAAGACGATAAAAATATACGGAGGTCGCAAATCTTGGGAACACACTCGCTTTATTTAAGTAGCAGGCGGAAAGTATCTACATCCGGTGGAATGCTTTTAGAAGGTTAGGAACTGGACTACTCAAGAAGCAAGAGAGAAAAGAACAGTTGTATGTTGTATTATTTAGCAATTCAGTGTGTGGTCTTTTAAGGACCTTGCAAGTGAAAACGTGGACCGAATAAGCAATTACAGAGCTGATTTATTAAATATGTTCTAACACGTTGGACCAATTTAATTTGTCGATGACTAGTGAATGCCTGCGTAATAATTCAGCCATTCAGTAAATCTACACCATTCGTGCCGCTTGAGTTCGTGAAAAGCTGCTTCTTAATGCCATCATTCTGTTTTTCACTAAGTTCATTCGTGAATTTTGTTTGAAGCAAAGAAAATATGGTATATTGGTAACACAAAATATTGCATCCTGATAATACAGCGTACCCTATATTTAGCAGGGAGTAAACCGTCCAGAAGAACGGTGAGAATCGACTCGCGTACAACCATCGAAGAGAGGTGAACCGCATGGCCATAATTGTGGCAGGGAACAGCTCTGAACGCTGCTTTGAGTTAGAATCGGCACGACGTCTCACAAATTGTATCAGAAGATTTCGCATCAATTCCTGTTCTGATACTTCTTCTTTAGCCGAAAACAAGAAGTGATCGACGACAATATAAGTGAATGAGAAGAAATTGCCGCCAGAGCCGCATTTTCCATGTGTTCGGCCACGACAAAAGCATCCCCATTAGGTAGTCCATAGCATAATGCCACAGAATTCAAAAAAAGATTGTTTTCGTTTTGTTGATGCATGATGCACTGCCGGCAGAAATGATGAACGTCTCGCCCGTCTCACTGAAGTCATAGGCGGAGGCAGAAGACCTCTCTGTACTTATGATAGGTGATTTACTCCTAGAATGCTCCACAACGAGGCAGAGACGAGCGACCACAAATGTAAAGAAATGAAGTGGCGCCCGTTCAAGTTACACTTAAGCAGTTGTCCAGTAACAATCGCTCTCGTAAGTAGATTGTAAACTTTTCGCTCATTTTCGTCGGCAACAGACGAAGAAGAGCGACCTTGTAAGAAAGCGCGCTACTAAGCACACCTACAGAGTGACCACAACAGGTATGATGTCCTGAGCCCCGGTTAGGTCGTGCAATTGAGTGTGTCCGTGACAGATCCGCAATTAGCATTCTATGAAAAAGATGCAGGCGCCCTTATTGCTTTTGATTGAATCTCATCGCTATCATAAGAGAAAGAAAACGGCTAACTATTGACAAAAATTGTTCCTAAGCAGCTGTACAGGATAAATGGCTAAAGTCAAATTGCTGCATTGAAGCCAAACTGCTTTGGGGAAATGATTCTTCCAATATCTTAAGTTAATGATCCAAACATTGAACATTTTCTATTAAAAGCAACCTATGACCTCGCTGTAATCGTATTCGGAACTTCTATAACGGGTATCCAGCTCAGGATTTGCATAGGGCGCATCATATGCTCTCACCTTCCCTGAATCACGATTCGTGAAGAATCGTAGTCTTCATCTGGCTGCCACAAGCCCAGGCCGGCACTCTAAATCTGTTAAATTCACATTTGCAGCTTCTTGGTTCTTCACTTGGAGATCTATTTCTTTGAAAGCAGTTCTTGTCTACAACAGTTGTATATTCAAGCAGTCTTAACTGAATCGTATCCTTTATGAAATTCTCAGCTGACTACTTGACTGCATACGCACTCAAGGAGTTAAGTTTAGTATTTAGACTTGCGAAATCCCGTTAAAAAAATTTCACTCGCAGCAATACCTACTAAGAAGAAAGGTAGAGGAGCATGATAGAATGGTACGCTTATTTCACCCAGCATCCCCGTCGACGAAGTCCTACACCAAATTTTGGAATTTCAAGGTTTCCTTTGCTAAGGCTGGAAAGAGAAGCCGCAAAAAAACATGCCTGAACAAGCAGGAGATAAATTTTATCGACCAGAGAGAAAAAGAGAATCAAAGAAGTACTTAACATCAGATTATCATGTTGACAATAATTTAATTCTTTCTTGTAGTTCTCTACTCGATGTTATTTCTCGAAGTCTGAGTCTGAAAAGTGGAGTCAAATGAAATCAACATAATGTTCTTACTGAACTTCAATTTTAATAGATTCTTCAAGACGAAGAACCGAATAATCAACAAAACCTCGTATCTATCGATGGTATTGATTCATTGTAGACAATATAGAAGTGTCTGCACAGATCTATTTTGATCATAGTAGAGGAAATTTTCACAGAGCACAGCGTTCTCTTTCTCTTTATCCTAAGGACCAAAGCTTTTAGCGTTCTAAAGTTCTTGTAGGACTTATTCTGCGAGTATACTGTGTGGAACAAGCGTAAAATTTTGTTTTTTCAACGGTACCTACACAGTATCGTCGTGTCCGTGGCTATTGCCAAAAGGTTTGGAATATTCCTTCCATGCGTCTGTGTTGATGACGAAGCTTTCCTCTCTGTACTTAAGAACGATTTCAAACAGAAATTGAATCTTTGTTCTCGAACCGTGAACAAAGCAAAGAGTATTGTAGCTTATCTTTGGTTTGAAAAGTGCTGTTTCACGAGCTGGATTATGGTTAAACAGTCAGATCCATAGAAATATCTAGAAACTGCATTATACAGGTAGGGGAAATAAAAGTGTCAACTTTTTGTGAGACAAATCCGAGAAGCAAAATCACTAGTCGGAATTAGGGTTCAAATTTTATTAGAAAATCTAGTATTTCGTATATTTCATTACATCGCACTGCAGTGAGAGTTGACACTTTCGTGGCACCCAAAAAAGTCACTATCCTCTTTTCTTCATTATCTCCTCAGGGGAGTAGCTTTTCCCATCTTTGCTGTTCCGATCGTTAGCTAAGACAGTCAACCTAACAAACCAGCTCCATTTCTGTCTTTATTCAAAAAATCGCATTCTTCAAAATTAAAATCAACCTAACAACTTCAAATCGAGGCCTAAGCATATGCGAATAAATTGAATGACTTGATCGGTACAGTAGCCGAAACCTATCGTTTATATCCAAATCCCAATCAGTAGTACCGGTTATTTCAGAAGAATTCATCATCTAGAACTTTGTTGTTTCAAATTATAATCGAGCCAGAGTTACGAATTATTTTCGGTTGCGTATCGACATCGATATAGGTCTGTGATAATCTTGTTTATCCTTAGAATTAATCATTAATCCGCAAGATTTTTGTCTCTTTTCTCACCGTTGTGATTCTTTTAAAATTCCAGTATTTTGAGGTCACGTCGGAGTGTGTTGGAGTCGTTCATTAGCTCTAGCTAAAACTAGAGCTCGCCAAGTATGCCGAAGGATTCTAACTGAGTAGTAGATACTGTACAAGAAATGTCTGATAGCTGACTCAATTACACACGCAATACTGAGTGGGAAGAAGAATAGCTTTTCCGAATCGAAATACTTACTCACCATTTGGTAGTTTTTTGCGAACAATAAAGCACAATCTAGAATCGAAGAAGAATTACTGTAATAAATTGATAAGCTAATTGGCTCTCGATTCGGAATTCAAAACTCAGATTATTCAAGCTCATTGATTTTAAATTGGAATCCTGAGAAAGTCCTGTTACGTTTGTCATTCTGGCTGAAGCTTTCTTCCAATTTTGAGTTCCCTATTGACCTTTCCTTCAGATGAGATAAGATAACTCCTACATTCTACCTTCTTGACAGTAATCCTCAATATTCACAAAGTTTCCCGACTACTCACATACGCTTCTACAGCTCAGCACGTACGTAATCACTATTGGAAGTCATTAGCTGTATTCCAAGTCATTTCTTTTACGCCACCCAGATGGACGGTATGATAAGAAAATGTGGGCGAGAGGCGCAGAAGAAATCCATGAAAACAGGTGCTAAATAGGTATGATCTGTACTTTGAAGTTAGACAATTGTTATATCGCAGATGCATGGAAACGTATGGTTGTAACATATGATTTGAAGAGCTTACATTGAACAGTAGCCGAAGAAATTCCAATTGCAGAGCATAAAGGTGCCGCATAGCGCAGGTTTAATAGAGATCATAGCATTGGAATCGGATAGCATCAGCAGTGCTGCTGGAATGAAGGTCCGCGAAAGCATTTGGATGACGCAAGTGAGCATAGAACTCGGCTGTTTTTTTTTCGAGAATTCTTCGGTAATTAATTGCAGTGTACAGTATCCTCCACTATGGAGCCGAAGACATTTAACATGTTGATTTGCTGCTTCTTTCTGTAAAACTTACAAGAAAAAAGGTGTGCAACAATGCCTGTTCGCTAGACAGTAAATGCATCTGTTGCGCTGCTTATTTGTTACATAAATGGAAGATCTTCACATATAGATTTACTGTATATTGCTTTGCGATTGAAAAATTAGTAGAATGGTGGGTGACACTGCTGCGTACATTTAAATGAGCAATCGCCGTCTTGTTGTCATAGGGCTAGGTCACGGAGACATATAATAGAAAAACACAGCTCTTGTTATTTAGGGTACGTCACTGCTGCACGACAATTGTTTTGTATTAGCATGCAGTTTAATACTATCCCCTGTTACTTTATAAGCACTCTTCCTATTTCTCTAATCCCTCCCAATCTACTACTTCCACAACCTATACCATGGACTTGAAAGCGCTTGCGGCGAATCCAACTTTCATCGTCCTCTGCTACTGTTTCTCCTTCGGTCCATGGGGTATCCTGTTCGCGCTCGACTTCATCTCTCAGAACTGGAGAACGATTCGCCACACGAGAATCTCCGGCATGATTCATCTGTTTTTCTCAACTATTCCACTGGGTGTTGCCGTGTTCTACCTCTTGGTTCAGAGGGCTGCCGGTGATTACAAGGAGATGATGGCTTCTTGCATAGCGGCAATCGTTGCGTTGTACCACATTTTTCGAAGCATCTCGGGCCTGGCTCAATTGCGAGCCTACAGCATTTGGTGTGCGAAGGCTCTCCGTTGTCTTGACCAGCTCAACAGCGCCGACAAAGTGAGTCGGAACTCCCTGCGCGAGCATAAAGATTGGTTGTATCAACGCATGCCAAAGTTCGCCCACACACACGATTCTCTTCCTTGTTTGCACACTAATTGCCAGATTTCTTCTTCGCCTGCGGCATCTAGTTTCATTCCTCTCAACTCAACTGAAAACAGCACCTCCTCAGCACCGGTGCGTTCATCTGATTCTGCCGAAATTACATCTGAGCATCATGCATCACTAGGTATGCGAGACTCAGTCGCTATTCCGGTGGGTCCCGTGCGTCGTGCTGGAATAAATGCGGAGGATATAGCGAAACGCATAGATACCCAAATGTTGGTGAACAATCAAGTTATCGACAATGAACTTTTCGGGAGCGAATTGCCCGTTCGTCTCTGTTTACCGGAATGTGGAATGAAGAGAGCTCTGAGGAACGCATTGCATTTACAATTCGATGACTGGCTGTGCAGTAGGGACATCGTTCGATGTACTTTGAGATGGACCATTGCCGTGCTTTCAAACTTTGGCCGGCATTGGGTTCATTGTAACAAACCGGATTCGTTTCCAGAACCCGATGTCGATTTGCTTCTGCCTTACCAAATGACGGTGCCTGTAGATTTCCATTTTGTCATTCGCGCATGCCAGACTACGCTTGCCACGGATGCGCTCTTCTACAACGCGGGAGCTTTGGACGATATGGACATCTATCTAAAGAATAACGTGTCTGAAATCAATTTGTCGAAGGAACGGATGGTATCGCTACGAAACCTGAATACCAAACAAGTATTGCATTTCCTAGCGCTCATGGCAGCAAATGAAGGCACACATCCAATTCCTTCCCATCCATCATCCAGTTCAGAATTGTTCGCCGAGGGATTGCACTCAACTGACGGAGTTTCGAATGTTCACTCTTCTCCTGTTCTTGATGAACCGTACCATGCCGTGGAAATCGACTCGACTCAAACGCCTCCTTCACAACCTGACTCAAATCGGAAGCCTTCACTTCGCAAAATTCCAGAAAGTGTGTCTGACCCTAGTTCCCTTCGATCCTCTGCGAGACCGCTTCGACATGTCAGGTTTAACGACTCGGAACAGCCAGATATGCATAAGACGGAAAAAAGCACAAACGCACCAGCAGTGAACGAGAGAACGAATGAAGCACAAAATGCGCAGGACTCGCCCGAAGGAAGAAATCCATCTCAAGGCGGAGGGCCGCAGGTACCGCAAAATGATTCGTGAAATGGAACTAACTCCTAGTACTACTCTTTGTCGTGACAATCTCAAATTCTTGGTTAGGTTTGCTATCATGGCATTTCATGGCCAACAAGGATAACCTGCGGTTTAGCTTGTCTGAGTTTGCACTCCGAACATGGAATGCACAACAATGTATTTCAATCATTATCTTTGTTTTAAATCAGTAACAAATTTGTGCCAAATCCGACCTCATATCTCTCCCCAGTATGGAGAGTCACTCCAGCCTGTACAGTAATGTAACTGTGACCGTTTAACCGGAAATAAATTTTCGATCGAAATTCGCTGTCTGTTTATGTGAACAGTTTCTGCAAGATTATCAAAAATTGCAAACCACAAAACTGTTTACAGCATGCTGTACAGCACGTGTACACCGATGGTTTAGAACACGGAGCGTTATACCCTGTACCTGCAATCCCGCCACAGGAATATACCAAATCTTTGCTGGACGGACAGAGATATGTCGGCTAGTCAGATGTGCCTCTGTCATCAAAATAAGGAAAATAAATTTAAGTTGCGGATTCATCTTCACTTACTTCAAGGTATAGAGGTTTATGACTGGTTTACCTAACTTCTCTAAGATGCTGCAGTGTTGTGAGTAAAAGGCAACGTTGATTTCACGCTGTGTGGAAGTGATAATTAATTTCACGTGATATAAATGTTGAACGATTGCAAACTAGAACTGAAGGACAGACAATGTTGTCCGTTTCACTGCTGTACTCAAATATCTGGTTCTGTATCATAGCTTCTCTCCTTTTATTTCGCCCGGGCATTGGTATGCACTTCAGCAGAAGATTGTTTGGAACTGGAGTTGGTCTCGAGATTGAGGATATTCAGCATCTTTCGCTTATTTCGCAAAAATATGCTTAATCTGTTTACTGTATACAACTCTGCAGAAAATTAATCTGTTCTAGCGCACATATACAAAAGCGGTACCGAAATTAGTTTATTTGAGTTGTCGTAGAGCAAGAGTTTCAGATTATTTTTAGTTATGTATAACAACCAAGTGCCGTAGGGCATTGGTGAAAATGTTTACCCTGAAACTAATCACTCATACGCAATATTTTTCTCCTTCTTTTCTCGTCTTTGGTATTCCTTTAAAATCATAATTTTGTGAGGCCAAGCCAGAAGGTGTTGGCGTTGTACTATACATTTCTAATACTGCAGTCGATTTAACTACACACGCACAACAATTGAAAGAAGAATAGCTAGTCGAAAGGTCAGTTTTTCCAATGAATTGAAATAGTTATTCATTGTTCTGTAGGTACGGTTCCTTTGGAACAAAATCGGGTACGGGATCAGTTTTCCTAATTCTTCTTGTAGTACCCGATCAGTACTACTCAATCTTCAATTTCTTCAGCTATCACTGGAGCCCATTCAAGATTTTTAGTAGTTTTACTAAAATCTATGTTGATTGGCTCTCGATCAGTAATTTCAAAGCTCATATCGTCTCAACTAATTGATTCTCAGATGGAACTCTGGTAAAGTCCTAGGACGCTAGTCATTCCGGCAGAAAATTTGTTTCAATTTTCTGTATCCTGTTGACGTTTACTTCAAATACGATGCAATCCTCTATTTTAGTGCCTTTTTAACGGTATTGTACACTCTACTGTTTCCTAGAAGTTTCCAGAATACTCACATACACCGTTACAGCTCAGCACTTGTGAGGGCACTACTGTACTGGACTTCCTAAACGTTACGAATCTGCTTGTTTCTGCCCACCAAATGCATAGTATTATGAGAAAACATGAACGAGGGGCGTCGAAGAGATCAATGAAAACAGCTGTAAAATATGGAAGATACAGTAAAATGATACTGTACAGTACTACCTCCGTTCCAAAAAGAATCCCGCATTGCTAACTAGCAATAATTCGAACCTGCCGAGGTTCATACCAAATATTATCGAATAAATAGAAAAACTTACAGTTTCGAATTACCGGTAATTAAGAATGCGACAATCTTTTTGGAACGGAGGTAGTATCAGACAATTGCGATATCACAGATGCAAGGGAAGGAAGGAAGATATAATTGAAAGAGCTTTAATTAAACTGATGCTGATGCAATTCTGATTGCAGAGCATTACATGTCTGCAAGGTAGTACAACACTGCTTATTTCGGTAGACAGCATGTGCAGCTGTTTGACTGCTTATTTGTTACGTTAACACAGGCTCTTCTCATATAAATTGACTGTATTGTATATCACTTCGCTATGTAAAAATTAGTGCTGGTACTGTAGACTGTGTGTTGATGTGGTGGAATGTGTTTCTGTGTGAGCAATTGCTGCCTTATTGTGGTTGAGGTAAGTGAAAAAGACATACAAAGGAAAAACACGACTCTTGTCATTTAGGGTACACCCCAATGTACAGCTGTTCTACCCAACCAAGCTGTTCAATAATAATTTGCCGGAGTAATTTATAAGCACTCCTCCTGCTTCTCTAACCGATCCCAATATACGACTTGCACAACCTCTACCATGGACTTGAAAGCATTGGCCGAGACTCCGATTTTCATCATCCTGTGCTACTGTTTCTCCTTCGTGCCATGGGTTATCCTGTTTGCGCTCGACTTCATCTCTCCAGACTGGAGAACAATTCGCGGCACTCGAATCTCCGGCATGACCCATCTCTTTTTCTCCACAATTTCTCTGGGCGTTGCTGTGCTCTATCTAATCGTTCAAAGCGCTGTCGGTGATTACAAAGAGGTGATGGCGTCTTGTGTAGCGGCCACCGCCGCGTTGTACCACATTTTTCGAAGTATCTGGGGCCTCGTTCAATTGCGAGCCTACAGTGTTTGGTGCGCAAAGGCGTTCTTTTGTCTCGTCAAACTCAAAAGCGTTGACAAAGTGCATTGGAACCCACAGCGCTGGCGTAAAGATTGGATGTCCGAACGCATGCCCAAGTTCGTCAATATCATCCTTCGGCCACGCACGAAGAGCTCCAACTCTTCTAAGCCAACACCATCAAACACCAGCGTTGACAAAACAACTGCCAGCAATACTTCACCAACTCCGGTGCGTTCATCAGATTCTCAAGAGAAAGGACCTGAAAATCATGCGTCAGAACAAGTGGGTGACGCAATTGCTATTAACGTAGATGTTGACGTCGATATTGAATGGAAAGAGGACGAAATAGCGAAATACATTGATACACGAATGTTCGTGAACAACCAGGTCATCGATAATGAACTTTTCGGTAGTGAAATGAGCGTTCGTCTGTGTTTGCCAAGCTGTGGAATCACGCAAGGGCTGTGGAACGCGTTGAATTTACAATTCGACGACTGGTTATGCAGCAGAGATATCGTCCGATGCTGTTTCAGATGGACCATCGCCGTACTATCAAACTTCGGCCGACATTGGGTTCATACTGAGAACGTGGAATCGTTCCCAAGAACCGATGTTAACTTGTATCTACCCTACCGAATGAAGATGCCTGCATATTTCCATCATGTCATTCGCACACATCAGAATACGCTTGCCACGGATGCGCTCTTCTACAACGTGGAAATCTATCAGCCAAACACCGAGTCCGATTTCGAATTATTGAAAAAACACAATGAATCGCTGCGAAACCTGAATATCAAGCAAGTTTTGTACTTCTTAGCGCTCATGGAAAACGACGGGGATCCTGACAAGATTCGAAGGGAAGCCGTGGAAGAGAACAGGAGTACGCCATCTTCGTAATCAAAGGAACACATTTCATCCTTTTTCCTACCGCCACCCTATTCCCGATAATCTAAGACGGTCTCCTTCGGTCAAGAATTTCAAATGCTTGACGGTGTTTCGAATTTACAACGACTTAGAAATTTCATGGTCAAAAAGAACAATTCTGGTTGAACGTATGTGCTTGCATTACAGACATTGAATGTACTGTGCATAAACGAATTTCAAAGTTATTCCTAACGAGCTTGTATACACTGTGAGTCACGGGAAATGTGTCTACTTGCTAAACAATAATCAACAGAATTCTCGAATTTGCCAGACTGTTCACATAGGCAGCTACAGCTCAGTACATGTGTAATCACTACTAGACGTTCTGAACAGTTACAAGTCTCTTCGTTTCCGCCAACCAGATATGCAACATGGTGAAAAATCTGGGCAGGCGACACGGAAGAAATCAATGAGAAATAACTTTTTAATTAGTAAGACACTGTAACTAGGTGGGACAATTGTGATATGACAGGTACGAAGGAAGGTAACGAAATATGATTGACTATGAATAAGGCCAGATTGATTGAGATGGACGCACCGAATATTGTAGTTGACAGAATCGCCATTGCTTATCGAGGTCTGCAGCAAAGAGAAACAGCACATTGCCATCGATTACCATCAGCAGTACAGACGCAATGAATGCAGGCGAAGTAATTCGGATGACGCAGTTAAACATAGAGTACAGCTGTATTTTCAAGAATGGTAACTGTTGTGTAGATGCAAGGTCAACAATTAAGCAGATGAGACTGAACAAGTTGGAATATTGCACCCTAAAAATAATGAGAAAACAGATGTGGTACTATTCCCATTTCGGTAGACAGCCAGTACAGCTGTTTGATTGCTCATTTGTTGCGTTTACGGAAGATCACACGTATGATGCCATTAGTGCATTGTAAATTAGTAAGATCACTTCGAGATTAGAAAATTAGTAGAATGGCTAGTGGCACGGTTTTGCAATGTGTTTGTACACGTACAGAGAAATTGTCGAATTGTTGTCATTGGGGTAGGTCAGAGAGACATACCGTGCAATACTGTAGAAAACACGACTCTTGTCATTTAGGGTACGTCCCACTGCGCGACTCTGTTTTGCCCTAGCAAGCCGTTCAGCATTATTATTCCCCAGTGCTGCATAAGTACTCTTCTTATTCTCTAATGGGTCCCAATCTACAACAACTCCTACGATCTACACCATGGACTTGAGAACGTTGGCGGATAGCCAACTTTTCATTGTTCTCTGCTACTGCTTCTCTTTTGGCCCATGGGGTATCCTGTTCGCGCTCGACTTCATCTCTCCCAACTGGAGAACAATTCGCGAGACGAGAATCTCCGGCAAGACTCATCTCTTTTTTTCCACAATACCCCTGGGCGTCGCTGTGTTCTACCTAATCGTTCAGAGGGCCGCCGGTGATTTCAAAGAGATGATGGCTTCCTGTATAGCGGCAGTCGTCGCGTTGTACCACATTTTTCGCACTATCTCGGGCCTCGCTCAATTGCGAGCCTACAGCATTTGGTGCGCAAAGGCCGTCTACTGCCTCGACAAACTCAACAGCGCTGACAAAGTGCGCCGAAACCCGCTGCGGAATCATAAGGATTGGTTCTACCAACGCATGCCCAAGTTCGCCCACACTCATGATTCTCTACCTTGTTCTCACAGCAATTGTCCTAATTCTTCATTGCCGACGTCATCTAGTAACCCTGCTGTCCACTCAACGCCCAGCGGTACTTCATCGGCACCAACGCATCCATCTGATTCCTTCGAAACTGCGCCTGAACATCATGCACCAGAAGGTGCGCAAGAGTCGACATACGTTCCCGTAGGCCGTGCAGGAATGAGTGAGCAGGAGATAGCGAAATACATCGATACGCGAATGTTGGTTAACAATCAGGTCATCGATAACGAGCTTTTCGGTAGTGAGTTGCCCGTGCGTCCATGTTTACCAAGATGCGGAATTGTGAGAGGGTTGTTGAACGCGTTGCATTTACAATTCGACGACTGGTTGTGCAGCAGGGACATAGTGCGATGCAGTTTGAGATGGACCATCGCCGTGCTATCCAACTTTGGCCGTCATTGGGTTCACTGTAACAAACCGGAATCGTTCCCCGCAACCGATATTGACTTGCACCTGCCATACCAAATGCAAATGCCCGAAAAGTTCCATCATGTCATTCGCGCATACCAAAACACGCTCGCCACCGATGTGCTCTTCTACAATGGGGGCGTGTTGGACGACGTCGACATATACCTCAAGGACAACCAGCCCGAAATCGAGTTGTCGAAGCAACGGATGGAATCGCTGCGAACGCTGAACACCAAGCAAGTCTTGCATTTCCTCGCGCTCATGGCACAAAACGGAGACACGTCCAAGGTTCCGACGGAACCCATAGAAGAGAGCACGAGCATCCCACGCTCGTATTCGATGGAGAACATTGCGCCTTCTTCGCCACTGTCGAATTGGTCGCATCGAGTTCCTTCCCATCCGTCCTCCAGTACGGACTCTTTCGCGCAGGAATTGAATTTACCTGGCTCGGTTTCGAACGCTCCCTCGTCCCCTGTTCTTCACGAACCGCATTATCTTGTGGAAAATGCATCGATTCAGACGACGCCTCTACAGCCCGTTTCAAATCGAAAGCCTCCACTTCATCGCATTCCGGAAAGTATGTCTGACCCCGGTTCCCTCCGGTCGTCCGCGAGGCCACCTCGACAAATTAACGGAACATCAGGACATAGATAACCCGGAACCGAGCACGAGCACTCCCGCTGCGAACGAATGAAACGCAAGTTAGCCGATAGTCGAAGCGAGAAAGGAATCTGTCGTCAGGAGAGGAGTTGTCGCCATCCCAAAGCAATTCTCCAAATGCATGTAGCTCCTGGTACTGCTCGTTCACGTGATAATCTCAAAGCTTTGGTCAGGGCTACTAGAACGCAAAATTGCTAACAAGGAAAATGGTGGAGCACGTTTGGGTTGGCATCTCTAACGTGGAATGCACATAAATTAATTTCAATCAATTTTTTTATAAAATCTGTTTCAGATCAAATCTTGATTTAATCGCTGTTCGGTACCAAAAAAATAGAATGCAGTAATCCTAGCATTGGAAGTAGTATTGGAAAATTTGCTAGGGCAACCTTCGCTTGTTCAGCAAACAGCCAGAAGCTCGGGCTTGTAAATTTGGCTTTACTAACGTGACTAAAGAAGCTGAACTAGGTCCAATAAGAATGTTGTTTGCATTCATTTTCATTTGGCTAGTACCATCGAGCAAAAATAAGATCCAACATAAACATTCACCAATTGAGCATCTTTGTTGAAGTGAAAAAACAGAGAATATTAAAACGTACCTCATACGGCTGGTGCACTATGAAGCAGGGTCTGATTTTGTAATTCAGTTTAGGTAACAAGATTCGATTTTTTCTTTTTGGGAAAGTAAGTGAAGGGTTCTACCGCACCATAAATATTTCGACTTCTAAAAATATGACAAGTTTGGATAGCTCGAAATGATTGGCTTGAGATTAAAATGAGTAACAGTCTAGTAGAAACTGAAGATTAATCACAATGCTAATTATGGGACTCAACAGCGAAAGATCCGATTTTAAACTCCTTATTGATACTCTTTGTCCTTTGGCATTAGACCTCAGCTGACCAGGCTATCTGATCGAATATCTCGCACAGAGATACATGAAAGACATTTAGAATTTCGAACAGTTGACAATTGTATAGTTTATATTGTTTAATTGGAAAGAATTCGAAGGTCAATTTCCGATTCTTCGGTCATTCAAATTCAGGAACTGAACAGCGTGGTCCAAAAGATTTGGCAATGATAAGTATTTCCGACATGATGTCTTGAAAACTTTGAAAATAATGGATAAAGTCATGGACTCGTGAAATATCTGATAGCTCATGAAACACAGCAAGGCCCCGATTGTCGACTTATTTTCCATCATAATTTCCGTTAAAAAGGATCAAAAACAGTATCATTCTTGCACTCGGTTCTTAATTTGATTGCATTTAAACAATTAGAAAATTGTTCTGTAGAAAGTTAGCGGAGTATTCAAGTTCATTGCAGTACTAAAAAATGCGACGAAAAAATTTGCATGATTGCGATTATGTAGCATTAATAATATGTGTAAAGAGCTATAAGTGAACGTTTTAACTCTGGTTCTCTTACGGTAAAAGAGGACCAGAATATTTGTTCCGGAATTTCTTGCTATAATCGGTCATGATTCCTCTTCAATTTTGTTCACTTACTATTGATTTCAGTATTTAACTCAATATTGAGTAGTCTAACGTAGTTTACTTAATAGTTAGTATCTAACTACCACCATAATGTAATGGGCTATCTTTTGTCAATTATTAAATGTCCAACGGGAAAAATAATACTTTAACTACATCTGACGGGAGCGGAACGCGCGAGATCGACGGATGGAGCAATTTTTATCCGGGTAACTGCTTCTGACATTATTTGTCAGCGGATCAACATTAGAACAACCAAGCTTATTTTGGTCTGAGTCATAATTATGACAACAGCGGACGTGAACCTCAGAGCCCGGTATCTAACGGTCCACGGAAGAACGGTACAACGAAAAATATCAAAATATTCTTCAAAGAAGGATTCCTGATATCCTCGGTTTCTTTCTGTATTCGAGATCCAGACAAAGCACTTAATGATTACGGCTAGGACATTCGCTTCATTTATGCTTTCTGTTTGTCTAAGAATAGGTTCTCAGAGATTTTTCGTCTATCTCAGTCGTGATTCTTCCAGTCGAGCGATTTTAACGTATGTTGCACCATTCTTAACTCCGAATTTTCGACCGAATATATGTTTTGGCCAGCACTTCTGGGAAAACAGAATTTTTAGTTGGAACCATTCCGTTCATAGTGTCATTTTTTGCGATATGTATCGTTCAGAAACCGTCGCTAGGTCCGAGAAACCGGCTTGAATAATCAACTCAGGGTGAGATGAGCACGGAGCTATACGAATCATGGGGTTAGGATTTCGCACAATCTGCGTGAACGGCGTAGATAGCGGTAGATGCACTGCCGTGAAATGCACATTGAGTCGAGGTGCTGTTACTTCAATAAACGATGGTAGAGAGATCTTTGTGCCCTTGGCACTACCGGCTTTAGCCTACAACCTGATGTGTTAGACGAGAGAAGATCGATCTTATATTTATTACGGCAAAACTTATTCGTAATGTCCTCAACCAAGCTATTGCAATACGAGAAACAAAGTAGATGGGCAAGTCGAAAATGGATTATAACAGGAAATGAAGAAGCAGAAATCGCGGCTAACAGTCTACATTGGTGTTGGAAGTGTCCTAAGAAGATCTCGTTGGTTTCTCAAAATGGCGGTTCTCTACAGAAATCAGCAATTTTAGCAGTGAGTTGCTCCGAACAGGGTAGCCCACAATTGTGCATTGTATATAAAAAGCAAAGGAAATGAGATGGGGTACAGTGGTATGGCTCAGAATGTAATTAGGCCATATACTGTTTTTGTCTTCACGCAGGGTCGAATCCAGGCGATAATTTCGTATTCTCTGCATCGTCAGTTAGTATTAAGTTCGCATTTCCGGTGATGATTCCGGTTACGCCTGCTTAGATATCAGAATAATGTGCATCTACAGCACATTGGATGCGAATTCACTGTCTTTCCGGCAAACTGAGCGGCTTGAGGCACATCGCTTTTGTTTCTCTTTTAGTTAATCCCAGACAAGGAGTATCATGTGTAGGAACTAATATCTAATCCAATTTTCCATATACAAACTGAATTTGAGTTTTAACAACAATCACGGAGAAACAAACCAGAATAGGAAACTAGAAACACCAAAGCAGATCAAAAAATTTCAATCTCTGGCTAACACTTATTTCAACACAGCGTGTCCTTTTGTGTTCCTGGTACAGCGGATAGTAATGAAGAAGGAATGGTGATATTCTTGAAAACATGTTTTGCTCCATTGATATGACATCTTTTTGACCTCTATTTTGGAGTAACATAATCATGAGAACTTTCTTCAACCACAGTTACCTAGATCTTATGGAATTAAGAAGTTCTTGAAGGTAGCTCGACTAGGTATTTTTTCTTCTAAGTTATCGAGTACAATACAATCAGTGCTGAAATATTCTCAAAAATTCTCTATGAAATTCTCTGGTATAATATCGTACAGGGATTAAAGCTTTCGGTTTGTTCGATTCAGGACTGAACGCGAAGTAAACGAATATATGTTAGTCATTGTGTTTCTTGTGGAGGTCTCCAAATATAGGCTCTACAAGTTTCCCGGATGGTTATAGAAGAAGTGGTAACCACAGAGGAGTTATTAGGCCACAAAATAATCGCCTGCAATATTGTCTGCCTTCTCCGCGATCTGTTAGTATTATTTGCAGCTCATTTGACCAGTCTAAGGAACTTATTTGCTTTTGGGGTGTTAGATCTACCCTAAGGATGGTTTCTGTGGTTCGTTGTCCTCCATCGGGTGCACTATATGCGTTTTCGCATATCTCTTTGCTTCCGACTCTTACTCTCTTCGCGCTTTTGGGTCAGCACTCTCACTAGGGCATGTTCTGTGATTCCTACTAGAATTTTCTAGTTTTTCTGCAGCTATCTTACCGTTAAGCACAAGCGGTGGCCGTCTCCTGCTGTGTTTAGCCGTGATACACATTCCTTCGGAATATCGCACTACAAAGTACGATGGCTTCTTCCGAAATCGACATTTGTCTTCCTTTTTAGATTCGATTCTAACGTATAACTAGAAGCAATGCTATGGCTAAAAGCTGATAATACATTCGCGTCAGACCAGAAAAGTTTGATAAGGAATAAGAACAAAATCCAAAGCATGCAAAACGAATGGAAAAAATCTGCATGTAGAAGAAAGGCTAAATTCAATAGACAGTCTATCAAGAAAAGAAATACATTCATTTATCTGAGTCAAATAAATATTTTGATCATCTGAGTGAATACGTCTCATGAAATCGCAAATCTTTTCTTCATACTGAGGAATCGCATCATATATAAGCAAGTGCAATCAACCAGGTTCCAGTTTCAATACGAACCAGCTATTCCGAATGAAAGAGATTGAGTCAATCAAAATAGACTTTGAAAGACTCGATGAAGTATTCAAAAAAATAAGAGACAACAAATATGAACTCAATTATAGAAATGTGATTTTAAATGCAGCTGAAATATAAATGTTTGCAGATCCTTCCTTTTGCTTAAGACAAATATTTATTATTTATAGTTTTGTCTTGAACAAATTGAAAGCGAGTTACGCGATCTGTAATAGTAGTGTAACCAATCGCATTATTACATGGATCCAATGCCAGTTTTGCAACCCATAACACTGTTGGAAAATTGATTAGAAAAAAACTCAAAAGACTGACTTTATGGTATCTTTATACTCAATTGCAAAGAAAACATTTGTAATTGACTTTTATAGTCTGAGAACAATGTACAAAAAAGGGAAAATTAATTATTATGACCTTTATATTCGCTAAATATAATAGATAACGTGCCATATAAAAATCTGATCAAAGTTGCTTTATCTGAATTTTAAAAAGACATAAGACCAAAACTAAAATATATAGATGGATCTAAAATGAACCGACCAACAATTTTTAAACTACTCATAAACAAAATCAATCTGGTACAGAAACCGTTAGCCCAATTGGCCTCATTGTCAACGAAAATATAATTTTGCATTTTATTTAAATATTTAAGGAGATCTCTGAATTGTAAATATCGAAACGATTGATTTTGCGACCTCAAGTTCATCAGGAATTAAATTGTCTACGGTATTCCGCTTTTCTCCATACTTTCAATTTTCTTTTTCACAATTTCACTTGCATTTTCGCTTTTTCCGACGATTAGAATTATTTTTAGCACCTCAAATTAATTCTCGACGCATCTTTTCCACATGAATAACAGGTAATGCAAGACCATTGATGCAGTAATCGAGAGAGGGAAGATCCAATTCCAGGAGATATTGAACTATGATCATACTGCCAAGAAACCAGTACAAGAATTAGATGACTACTAAATAACCGACAATAATTTAGTAACTGCAATGAATTGGATCACATCTTGATCACTGTGAGTCTATAAGACTTCACATTCAGCACAGCTTGTGGTACTATGAATACATGGATAGAAGACGATGGAAAAGAGGAGCAATGATTCAACTCCAGTAAACAACAGATCTGTGAAAGAGCAAGAAGATTTTGCCGTACCGATCAATTTCCAACAAATCTGAGTTACCCAGTTTTGGCGAAGTATTGAGCCAGTTCTGTAGGGACCTTCCTGGTTTCTGTTGCTCCTATAAAATTTGGACACTTTGCAATCTGACCGCAGTCAATACCTCGCCAATAGCGCATCTACGATGCTTCTAGTCCATAATTTTTGGGTTATTTCACGAAGGTGATTTAATTTGAAATTTATTCTGTCCGATATTTCCAACAGCCAATGAATAGCGGAGAGAGAGTTAATATGAATAATTTGATGTGCTAGTCTAGTGTGTGATCCATCTCAAATATAATGTTGATCTAACGATCGATAGCAACGATTCAAACTAGAAGCTTCTACGTAATGCACCTACAATGTTCTAGATATGGCGCACAAACCAAAACCGAAAGTGAACAATGCACACCTATACTATCTGCACCTTCGACATGAAGATTGATGAGTTCCTAATCAATGTTCTCAGTTCCGAAGAAAAATCTTTCACTTTTTTACGGAGATACGGCCTTTATTCTAAGAATTCGTTGCCTACTCAGTTAAAGGAGGACTGGTATACGGTTCGAACATGGTCCTCAAAACTCGACTTGTAAAGGGTCGAAATTATCGTACTTTCGTTGTGGAGTCGCAAAGTGCCGTGCATCAACATCGCAGCGTAGTACAAACAAGTTCTTCTCTTTCCACAATATTCATGGCAAACCAACCTGTGACATGTCGACATGTGATGTGATGTGACTAGTCTACACTTTTTGCTTTCTGGATAGCACCAACACTGTATCGAAGATGCGCTTTTCGGGTAATTAAAACAAACAGTACTAGAATGGCATTCTTTGTGTAGAGAAGTATGCACCTTGGCAAAAGAGAAAGAACCCAAGATGAAGGGCACAGTCCAGATTGGCAAAGCTTACTTTGGAGGTAAGGCCAAATACGAAAAGGGACGCCGTCTTCAATATGACCTGCATGGTATAGATTTTAGAAGTCGTAGATTGCGAGACATTAGTCAAAGAAGAAGAGTACGTATATGGCACTGCGGAGTGTTAAGGTTAATCGTTAGTTGCATTTACTGCAACTGTTCAATATACAGTACGGTACACAAAAACGGAGCGTACCTTACAGTGACGCACCTCGCTCGGGACATAACCCTGGCTTTCTCCCTCGCCGCCGCTGTAGGTGTTGTATTTTCATTTTGAAACGAATCTAGTTTACGCGCTGAATCGGTGGATTAACTTTAACACTCCGCAGTGCCATATACGTACTCTTCTTCTTTGTCTAATGTCTC
>JAAUYH010051641.1_pt1 | contig 20490 bp, 17 predicted proteins | sample 7278061 | NCBI WGS metagenome assembly JAAUYH01 (sample SAMN14350203, study PRJNA611818) | marine sediment metagenome | isolation source: surface marine sediment (0.6m) | place: French Polynesia: Moorea | collected 2018-08 | reverse complement strand
GAAACGCGCCGGCGTTCGCATGATGTTCGCGATCGAATAGATTTCAGCTAATCTTTTACCATTGCAGGCCGATTTCGTGGCGGTGCGGCAGTGGTCGATTCAACGGGCAAGCCGGGCAAGGCGCCCCGCAAGCAACAACAGCGCTCGCTGGTTACACAGCAAAAGCTGCTGGATGCAGCCATCGACGCATTCTCCGAGAACGGCTTCAAGGGAACTTCCACCCGGGACATCGCGGAACGCGCCGGCGTGCACCATCCGCTGATTACCTATCATTTCAAGAACAAAGATTTGCTCTGGCGAAAAGCCGTCGAGCGTATTTTCGACGAGTTCAATGCATCGCTCATGCAGACGATCGAGGAATCCCGCGGGCTCGACGTGCGCTCGAGGCTCGAATACGTCATAGCCACCTATGTGCGGAATGCGCATCGTCAACCGGCCTTGCACAAGATACTGATGCAGGAATCGAACGACCCGAATCCGAGGCTCGACTGGCTTATCCAGACATGGCTCAGGCCGATGTTCAGCAACGTCGTCGCCGACATTCGCGAGGCGCAGCAGCAGGGCATCATGCCGCACGGCAATCCCGCTTTGTTGTTCAATATGATACGCATGGCGGCCGGGGGCCTGGTCTCGCGTAGCCTCGAGGTTCAGGGTACGAACGAAAACGGCTCGCAGGGGCCGGCATCTCCCGAAGAAATTACCGAATTGATCGTACGGGTCTTCCTCCCGGGCGGCTGAGCCCGAGCAATTAGTTCCTTTACTTTGCCACACATAGAGGCGCAGCTTACTGAAACGCCTGCTTCTTCGAGTAGTGGTCGCTTGAATGCGTTGTTCGATGAAACTGCGACGGTTTCTCGCCAGTGTTATGTAAAAAGGTCGCAACCCTGGCGCCATTTTCGTCGTTACACCCTACGTAACGAAAACTCGCGTGATGGGGAATGATCAGATGAGCACTTTTTCGAAACGGTTCGGGACCGGACTGGTGTGCATTATTGCGTCCGCGCTGGCCGCCTGCGGCAGCTCGGGCGACGGAGTCGATAATCAGCAATCGCAGCCGGTGCCACCGCCTGCCGGCAACACCGGCTTCTTAAACCTCAGCGTCAGTGACGCGCCGATCAAGGATGCCACGAAGGTCTGCATCCGCTTCGACGGCGTCGAGCTGAAACATGCCGACAGCGACGAAAGAGAGACGATCGACTTCGACCATCCGGAAGTCGTGAACCTGCTCGCTAACCAGGGCGCGAATTCGCACCCGATCGTGACGGGCGCAGAGGTACCGGCCGGCGAGTACGAGTGGATCCGGCTCAGGGTGCGGGCGGAGCGCGACCTGAGTGGTGGCGCAAACGACGGCGATCCGACCAGCGAACTTTGCGATGACGAGACGGAAAACTCCTACCTCGTCAGGGAATCAGGCGGCGTCTTCAACCTGTTCGTCCCGAGTGGCTCGCAGCGCGGCCTGCAGCTGATCAAGGACATCATCATCCCGGTAAACCGCTCCGGCGATTACACCGCCGAGTGGGACCTCGGCAAGTCGTTCAACGGGCCGCCGGGGCTCCTGCCGGATGTCATGATGAAACCGGTCGTCAAGCTCGTCGCGAACAACGAAGTCGGCACGCTCGTCGGCCAGGTTGCCGACAATCTGATCGAACTGGAATCCTGCGACGCTGAATTCGCGCCGTCGGTCTACGTCTTCGACGACGGCATCGAGCCCAATCCGCTCGATGACCCGCTCGCCGAAGACGATGCGGTCTCGACCGGTTTGGTCGAGCAGCAGATGCAGGAAGATGGGTCGACGCCCTGGCGTTACTCGATTGGCTTCCTTCTGGCTGGTAACTATGAAGGCGCGTTCACCTGTAACGGCACGGACTTCATCCCGCTCGCCGGCAAGCCGGCCGAGATCTTCGTCGACGACGTGACGACGGTCGATTTCCTTGCCGAGGACGCGCCCGGCACACTACTCGGCCTGGTCGACAGTGAGTTCTTCGACCCGGACGCTCCCGAATCCGGGTTCTGTGACACCGAATTCACGCCGGCGGTTTACGTGTTCGAAGAAGGCGTCGAGCCCAATTTTATTGACGATCCCGTCGCAACCGGCGAAGTCGCCGAGGACTCGACGACCGGACAGTACGGCTACTCGATCCCTCTCCAAACCGGCAACTACAATGCAGCGTTCACCTGCTCCGGCACCGACTTCATCCCGTCAGCCGGCAAACCCGCCGAGGTCCAGCCCGCTGAAGTGACGACGGTCGACTTCCTGACCGGCGACGCACCGTAGTAGGCGTAACGTATAGCAAGCGTTCGGCGCGAATTACCTCGTTCCGCCTGAACTTCTGAGCGGCCCAAGACGGGGCCGCTTTTTTGTCGATCTAAATGCAATCGATCTCCACTAGTGCGCGCCTGCACTGGGCAGAATTGGCGAATCTGATCGTTTGAATCCCGGTCGAGGACGCTGCCGTCAGATTCTCCTGCAAATCATCGACGAAGACGGTGTCGGCAGGCTCGAGCTTATACTGGTTCAGCAGATGCTCATAGATCTGAATCTCTGGCTTGACCATCTTGATTCGAGAAGAGATGACGATGCCGTCAAAAACACTCCAGAAAGAGTGGCGCTGCTCCAGGTAAGCAATAGATGCGAGATGCATATTCGAGAGGACGAATAGTCTGTTTGTCGTTCTACTCAGATCATGAATCAGGTCAATCGTCGCTTTGATCGGCGTGAGAAAACGCGGGACCGATTCGAGCAGGCGTGCGATGTCATCATGAGGCAGCCCCGTCCTCGACGCACCACGATCGATTGCCTGCTCTAACGCAATAGTTCCTCTGTCCAGTTCGACCCAGTCTGGGTGCTCGAAGACCTTCTTCCTGACGAGGTCTTGAATATCCGTGTCTTCGAAAACGCTCCTGATGATAGCGTCCGGTTGCCAGTTGAATACGACGCCACCCAAGTCGAAAACGATATTCAAATCACGCTCCTGCCGACACGAGTACCGGGAGATTTGACCTAAGACTGTTCCGACCTCGTGCTGCCGAGGTCAGCGGCTGCAATGAGTCAGAAGCCGCTATTGTACTCAGAATTTCCAGGAAGGAACCCCGTCGAAGCGGGGTTCCTTGTAGGCACCATCGGGCGAGCGTTAGTCGGAGTCGCCAGAGTCATCGTCGTCGTCATTATCGTCCTTGTCGCGACGTGTCTTCTTGTGATGCTTTTTGGATTTGCAGCCGGCGTACTTATGAGAGAGAACTCTTATATCTTACTTTGAGAGAGCGCGGCTGTAGATTCTGGCATCGTCAATCAGACCCTCAAAAGTAATTCCTTGCTGCCGCTGGTTGTATGCACCAATGGGGAGAGATACGCAAATCTCAATGCGCAGAAATGCGTAATCCGCAACGCCTGCGTCGCATCAGGTGGCCCGCATTACCGAGGCCAAACCAGCACGAGCCGTCCAGGCCGTTCGGTGTAGAATAACGGCTTCTGACCCAATTGGGCCGCTCCGTGCTCATGTTTCGCGGTCAGCGAAGGATTAACTCGATTGACGTTCAACAACCTCATCTGGCTATTCATAAAACCAAGCCATTTGATTTTGTTTGCAGCGATATTGGGCGTCGTTCTGTGGCGGAGAAAAACCGGTCGTTGGTGTCGTAATTTGGCGTCGATCCTGATCGTCGCTTTCGGCCTGCTACCGATCGGGACACTACTCATCAAACCGTTGGAGACGCGGTTCCAGATACCGACAATGGTCGAGCATGTCGATGGGATCATCGTGCTCGGCGGCTCGGAGTTGGAAGGATTAAGCGAAATTTACGATCAGCCGCAGCTGAATTCCAGGGGAGACAGGCTCACGACCTTTCTACTGCTTGCCGAACGGTATCCGAACGCTCGACTCGTTCACACCGGGCGACGCGAGTCAAAGGCAGCGGGCGCCCTGATACTGGGGGCCGGGATCGAATCCACGCGTATTACCTTTGAGGACCAGTCTCGAAATACTTGCGAGAGCGCGACTCTCATGGGGGAGCTCATAGCGCCACAGCCGAACGAAACGTGGCTGCTGGTTACGTCCGGATTCCACATGCCACGCGCTGTAGGGTGCTTCAGAGCCGTTGACTGGGGGGTCGTTCCCTATCCGGCAGACTTCCGAAGCGGTCCGAATCCCTTCCGCCCCAACGTGGTGCGCAACCTGGAGAATCTGGATCTGGCTACCCACGAATGGCTGGGCCTCGCCTACTATCGCCTGAGAGGATTCACCGCCGACGTTTTTCCAGGGCCTCAATGATCCATCTCAGTCTCTTCCGATGCTATTGGCAATTCTGAACGCCGAACCTGGCCCAGTACGCCTTTTAATGCCTCGAACCGACTTCGAATCCGTCTGCATCACAATCCTTTAGATCCCGAACGACAAACGGCCGTTGAGTCAATGTAAGCGGGTCCTGTATTCTCAAACCGGCAGCGCCAAAAACAGAAGGAAGAAGAAATGGCACTTGTGAGCTACCGCACACGCGTGAATGCCCCGCTCGACGTGCTCTGGAAACACTTGCTGGAGAAAGTCGAAACGCCAGAGAAGTTTGTTCCCGCCGTTACTCGCTCGGAGATTCTCGGCCGGCCCGGGCCCAATACGGTCGACCGGCTAATGTATCTGGACGACGGTACCGGCGAGAAAGCGACCCGAGAGATCATCACAAGCGATATCCACACGCGTTGCATCGTGTTCAAAATGATCGATAATCCTGTGTGGAGCGGATTCGTCACAAACACGGTGATGGACGATCGCGCCGGCCTCGAACTCGACATCACCATGCATTGGCAAGCGAAGGAAGAAGGTCATCCTGCCGAAGATGCGCCGTGGGCGAATATCGTCAAAGACGCGGTTCTGCAGACCAGGGACCTCGCCGAAGCTGAAGCAGCGCGACAAGCATAGCTTGACTCGCGAATCACCCCTTACCGAAATAGTGACGGTGCATCTCGGCAACGATCGATAGCGCGATCGATGCCGGCCCGCGGCCGCCGATATCGAGACCCGCGGGACCGCGAAGGCGATTCTCGAGCGATATTGCGGCTTCGCCCAGTTCCTCGAGCAATCGCTTGCGCCGGGCGGGTGGGCCGAGCAGGCCGACATACGGAATGGCTGTCGTTGCGAGCTGGGCGAGGTAGACACGATCGCTGGCAAGGTGATGACTCATGACGACGGCCAGGTCGAACTTCGCCAGGTCGAAGGTCGACGCGAGATCCGCAGCCGGAATACAGGCCGTGCGCTCGGCCAATGAAAAGTCGCTGCCATCGATGTACGCGGGGCGATGATCCACGACCGTGCAACGCCAGCCGAGCTCGGCACAAAACCTTACCAGCGGTTCGACGTCGGCGCCTGCGCCCGCGATGAGTACGCGCGGCAGTGGCGCGACCTCCACCGAAAGCTCTGCGAGCACACACCCATCGACGTCGACTGGCGGCTCGATGGGCAACACCACGGTCTCGGGCCGATCACCCTCCAGTACCCTGCGAACCGAGCTAAACGGCTCGCCCGCATCGTCGACGGGCTGCAACAGGATTCGCATCAGGCCGTCACACCCTACACCCAGGCCCCATAGTTCATCGTCCCGCGCCAAATCGTAGGTCACGACCATCGGTTGACCGGTCTCCAGCACGGCACTCGCACGAATCGCGAGGTCTCCCTCGAGGCAGCCTCCCGAAAGCATTCCGCGATACCGCCCCGCAGCGTCGATGAGCATCTGCGCACCGGCTTTGCTGTACGTAGAGCCTTGCGTATCGACGACAGTACCCAGAACGAGACGTTCACCGCGCGCGCGGCATCGGTCAAAAAACTCGATGAGCAGAGATGCAGTCAACGCGATGCGTACAGGTAGAGCATTTCCATGGCGATGTGGTTCGCCGCGAGCGACGTGATCTCTGCTACATCGTACGCGGGCGCCACCTCGACGATATCCATTCCCACGACATTGATGCCCGCGAGACCGCGCAGAATCGACATGGCCTGGTGGGAGGTCAGACCGCCGCAAACGGGCGTGCCGGTGCCCGGCGCGTAACTCGGGTCGAGACAGTCGATGTCGAACGTCAGGTACACCGGCCTGTCGCCCAGCAGCCTGCGCGTCTCTGCAACAACGGCGTCGATGCCGTGCTCATGCACCCACGTCGCGTCGAGGACATTGAATCCCATCGTGTCCGGGTTGGTCGTGCGCAAGCCAACCTGCACGGATGTCGCTGGGTCCACCAGCCCCTCTTTTGCCGCCCAGTAGAACATCGTGCCATGATCGACGCGCTTGTCGTCGCCATCGGACCACGTGTCGCTGTGCGCGTCGAAATGCAATAGCGACAACGGGCCGCCGTGCTCGCGCACGTGCGCTTTTATCGATGGATAGGCGACGAAGTGGTCGCCACCGAGAACGAGTGTCGCCACGCCCTGTTTGACGATTGCATGAACGTGATCCTCGATGGCTGCCGGAACCTGGTCAGGATTACCGTGATCGAACGGGCAATCACCGTAGTCGACGACAGCAAGTTTGTCGAACGGGTCGAACGCCATGCCGTACGGCTTTTCCCAGGCCATGATCGTCGATGCTGCACGAATCGAGCGCGGACCGAACCTCGCGCCCGGCCGGTTGGTCGTCGCCGTGTCTAGCGGAATGCCCGTAACCGCGACGTCGACCCCCTCGAGATCCCGCGTGTACTTGCGGCGCATGAAGGACGTAACACCGGCGTAAGTCGGCTCAGGCGTCGTGCCGTACAGGCTGTCCCGGTGAATCGCGTAGTCGGATTTCGAACCGATGTCGCTGGTCACGGCGTCACCGCCTTGCGGGTAAGGTCGAGGCAGCGAATCGCCTTCTCGATGAGCTCGTCGGCTTCCGGGCGAGACAGTGTAAACGGCGGCGCGCAGATGATCGTGTCTCCGACAGCACGCATGACCAGGCCATTGCTGACGAGGATGTCGCGGCATATCGTGCCGACGCCCTGCTTTTCCGGAAAGCGTTCAATCGGATCCTTGCTGCTGACGAGTTCCAGCGCGCCCATAAGCCCAACCATACGCGCCTCCCCGACGAGCGGATGTTCGGCGAGCTTCAGCCAGCGTTCCCCAAGGTACGGACCGATATCTTCGCGAACACGTTCGACGAGCCCTTCCCGCTCGATTATTTCAATATTCTTCAGCGCGACCGCGCAAGCGACCGGGTGCCCTGAGTATGTGTAGCCGTGCGCGAACTCACCCCCCTTATCGATCAGTACATCGGCGACGCGATCACTCACGAAGACGCCGCCGAGCGGCAGGTAACCCGAGCTCACGCCTTTTGCGAACGGCATGAAATCGGGTGTTGTACCGTAGTAATCGGCGCCGAACCATTGGCCGAGCCGGCCGAAACCCGTGATGACCTCGTCTGAAATCAGAAGGATGTCGTACTCGTTGCAGATGCGCTGGATCTCGGGCCAATAGGTGTCCGGCGGGATGATGACGCCACCGGCGCCCTGCACGGGCTCGCCGATGAAAGCGCCGACCTTGTCGGCGCCCAGCTCGTTAATCTTGTCCTCGACTTTCCTTGCCACCGCGACGCCGAAATCATCGGGCGACATCGACCTGTCGCTGCCGAACCAGTACGGCTGCTCCACGTGCACGATGCCGGGTATCGGCAAGCCGCTCTGTTTGTGCATGGGCTTCATGCCGCCGAGGCTTGCGGCTGCAACCGTCGAACCGTGATACGCATTCTGCCGGGAGATGATGACGTGCCGGTCCGGCTTGCCTACCAGGTCCCAGTACGTTCTCACCATGCGCAGGATCGTGTCGTTCGACTCCGATCCGGAGCCCGTAAAGAAAACCCGGTTGAACTGCGGCTGGCTGACCGCCTTCAGTTTTGCGGCGAGCTCGACCGCGGGCGGATGCGTGCACTGGAAGAAATTGTTGTAGTATGGCAGTACCTGCATCTGAGATGCGGCGGCATCGACGAGTTCCTGCCGGCCGTAGCCCGTATTGACGCACCACAGTCCGGACATGCCGTCCAGAATCCTGTTGCCGTCCGCATCGTATATGTACACGCCCTCCGCACGCGTGATGATACGTGAGCGCTTCTCGTACAACGCCTTGTGGTCGGTGAACGGATGCAGGTGATGATCTTTGTCGAGCTCCTGCCACTCGGTGCGGGAGCGAGCCTCGGTCGTCGCCATAGGTTCCTCGCGGTCAGACGTTCAGCATCAGGATTTCACGCTCCCACGGCGTGATGATCTCCTGGAACTCCATATACTCGTCGTCTTTGAGTGCCGTGTACAGGGTAACGAAGGCATCGCCGAGCATGCTGCGCATGGCGTCACTGTCGCGCATCGCCTCGATCGCCGAGTAGATGTGCCGATGCAGGTCGAACTCGTTGCTGTACGCGCTGCCCTCGATCGGCTCCGAGGGCTCAAGCCCCTCGACCATGCCCAGGAACCCGCAGGCAAGCGAAGCGGCGATCGTCAGGTAGGGATTCACGTCCGAGCCCGCCAGCCGGTTTTCGACGCGGCGCGCCTCCGGGTTCGAATCCGGGACGCGCAGGCCGACCGTGCGATTATCGACAGCCCAAGCGAGATTCACCGGCGACGAATCGGGGTTGATGAATCGCCGGTAGGAATTGACGTAAGGCGCGAAAATCAGCAGAGCATCCGGCATGTAGCGCTGCAACCCGCCGATGAAGCCGTAGAACAGATCTGACGGCTCGCCGTCCTTCGCGGAAAAAATGTTGTTGCCCTGCTTGTCGACGACGCTCTGGTGCATGTGCAGCGCGCTGCCGGCCTCCTTGGCCATCGGCTTGGCAAGAAACGTGGCATGCATTTCGTGTTCGATCGCCACCTCGCGCACGGTGCGCTTGAACAGGAATACCTGGTCCGCGAGATCCACCGGGTTGCCGTGCAGGAAGTTGATCTCGAACTGGCAAGGCCCCATTTCCTGCGACAACGTATCGATGCGAATTCCCTGCGCCTCACAATAGGCATACAGATCGTTGATGAACGGGTCGAAGTCGTTCATCGCATCGACGCTGTATGGCTGCCGCGCACCCTCCGTCCACCCCAGCCGGCCTTCGGGCGGCTCTGCCTCGGCGTGCGGGTCGGTATGTGCGCTGATCAGGTAGAACTCCACCTCGGGCGCCACGACGGGTACCCAGCCTCGAGCCTCGTACTTGGCGAGCACTTTGCGCAGCACGCTGCGCGGTGACGTCTCGACCGGCGTCCCGTCGCGCCGATAACAATCGAGGAAAACCGATGCGGCGGGGTCCGTCGCCCAGGGCACGGGGCGCAAGGTCGACGGATCCGGAACGAGCAGCATGTCGCGATCCTCGACGTTCGCCTCGTTCTCGATGTAATCGCCGGACACGGTCTGGCTGAAGATCGACTCGGGCATCTTCATCGCACTCGCACCGAACTTGTCTGCCGGCATTACCTTGCCGCGCGCGGCGCCCGCCATGTCCGGTACGAACGCCTCGACATCCTCGATGTTGCGCTCCTCGAGCCAGGCCTGGAATACGTCTTGCTTACTCATGTACCACCTGTCTGCCGGCGGCGTGCGTGCGGCAGGCGTCGCCGAACGCCCCGAAAATAGCACGCGACAGCTCGTTTTCCGCCGCTTTCCATTCCGGGTGCCATTGTGCCGCCAGTGCAAAACCATCGGCTTCATCGACTGTGAAAGCCTCGATCAGTCCGTCGTCCGCGATCGCTTCCACAGTCACGCCGTCGGCGAGCCGCGCGACGCCCTGGGCGTGCAGCGAATTGACCTCGACCGTGCTGCGGCCCATGAGCCCGCGCAGCATGCCGCCCTCGACCAGCGTCACGGGATGCGAGGGACCGTATTGCACATCCAGCGGGTCATCGGGATTCTCGAGATGATTATGATAGCCCTCCACCTCGTGCACTTTCTGGTGCAAGGTTCCACCGAGCACGACGTTGAGCTCCTGGAATCCCCGGCATATCGCGAGGATGGGTACGGCGTGATCCAGTGCCCGGCGCGCGAGCGGCAGCGTCAGCGCGTCGCGATGCGGGTCGTGTAACGTGCCCGGATCGCTCGGCTCACCCTCGTAGTGGTGCGGCTCGATGTTCGAATAACTGCCTGGCAACAGGATTCCGTCGATCTGGTCGAGCACCTCGTCGATGTCGAGGTGGTCGGCGAGTACCGGTATCAGCAGCGGCAGGGCATCCGCGCATTCGATCAGCGCCGTCAGGTATTTCTCGCCAACCATGTGATACGGGTGGGGTTCGTACATGCGGCGATCGGCCGGTACGCCGATAATGGGCTTGGCGGTCATGCGCGGCGCCCGATCAGCCTCAACACCACTACGAGTATTGCAATCCCGACCAGAATCGAAATCCAGGGCGGGAAGCCGTAGCCTCCCGGAATCGTCCCGACACCAATTGCGACGCCACCCACCAGCAACGCGTAGGGCATCTGTGTGCGCACATGCTCGATGTGATCACAGCCGCTCGCGATCGACGACAGGATCGTGGTGTCCGAGATCGGAGAGCAGTGATCGCCCCAGACCGCCCCGGCAAGTACGCAAGCGACTGACGAATACAGCACGTGCATCCCGGCAGCATCGTTCGTGCCGTTTAGCGACATGATCGCCCATGCCAGTGGCACGACCAGTGGCACGAGGATGCCCATCGCTCCCCAGCTCGTCCCCGTGGCAAACGCCGTGATCGCAGCCAGTATGAAAACCGTCGCCGGTACCAGCGCCAGCGGCAGGGAATCGCCGAGCACCGATACGAGGAAGTACTTCGCGTTCAGGTCCGACGTCACCGCCGACAGGCTCCACGCGAGCACCAGCACGATCATGCCGAACAAAGTGGCGCGCACGCCCCCGTACCAGGCATCGACGGTCTCATGCGCGTCAAGAATGCCCTGCCCGATCGACATCGCGGCAGCCGTAAGGACGCCGATGAACGACGACCACATCATCGCCTTGTAGGGATTCGACGCGCCTATGATCTCGGCGATAGTGTCACCCTCCCCGGTCGCGTAAAGCCCGCCCAACAGGGCGATGATCAGGACGATAATCGGGATGAACGCATTCACGGCACGTAACGGAATGTTTTCTTTCGGATTCAGGTCGTCGCTCGTCATTGCCGGTGTCGAGTTTTCGTCGCCGGACTTCACTTTGCCCTCGCGTGCGCGTCTCTCCGCCGTCAGCATCGGTCCGAAGTCGCGACCCGTGAAGCCGACGGCAAACACGAAGACGATCGCGAGGATCGGATAGAAACTGTAGGGAATCGAGTTGAGGAAGATGCCATACGCCGTGGTCGTTTCGGCGAGTTCCCCGATGCCCTCCAATGCACCGTCAATGAGGCTGACCTGGTAACCGATCCAGGTCGTAACGAGCGCAATGCTCACAACGGGCGCAGCCGTCGAGTCGACGATATAGGCGAGCTTCTCGCGCGAGATCTTCAGGTGATCCGTGAGCGGACGTGCGGTATTGCCGACAACCAGTGTGTTCGAGTAGTCGTCAAAGAATATCATCAGGCCCATGAGCCAAACGGCAACCTGGCCCCCTATGACGGTCTTGGCCCGACTGACAATCAGCACGACAACGCTCGCCATACCACCATTTCGCGTAATGATGCCGACCATTCCGCCGACCATCATCGTGAACAGGACGATCGCCGCCTTGTCCGGGTCGGTCAGCGCCTGGATCGCGTACTTCTCGAAGGCATCGAGGAGACCAAGCCATGCACCGTGCGGCGTAAACGAATTCAGGGCAGTCGCGCCCAGCCACAAGCCGATAAGCAGCGCGGGAACGACGTTGCGGATGATCAAAGCCACGGCAATGGCAACCACTGCCGGCATTATTGACACCCATCCGTAGTCAACCGGGTTTTCCATTCTTGCCGTTCTTTTCCCTGCTGGCGATTGTCGCTGCATGTTAGCACGCCAGCCTTGCGCGGCCCTGCCCGATCGGGGAAGCTAGCAGCCTGTTGACGAAACAGATCAGGCGCATGCAAGCAGAACTAAAACGATTCCTGCGCGACTATCCCGAAACCGGAACGATGGAACTCCTGATTGCCGACATGCACGGCGTTCTCAAGGGGAAACGCATCCAGGCACGTGATTTCGCGAAAGCCTGCAAGGACGGGTTCTGGTTCTGCGGCGGGACCGTCATGTTGACCGCGCTCGGCCAGACCGTGCCGGGCATCCCCTGGGGCCAGGACGATGGGGACCCCGACGTTCCCTGCCGGCTGGTTCCGGGCAGCATCGCTCCCGTGCCGTGGGCCGAGAAAGCGATGGCGCAGGCGATGTTCCGCATGTACCACGACGACGGCCAGCCGTTCTTCGCCGACCCGCGCGCGGTACTTGAGCGGGCACTGCAACCACTCAGGAGACGGAAGCTCGAGATCGTCATGGCAACCGAGCTCGAGTTCTACCTGCTCGACGCCGGATCCGCGCGACCGGCGGCCGCCGCGCCGCGAGTACCGGGCAGCCACAAAATCCAGCCCGGCCCGCAGGTCTACCACCCCGACGACCTCTGGGAGATCGAGGAATTCCTGAATGACGTCTACCTCTGGTGCGAGGCGCAGAACATCCCTGCCGAGTCGGCTATATCGGAGTATTCGCCCGGGCAGTTCGAGATCAACCTGCGACACATCGACGATCCCCTACTGGCCTGCGACCATGCGGTGCTGCTGAAGCGCGTGGTCAAAGCCGCGGCACGCAAACACGGCTTCATCGCCTGTTTCATGGCCAAGCCCTTTGCAGAAGACTCGGGTTCGGGCCTGCACATCCACATGAGCCTCGTCGGCCCGAACGGCAAGAACTACTACTCCCAGGGAAAAGAGAACCTCGCGTCACCGCCGTACTCGGCGCGACTGCGCAACGCGGTCGGCGGGTTGCTCAAGACGATGGCGGAGAGCACGGCCATCTTCGCGCCAAATGCCAACTCTTACCGCCGGCTCCGGCCCGACGTTTTTGCACCGGTCGAACCAAACTGGGGCGCGAACCATCGTGTGGTCGCGGTGCGCATTCCGGTCTCCGACGAAAAAAACCTGCGTCTCGAACACCGCGTAGCCGGCGCCGACGCCAATCCGTACCTGGTCACGGCCGCTATCGCCGCCGGCATCGATTACGGGCTCAGGAACCGGGTCGACCCGGGCCCGATGGTCGAGCAGGGACAGCACATCACGGTGAAATCCGGAATCCCGACGCGCTGGGACGCGGCCCTCGACAAGTTCGCGCGCAGCAAGACACTGCCCGAGTACCTCGGCAAGGACTATTGCAGGTACTTCGTCATGAATCGCCGCAACGAGTCGGCGCAGTTCCACAACACGGTGACCCCCCTCGATTTCGAGTGGTATTTACGATCGGTTTGACGCACGTGGTGGGAGCGGCGTGATGGACACGATGGTCCGAATGTCGCGAAGGCCATGGATGGCCGAGAGCGACCTCGCCGCTATCGGGCGCTCTTCCAGATTTGTGGTAGCGACAATCGCGGTCTTACGACCGCTCCTACAGCTCGCTATCGACTTGTAGGAGCGCGTTGAGCGCAGCGAAACCGCGATTGCTGCCAGACAGCTGCGCGGTCAGGAACTCGAGGCGGCGAGTGGGGTGTCTCTGACCGAGCGTATGCCGACGCCAGCGAGGAAGAGATTCCCCGCTCGCCGCCGAGCTACGGCAGCACCGTCTTGAAGACGAAGAAGAACAGGATCGACAAGATCGCGCCGGCAGGAATCGTAACGACCCACGACACGAATACCTTGCCGACGACTCGCAGGTCGATCGCCTCGATGCCGCGTGCCAGGCCGACGCCCAGTACCGCTCCGACCAGGGTATGCGTCGTCGAAATCGGGATACCAGTTCCCGAGGCGATGACAATTGTCGTCGCGGCCGCAAGTTCTGCAGCAAATCCCCGGCTGGGCGTGAGCTGAGTTATCTTCTTGCCGACCGTGGCTATGACGTGCCGCCCGAAAGTGGCCAGGCCGATTACGATACCGCCCCCTCCAAGCAGTAACACCCACACAGGCAACGCCGACTTCGCAGCGATTGTGCCGGTCTGCGCAACTCCAATGACGGCTGCCAACGGGCCAATGGCGTTGGCGACGTCATTGGATCCGTGAGCGAAGGCCATGCCACAGGCGGTGACGATCATCAGTACGCCGAACACGCGTTCGACCGTATAGAAATGCTGGCTCTTCTCGGCTTTCCTGTCAGGCTTGATGCGCTGGATGAACAAGGCACCGACAAGTGCTATTGAGACCGCTATACCGATCGCTATCGCGTACGACTGGCCGAGCGCTAGGTCCAGGCCAACGTGCTTGAGTCCCTTAAGGATCGTCACAAGCGTGATCGTGAATGCGGCGAAAAAGATGTAGATCGGCACGTAGGTTTTGGCGCGGTGCAGTGGATCTTCGTGCCGGAGTATCAGTCGTTGCACGCTCAGGTAGATCAGGAACGCGATGAATCCGGCTGTCAGCGGCGATACGACCCAGCTCATCACGATCGTGCCAACTTTGCCCCACTTGACGGCGTCTATACCTATGCCGACTGCCGCATAGCCAACGATCGCGCCGACAATCGAGTGTGTCGTGGAGACCGGCCAGCCCCGGTGCGAAGCGATCAGTAACCAGGTAGCCGCGGCAAGCAGGGACGCAAGCATGCCATAGACGAGCAGTTCGGGCGTCCCTGCGAGGAGGTCGGCGTCCACAATTCCCTTGCGAATCGTCGATGTCACTTCACCGCCCGCGAGAACCGCGCCGGCAAATTCGAATACAGCGGCAACGAAAATCGCTTGCTTGATGGTGAGCGCGCGTGAGCCCACCGATGTCGCCATCGCATTTGCGACGTCGTTGGCACCGATGCCCCAGGCCATGAAGATCCCGAATAACGCGGCAAGCGTTATGTAGATCGTACCTGCTTCCATAATTATCCCTGGGGACCTGGCCCCTCTTATTCTTCTCTTAGTGCGCGAGAAGCAGCTCGAGCCTGCGACCGACTCTTTCCGCCATATCCGCAATCTCGCCTACAAGCTCGATTACCTTGTAGAAAAACATCGCGTCTATCGGATTGAGCTCTGCTTCTATCTCGAACACCGCCAACCGAAGCGACGCCTGCATTTCGTCGGTATCCGTTTCTATCCGGTCGAGCTCCTCAATCAGGCCGGTGACGAGATCGACCTCGGCACCTCGAAAGCCGGTGGTAAAGAGCTCGTCCAGTTCACGCACACTCTTTCGGGCCTGTTTCGCCGCGTCGATGTTGCGATCAACGAAAGCAATGAACTGCTCCGCCACTTTCCCGGGAATTTGCATCTTCCGACCGAGCACGATCCCCGAAATATCCTGGGCACGATTCGCGATCTTGTCCTGCACCAGTACGAGTTCCAGCAGGTCTTCTCTTGGGACCGGCATGAACAGGCTCTTGGGCAAGTGCAGGCGTATTTCCTTTTTGAGGTTGTCTGCCTCGTGCTCGAGGTCGGTGATCCTGTCACGTACCGCGCTGGCAGTGTCCCAGTCACCACTCACGGCGGCTGCAAAAAGATCCCTGAGCTGCCTTGCACATTGATAGGCGATGTGGATGTGCTGTTCCAATGGCTGGACAGGCGAAGCGCCGAATATCCCCGAGAGCACGTTGGTCATTTCGGCGAACCTCCTTCGCCGGCAACGGAAGCCGAAATCTCATCGAAACATTACGACCATGCTAAGATTCACGGCCGGCGGGCGCCATGTGGAAACTACGGATACAAGGACCATGAGTCACTGGCTGATGAAATCCGAACCCGATGCCTACAGCATCGACGACCTCGAGCGAGACGGCCGCGAGCCGTGGGACGGGATCCGCAATTACCAGGCTCGCAACATGATGCGCGACGACATGAAGGTAGGCGACAAGGTCTTTTTCTACCACTCGAACTGCAAGGAGCCCGGCGTCGTCGGCATCATGAAGGTCGCCAGCAAACCCTACCCGGACCCCACGCAGTTCGATCCCGACTCGAAATACCACGATCCCAAGAGCAACGAAGACGAGCCGCGCTGGTGCCTCGTCGACGTAGAGTTCGTGCGCAAGCTGAAACGTACGATTTCACTGGCCGAAATCAAGGCGCACCCGGGCCTCGGCGACATGATACTGACCCGCAAGGGCAATCGCCTGTCCGTCATGCCGGTCGACAAGGCGCACTGGGACATAATCCTCGGCCTTGAGTAACAACCGCCACAAGCGCAGCCAGAAAGCCATGGCAACGGTGCTCGGCGTCGTTGCCATTTTCGCGATAACCTGGGGACTGACACCGTCGCCACTGGCCAGTCTGCCGGCCACGCCCGAGCTGCCCGCCGATCTCGACGACTACCTGGCGGCCAGCGAATCGGCCGCGCATTCGCGGTTTCCGCTGATACCGGAGACCGGCAAGCGAATTCGCTGGCAGGCGCCCGGCGAAAAGACGGAATGGGCGGTCGTCTACCTGCACGGCTTCTCGGCGACACGCCAGGAAATCGCGCCTGCCACCGAGATGATTGCCGACCGGCTCGGCGCCAACCTGTTCGAAACCCGGCTGACCGGCCACGGCCGCGAAAACGGCGTCATGCACGAGACGACCGCGGACGATTGGCTCGCAGACGCCGCCGAGGCACTCGCAATCGGCCATCGTATCGGCGATCGTGTGATCCTCATGGGCACGTCGACCGGCGCGACGATTGCGCTCGCTATGGCAGAGCATCCCCTGATGCAACAGGTGGACTCGATCGTGCTGGTGTCGCCGAACTTCGCGCCGGCCGATCCCAAGTCTCGCTGGCTGACGCGACCGGCCGGACCGTTGATTGCACGCATACTCGTTGGCGATACCCGGAGCTTCGAACCCCTGAATGCCGAGCAGGAACGCTACTGGTCGACGACCTATCCGACGGCCTCGATCATCGAGGTCATGCGCGTCGTGGATCGAGCCAATTCCGTCGCTTCACGCTACTTCCCGCAGGACATGCTCATGCTGATATCGCCCGACGACAGGGTGGTCTCGGTACAGGCGGCCATCGACGGGTTCTCGAGGATCACGGCCCGGAGCAAAAAAACCATTGAATTCAAGAGCAGCACGGATCCGAGTAGTCACGTGCTCGGCGGCCGAATTCTATCGCCAGGCTCAACGGAGGAACTCGTCGACGTCATCGTCGACTACGTGCTGCGCTAGGTGCGCGGCACGGCGCCGAGTTCGTCGAGCAACTCCCGGACGGCCCTCGCGCTCGCCAGCGCGATCATGATAATGAGGTCGCCCTGTCGTGCCCAGTCGAGCGCCGACTTGAACGAGTCGATCTCGACCTCGTTGTGTTCGACCTGGTCCTCGCGCGCTCCGATGCGAAGAAGCTCGTCGCGAATCACGCGGTAAATGTCGCCGTGCTCACGACCGCGGTGGTAGGCCGCGAGTTCTGAAATGATGACCCGATCGAGCCCGATCGACCACGCATCCCGCGTGATCTCCTGCAACAGGTCGTCAGGCCTGTCACCCGCGTGCCCGAAGCAAAGCACCCGGCGCTTGCCGGGCAATGCCTCCGCCATCATAAAAAGCGCTTTCATCGCGCCCGGATTGTGCGCGAAGTCGACCAGCACCGTGCGCCCCCCGACATCGTAAATATTGCAGCGGCCGGGGTTGTCGCCTTGAGACATCGAGGCGAGACCTGCGCGTATGTCCTCGAGCGAAACGCCGAGGCACCAGGTCAGTGCGCTGGCGCCCAACGCGTTTGCGACATTGTGCAGCGCGGCGCCCTGCATGGTGATGGGAATGTCCTCGGCGCGACAGATCGGTACGCGCTCGTTGCCCTCGAGTTTTAGGAGCTCGCCGCCGTCGGCAACGAATGCCAGCCCGCCATTGTGAAGATGCTCGGTAACGACAGTATTCCGCGGGTCCATGCTGAACCAGACGATGTCACCGGCGTGCTCACCTGCGCGTCTTACGAGCAACGGATCGTCGGCATTGAGAACCACGCGACCCGCGTCTTCGACGACGCGGGCGATGATCCACTTGATGTCGAGCAGTTCATCGAGGTTGCGCGAACCGAAATCGCCGATGTGATCCTCGGAAATATTGGTGATCAGCGACGCGTCTGCGCGTTCGACACCGAGTCCCCGGCGAAGCAATCCGCCACGTGCGGTCTCGAGAATGGCGAGGTCGACGTCCTTCTCGCGCAGCACGGCGCGCGCGCCGCCGGGGCCTGACCAGTCGTCACGATCCATAATGCGGTCGTTTACCGCAATCCAGTCTGTCGAGCTCAGCCCGATGCTGCGGCCCGTCTGGCGCAGGATGTTCATCGCAAGTCGGACACTCGTGGTCTTGCCGTTGGTACCGGTGACGAGCCCGATCGGCACGTCACGATAACTCGCCCAGTCGATCGTCTCCGGATCCGGCAACTCACGAACCGGCCAGGTCTCCGAATAGCGGCCGAGCCCCAGCGACGCCTCGTCGTCGTCCCAGAGCAGCGTGACTTCGTGGTCTTGGGCGAGACGTTGCACGTCCAGGAGGCGCGGGTTGGATTCTTCGGCCGCCGATTGCCGCAATGCCCCGACCGCCTGTTCGAAATCCGGAGCGTCCGTCCCGTCGAGAACGTGCGCGCAAGACGCATACGCCCACTCGTTGAGCTCGGACGCCGCATACAGGGCATCGAGCGGCGCGGTAAACGCAAGGCTCACACCGCCGACGAGCGGCACGGCATTGAATTGGGGATCGTCCCAGCCGAGCGCCGCATGCATGCGCCCCACTTCTCGCTGCCAGAGTGGAATGAGCTCCTGCGCACGCTTCTCGCTGCAGGCAACGTCGAGAATGCTGCCGGGTTTGTCCAGCACCAGGCTCGGGCCTGTCAGTCTGCGCGCGTCGAGAAACTCCATGTTCCGGGGCCTGCGCTCAGCGCTAATCACCTTCCTCGCGCGCGATTCGCACACCGCGTTCGTCGCTGATGATCTCGACGTCGGACCCGAGGGAGAAACCGCCGACGTCGGGCAGTTCGATGGCCACCGGCGCCTTGTTCGGCCGGTCCTCCACCTTGGCGCCGGAATTGAAGTAGATGATCTGCTTCCAGGTGCGCTTGATGTTGTCGCCGAGCACGAGCACCAGGTCGCCCTGGCCGGCCATTTCCAGCGCGCGTGTCGTCGCTTCCTGTTCGTCGGGAATGACTTCGATCTGGTCCGTGTCGATGCCCTTCTCGAGCAAACGGTTCTTGAGCATCACGGCAACCTCGTCCGGACCGCGACCGCGCCGATGATCGTCGCAACGGCAGATGTAATGATCGAAATGCCCTGCAGCTATCTCCGCGATGTCGCGAATGTCCTCGTCTCGCCGATCGCCGGGCGCGGCCAGCACGACAATGCGCTGGCCGTCTACCTCGAATCGGTCCACGAGGCTGCAGATCGCATCGACCGCGGCGCCGTTGTGAGCGTAGTCGAGAATGACCTTGAACGGATGCTCGTCGTAGATATTCATGCGACCGGGCGCCTGGAAGAACGTCGAGTCGAACGTCCGCAGGCCGTTGCGTATGTCGTCGAGGCTGACGTCCATGTTGTACGCGAGCGCCGCCGCGAACATCGCGTTCTGGACATTGTGCATGGCACGACCCTCGATCGTGGCCGGGATCAGGTGCGTCCAAAGGAGCGGTGCGTATGTTTCGTTCTCGTACTTTGCAATCATGTGGCCGTTCATGCCCTGCTCGAGCACCCATGCCTGGCCGCCCGCCTGGATGTGCTGCTTCACGAGCGGATGCGACGGATTCATCGTGACATACGCCAGCTTCTCGGCCTGCGTATAGTCGGCCATCTGCAGGCAGTGGTTGTCGTCAGCATTGAGTACGACCGCGTCAGTGGCGATCTCGACGGGCACGCGCTTGACCTCTGCAAGCTGTTCCAGCGTGTCGATGCCGCGCAGGCCAAGGTGGTCGGCTGCGATGTTGAGACAGGCGGAGACGTTGCACTCCTGGAAGCCGAGCCCGCTGCGCAACATACCTCCGCGTGCCGTTTCCATGACGGCCGCGTCGACAGAGGGATCCCTGAGGATCATCTGTGCGGAAATCGGTCCGGTCATGTCGCCGGGCACGCTCAGGTTGCCGTCGATGTATACACCGTCCGTCGACGTCAGGCCGACGGTCAATCCCGACATCTTCAGGATGTGGGCGAGCATTCGCGACGTGGTCGTCTTGCCGTTCGTGCCGGTAACTGCCGCAATCGGGATGCTGCTCGGCGCTTCGGGTGGAAACAGCATATCGATGACGGGCCCTGCGACGTCCCGCGGCTGGCCTTCGCTCGGCGCCACGTGCATTCGAAAACCGGGTCCTGCGTTTACCTCGCAGATCCCGCCGCCCGTATCGCGATACGACTCGCTGATGTCACGCGTCAGGAAGTCCACGCCGCCGATATCCAGCCCGATGGCCTTGATGGCTCGTACCGCCATCTCGCGGTTGTCCGGGTGCATGACGTCGGTAACGTCGATGGCCGTACCGCCCGTCGACAGATTGGCCGTCGAACGCAGGTAAACGACCTCGTCTTTCTCCGGTACGGTCTTGTGGTCGTAGCCTTTCTTCGCAAGCAGGCG
>JAAUYH010133176.1_pt1 | contig 20503 bp, 9 predicted proteins | sample 7278061 | NCBI WGS metagenome assembly JAAUYH01 (sample SAMN14350203, study PRJNA611818) | marine sediment metagenome | isolation source: surface marine sediment (0.6m) | place: French Polynesia: Moorea | collected 2018-08 | reverse complement strand
GCATTAACCAAAGAATTATGACCAGTAAAAGTATAGATTTCTTCCCCTGTTTCTAAGTTCCATAGCTTGAGAGTTTTGTCCGAGGAAGCAGAAATCGCTTGTTGAATATCTCGTGCAATTGCTACTGCTATAACCGAATTATTATGACCAGTAAAAGTACGGATTTCTTCTCCTGTCTCTAAGTTCCATAGCTTGAGAGTTTTGTCCGAGGAAGCAGAAATCGCTCGTTGACCATCTGGTACAATTGCCACTCCATTAACTGAATCACTATGACCTTCAAAAGTACGTAATAACCCTCCACCAGGAGGATTTAAGCTGGGAGTAAAAGGTCTTAACCAGGGAGAATTTTTGCTGTTTATTGCTTCTTCTAATAACAGGTGAATCTCAGGATTTTTAATTTCAAAGGACTGTAAACGCCCTAATAATTGCTCTGTTAGCTGGTTTTTACCTTGATTTAAAATATGTGCTGAAAGTCTTAAAGCACCTTGAATAACTTTTAGAGTTTTGATTTTTTCCGAATTGTATTCTGAAATATCTAATAATTCTAACTGATTTAGTAATTCTGGGTTATCAATTAAATCATAATCTTCTATTAACGCTTGCACTCCAAAGCTAGGATGGTTAATTTTTTGATAAATGAACTTGAAATTAGCTAGAAGTTTGCAATATTTTTCTAACTTACCCGATCTTATTAAATTATAAGGTAGACTATTTAATCGAGCGCGTTGGAAGGCAGCACTTTTGTTTCGTTTAACAGAATTTGTCATGCAATATTATCTCCTTCCACTTCTAAATAATCAGAAATGCGTCTATTTACCTCCTCAAAAATTTTCCGATCTTTTTTTAGTTCTCGCTTACTTTTGAGAAAATCAAGAAAACTTGCATGATAAATGCTATAACAAGTTTCTCCTTCAATGACTTGTTTTTTAAGATACTCAACCCAGTCATCTAAAAACGATAGCACTTCATATCCATCTTCGTTTATAATCTCAGCAATCATATCACAGGTAACTGCCGTAGCAATTTCAACTAATATAAATAGGATCATCACCTTCAATTTTTGAGGTTTTTTATCCATCCCCATCCGCACCCAATGGATTCGATAATAGTCCTGAAGTCCTGAAGGTAACTGTTGTAAACTTAAGTCATTATAGAAACCATTTGCGAGCGCTGGTAAAACATAACGCAGGTACATAAAGTTATTTTCACTTTTTGCTGCTACCTGCTCAACAAAATTATCAGTACTGATGTCACGCTCAGCGATCCACTTTCTCAAATTATCTTTATGCTGCCCATCGTGGTTAAGAAATAGGCGAATATAACCTTTAATATCCTCTGCGTTCAATTCTTGATATTCCATCTTTCTTAAATCCAACTCCTGGGATGGAACAGATATGCGTAAACATTTTTTCTCGGGAGTATAAGGTCGTCTAGTTAAAAAGAAATAAACTCGTTGTGGAAGAGTTTGTGGTAAAAATAAAATATTTCCAGCACCCGATTCTTGTTCGACTTCGTCCAGCGCATCAACTACAATTACCAAGGATTCATGTTTTGACAGTTTTTGACTTACTTTGACTAGCAAACAAGACAAATCAGCATCTTGTGCATCCTGTAAATTGTAACGAGTAGTTAATTGCTGACGAATACTAGCGAGAAACTGCTCGGGTCGATTCCGTCCCTCAGCAATAATATTGAAATAACAGGGTAAATGACAATCACTAACGTACTTTGCAGCAATCGCACTTTTACCCATTCCCGCATCTCCAATGAGGGTAAAATAACCATTTACATTCTTTTGGCAAAATTCTTGAAAGGTTTTAAACACAAATTCACGCCCACAAAATGATTTTATTTTCTCCTCAATAGTTGCTTTGAACTCATCAGGATAAGGTTTTGAATCACGCTTTGTGTTTTCTTGTGTTATGAGTTTCTTGATATCATCAATTCCTGCTTTCATCTGATCTAGCTTTTGAGTATCGCGTCTTTCAAATGGATTTTGGCTGAGATCGATAAAATAATTAAACTTTTTCTTAAAATCTTCTAATTCTCGAGATAAATTTATACTTGATTTTCGTAATTCTTCACCTAGATGATTCCAATCATCATCGTCATTGATAATATTTTTTATTTTGGAATAAATAATATTATAGTCATTATTATTAAAAGCTGTTTCAAAAGCTTTTTTAATCTCCTTCCGAGTAAATACTTTCATAAGTACATATTTTTTTTCATTTAAATTGTTAGCGTTTACTCCATCTGCTTGTTCTCGCTTGTAATAGCAGTGGAATAATGTACAGGCATAAATGCTGTCAAAGTTATTATCAGGTTTCTTGGTTAAGTCAATACCACAACTTTTAAATAATGTAATGGTTGTTGTATCCCCTTTGATTCTTTCAATCAAACGAGGAGTAACAAAATTACCCAATTCAGGAGCAAGAACTGAAAAAAAGTTCATTTTCAACTAAATATAGATATATAATTATCACCTTTCCCTTTATCCATCATAGCGATTTGTCAATCAAATTGCTGGGGGTTGTCTAGATACGACAATCCTAGAAATGATACAGCGATCGCTGAAAACATTAAGACATTTCCTTACTCATCCGTTCCAGTTCACTTTGAATGAAAATAATGAATCCATCCGTTGCAAAACATCTCTCCCTACAAACCTAACAACCAATCCCGCGCAGCCTTTGGTGTACGCAAATGAACTATATTTAAATGAGAGTACTCAGGCTGCTGAAACAAAACTGGATATTCCCGACGTCTTCTATGGTAAGTTTGCAGCGACCACAAAATAATAGATTCTCGACTGAATAACTTTCCCCAAGTTTCATAATTCCCATTGCAGACTTCTTGTTGAGTAACAACTCGATTAATTGCTCTTTTGCTGACTCTACTCATCACTGTAAAAAACGAATAATCAAGCCATACCAAAGTATCAGCCTGACTCCAGATAGTATCTCTGACCTTGCTATAGTTACCATCAACCACCCAACTTTCACCTTTCAAAGCATCTTTAACCCGCTGGTGAAAAATGTCGTTTGATACTTCTACCCAATTCGGTTCCCAGTGCAAATAGTCTAATTCTACGTGAGGAATAGCAAGACGCTGGGAAATGTTTTTTGCTAAAGTAGTTTTCCCCGAACCACTAGTACCAATTACAGAAATCCGCATGGGAAATAATTTTATAATTCTACAGCTGTGCTTTTAACTTAACTGGTAGAGAAAGGAACTTCCAATAAAAATATAATACTCGTTAGGGCGCACCGATGTGCGCCCCTACAGGTAAGAAAAAATCAGATTTGGAATCAGAAGTAATTACGAATTACAAATTACGAATTACAAACCACAAATTACGAATTACGAATTACGAATTTTCCTTATATCCACCTGCATAACCAATAACACATATACTTCCATATTTGCTGTGGGAACCATATGCTACACCAGCAACTTTGAATTTTGGATTGAAAATATTTGTGCGATGACCCCGAGATGGTACACCATCATCAATGATTAGCTGCATAATAATATCTTGTGCAGTTGTAGGACCATAACTAATATTTTCTGCAGCAGTCTTTTTCCAAGAACCATAACGTTCCATCCTGCTGAAAGGAGTGCTTCCATCACTACCGGAATGACCCACAGCACCCCTAGGACCTTGATCATCAATATGGTCTTCAGCAGCCAAAGATAAACCTTTAGAAGTTTTTAAACGACCAACAGGTCGGGCTTTTTTGAGAAAACGTATAGCCTCGTCAACAGCTTTGACTCCTTCTTGGGTTTGTAAATAAACCCGATCTGAGATTTTGACTCGTTTACCTTGAAAACGTTTTTTGTAGTTCTCTAGGATGGGTAGATAAGACTTAGGATTTTTTCGTACTTTATTCATTTCCCTCATTACTTGTTGTTCGAGGGGAGATAAATAGCTTGCTTTTGCGAGTAATTGGGGATTTTTGGTTGAAAGTGCGATCGCTAGAGTTGAATCGGTTATAGGTGTAGAGTTTGCTAACGAAGAATTAGAAAAAAATAATTGAGAAATACTACTGAACACTAGAGCTATTAGGGAAACTCTCCAAAATTGACTGTGACGCATTAATTACCTCACAACTTATAGATTAAGGGTGACTTGAGTCATTTTGAGATGCATCACCTGCTTTTTGAACATACACACTTAGTTATAACTATTACCATTCAGCACAAAAATGTAGAATGGTGATCCTTGATATGTTGTAACTTCTACAAAAAGTTTCTGTAAAGAGTATCACTACTTAATATTTAAATAACTAATTAATACTCATCAAGCAATTCCAACTACAAAAATATACTAACTATAGTAATCATATTTGATTTGTGAATCACTAAACTCTGTAGAGACGTGACAGAGGCTAACGCCGACGCCGCAGGCTCTGTCACGTCTCTACAATATTGATTCTCACAAATGATTTAGGATTGCTATATTTATTACCCATTACCAATTACCAATTACCTATCAAAGAATTACTTCTTCCATAGAAGATTTAGGATCATTCTCACTCGAATCTGTTTTACTGAGACGAGATATTACCAGACGTATCAATAAAAGGACTCCCAATACAATTAAAAAGCTACATACACCAATAATCTGTTTTAGTTGAATCTCGAGAATTCCATACAAAATAACCTCACGCAAAGCAGAAACAATCGCAACTTCTACTGCTGCTCCCAATGAAATGCGATGTTCCCGCAAATAAATCACTAACAAGCGGAATAATTCCACCATAATCAAAATAAACAAAATATCAGAGATAATCTGCTGGGATTTATGTAAATTCATCAGGGAAAAAAACATATCCCCCAATCTCAACAACATTACAGAAAACAAACCAATACAAAGGGATATAACAATAAAATCCTGAACAAGCTCTAGGTTATGAATTACTCTTTCTTTCTTAAATAAATTATTTAGTAGCGCCTTTAGATTGTTTAGCATATTTTTTACACCGTATACTTACTCCAGCAGCAACCACTTTTATCTCGATGGGTTATGGGCTGTTACGAGAGAATGCTGATTTATTTAATATTACTTAAAATAAATCAAGAATGGTTCGGTATTATATGGCTGATATTTGTAATTAAGCTATCTTTCCCAACTATTTGTCTATCCAAAAGCTTGTTATGTTTTATGGAGTAACCCTTCATTGTACCGGTTTATGCGTCAGTCCTAGTACATCTCGTTTACCTACAATCTGCTGTATATTTATTTAACTTATATATATATAACTTGTATTTATGGCAAAGTGATACACCTGCACCAACAGCAAACAAGTTTTTGGAACTTTTTCTAAACGCCCAAAATTTACTTTAAGATACTATTTGTTTGATTCAGGAATTTGAGATAAATTTAAAATTTAAATAAAGATAAATATTTTTAAGCAACATGTATCTGTAAAAATGTCACTCAATTTTCCCAGGCATAGGAAAATATTTCGGGAGGTAAATTTTGCGAGCTAAATTTGTTGCATTGGCTGTTTGTTCAAGTTTAATAATTATTGGAGTGACGCCAAACTTAGTTGGAGCCCAGATTCCTTCATTACATCAGTTGCAATTACCTTCTCAAGGAATAAAAAGTCTTGAAAAAAGAATGGTTTCCGACTGGGTTTATTTAGATGGACGGCGTTTATTTCGAGTAGCAGCACCAAAATCTAAACTTGGTGAACGCGTACAGACTATTCAGGCTAAGCTGGATAATATCAGGCAAGATTATTTAAGTCGCCCGAATGGAAAGCTAGATGTAACAGTTCTGAATCAAAAAAGTGGATCTCCAGCTATTTATGTAAACGGTATAAAACTTTTAGAAATTACCGAACAAGATGCAGAATTAAACGATTCAGACCAAAACAACTTTGCACCTAGGGTTAGGAAGATTTTACAAGAGAATTTGCAAAACGCCAGACAAGAGCGTCAAAAGGAGTTTTTATTAGAACAAAGTAAGATAGCAGCAGCAACAGCGTTGGTGATGATAGTTTTGAGTTTGGGTATCTACAGTATTTCTCGACGACCCTTAAAACAGTTTTCACCAGAATCAAACAACCCAGCGTCAGATAAAACTAGACCAATTACTTCTTTACTAAGACAACAACAAAAACAGAATTTGCGAGAAGTTAGGCGAAGAGTTTTACAATTAACTCACGCAGGAATTTGGGTGGGAGGAAGTTATTTTATTTTAGGCTTATTTCCTTATACTAGACCGCTTCAAGCCGCAATTCTCGCTGGTGCTCAAATTCCTCTGCGCTTAATAGTTATTGCTACGATCGTCTACATTACAGTACGCCTAAGTTATTTTATTATTGACCGCTTAACTTCTGCATTTGTTAAAAGTAGTGCTTTAATTACTCCAGAAACATCTCATAGATTACAACTGCGTGTTTCCACTATATCTGGAGTTACTAAAAGTATTATCACTTTCATCTGGCTGCTAGCTGGTGTCCTTGTGGGACTAATGGCTTTAGGGATCGATATCGTTCCCTTACTTGCAGGTGCTAGTTTAGTTGGTGTTGCGCTTTCTCTTGCTTCCCAAAACTTAATCAAAGATGCAATTAACGGTTTTCTAATTGTTTTAGAAGACCAGTATGCCCTTGGTGATGTAATTAATGTTGGAGATGTAGGTGGGTTAGTGGAAAATCTCAACTTACGAATGACCCAAGTTCGTGATTCTGAAGGGCGTTTAATTACCATTCCCAACAGCGAAATTAAAATAGTCGCCAATCTTTCTAGCCGTTGGTCTCGTGCGGACTTAAGCATTCCTGTTGCTTACCAAATGGATATTGATAAGGCTTTAAAATTAATTAAAACTGTTGGTTTAGATATGGCGCAAGATCAAGAATGGCGATCGCCCATTCTTGATACTCCGGAAGTTTTAGGAATAGAGAATTTTGGTGAGAGAGGTATAGTAATCCGGGTGTGGATCAAAACCCAACCCTTAAAGCAATGGGAGGTAGCTAGAGAATATCGACGTCGGGTAAAAGTAGCTTTCGACCAAGCAGGAATTTCTATTCCCATACCTCAGCAGTCTATTTGGGTAAACGAAATTCAGTCTTTTTCATCTCAAGTTAATTATAAAGATCAAGAACCTTCCAACTAAAGCTGTGGGGGTCTTTGAGCAAATAATTACTAATTCGTAATTCGTAATTCGTAATTTGCACGAAGCGCTTGACATCCAGTTACCTGTTTCAGGCACTAAACCCAGTCAATGTTAATGTAAGTTGCTAGTACCCCTGTGCGGAAGTAAAAAGTAAAAAGTAAAAAGTATTATATTATCTAGCTTCTAGACTTTATGGATGGTTGCTTTATTTCCGCCGACCTGTACTAGTAGTTAACCACATTAATTCTGATGGGTTTGTTTTTCCACAAAATCCTGTAGAGACGTTGCATGCAACGTCTCTACAACCCCGCAGAATTAATGTGGTGGAGTACTAATTACAGTTATGTTAGATTTAGATCCCCTAACCCCCTTAAAAAGGGGAAAATTAGTTCAAAGTCCCCCAATTTATTGGACACTACAAAATTTTGACTTATAATTGGCAACTTGGATTAATATATACAATACTTGTTTCTCGTAGATTTATACTAAGTATAAATTACTATTTTTTTAGTGAAGTTTATTCATTAATAAGCAATTCAATAACATATGGTTTCTCAACCTTCCCAAACTTCTTTAGCTCAATACGCGGTAAGTAATACTGATAAGGAAAAGCTTAATCCGTCTGTAGAAAATTCATCAGAAGAAGTTGATTTAGAGTTTCTTTACACCAGAGATATGGAATTTCGTCAAGAAACTATTTATTTTATTGTTGTAGATAGGTTTTGTGACGGCGATCCAGATAATAGTGAGGGTCCAAATGCAGAGCTTTATGACCCCACGATGGACGATTGGGGAAAATATTGGGGTGGAGACCTTCAAGGTGTAATAGATAAGCTTGATTATTTAAAAAATATGGGAGTAACTGCTATTTGGTTAACTCCCTTGTTTGAGCAGGTAGAAGGTTTATTTATTGAAAGTGCAGCTATTCATGGTTATTGGACGCGAGACTTCAAACGGATAAATCCCCGTTTTATTGGTAAAGATGAAGAACCTTCCCTAAATAAGACTCAGGAAACCCGCACCACGACTTTTGACCGTTTGATTGCAGAGTTGCACAAGCGGAATATGAAGTTAGTTTTAGATATTGTTTGCAACCACAGCAACCCGGATATTGATGGGGTGAAAGGTGAACTTTATGATGACGGGGTAAAAATTGCTGACTTCAATGATGATCAAGACAATTGGTACCATCATTATGGGGAAGTGAATGATTGGGAAAATGAATGGCAAGTTCAAAACTGCGAACTATCGGGATTAGCTACATTCAACGAAAATAATATTTTATATCGCCAATATATCAAGTCAGCGATCGAGCAATGGTTAGACCGGGGTGTTGATGCATTGCGCGTAGATACAGTAAAACATATGCCGATTTGGTTTTGGCAGGAATTTAACGCAGATATCCGCGATCGCAAACCGGATGTTTTTATTTTTGGCGAATGGATTTTTTCCCACCCGTTAAATGAACGTTCCGTAGAATTTGCGAATCATTCCGGAATGTCCATCCTTGATTTTGGCTTGTGTAGTGCAATTCGTTCCGCTCTTGCTGAAGGTGCAGAAGAAGGATTTCATTTAATTCATGATATTTTTAAGGAAGACTATCGCTACAATGGGGCAACAGAGCTTGTCACTTTCATTGATAATCATGATATGCCCCGGTTCCAATCCTTAAATCCCGATCCTGATATACTACGGTTAGCGATCGCTTTAATTATGACCTCTCGGGGAATTCCTTGTATTTACTACGGTACGGAGCAATATCTCCACGATGATACAGATGGAGGAGATGACCCCTACAACCGCCCCATGATGGAAAAATGGGATAGAGATACGGAACTTTACCGTTGTATTCGTTTGCTTTCTGGTTTGCGTCGTCTTAACCCTGCGGTATCCTTGGGTAGTCAATGGCAAAAATATGTTACGCCGGATGTTTATTGCTATATTCGCAGCTATGGTAATTGCATGTGTTTTGTAGCTATGAACAGAGGGGAAATCGTAACTCTTGATGCTATTACCTGCGACCTTCCCGACGGAGAACATACCTGTATTTTGACTCGACGCAAGTTTCAAGTTACTGATGGAACTATTGAGGATTTAGAACTCGATAGTCAAGAAGCAATTGTAATTAGCTATATTGGTGAAAGAGTTAAAGGACAAACTTTAGTTCGCGCTCAGTTGAATGGAGTATATACTCAACCTGGCGAAAGAATAGTAGTAACTGGAAATTGTCCGGAATTAGGTAATTGGGATATTGCTAAGGCTTATCCTTTAGAATACATTAATCAAAATACTTGGTTTGCCGAAATTCCCTTCAATGAAAGTGCTGGTAAACTAATTACTTACAAGTATGTGATGTTGCGTGAAGATAAGTCCCCCTTGAGGGAAAATCTTGTTTCTCGTCATTGGGTTTTAGCCAAGGAAGGAATGGTGAAATGGCGAGATATTTGGGCTTCTGGACGAGAAGCTTGATAAAATGTGAGCGTCTCCGGAATTGTGCAGTTACGAACTGTTTCTTTAATGAGGTCGATTTCCACTAAGCTGTTCACGCATTGGCGTGCAGATGAGGGTGGGGACTGTCGCGCAATACATTCAATACTCAATTTCCAATGGGCGAACCGTGGGTATTGTATTTTGGTATCGTATCGACTACAAACCATTTCCAATTAAGACGAATGGAGCCCAATAGTAAGGATGAGCAAAATTTGTTTTTGTCTTTGTATTTTGGTTTGAGTTTGTTGAAGTTCCTTCAGGAACTATCCCACCAGCACGCTTGATATCATCTAGCTTAAATTCTTTACCATGAAGAAGTTTTAGTTGTGCTAAACGCATAGCTTCGGCTTTGGTGATGGATTTTTTGTTGCTAGCGAGATTTTGATAGAAGTTTTGCATTAATTCGCTAGTACTTCCATCTGCGACTTGCCATAATGAAGCAATTACTGATTTTACGCTATTTTTTAAGAAGTGATGAGCAAAAGCATTAATTTCTATACCATCTTGACGGGCGCTAGCTAATGCTGTTTGACAAGCAGATAAAACTACGAGGTGAATATTTCTAAGTTCTACCAAATTATAGATTAAATCTGGTGTCAATAATTCTTTATTACCTAAAAGGATATAAGATTGTTGTGGACTTTCTGGGTCAAATAAACCGTGAGTTGCTAAGTGCAAAATATTGTACTTTTGGCTGAGATTTTTTTGCAAGCTATTAAAACTGAAAGCATGATTTAAAAATGTCTTTCCTCGATAAATTCCTTGTTTATCGTCAGATTTGTCTTCGATGATAGAATCTAATTCTTGAGGTACATTGGGTAATGGACCAAATCTAGGTGTGTTAGCGCTTTGGGGAACAGATTGCGAAAGCCCCATTCCTAAGATATTTGTGTGTTTAGTCGTTAATACCGGTGAAGGTTTTTCAGTATTTGTTAAACTTGCTGAAGGTGCGAGATAGATTGTATATTTTTCTATTAAATATTGATTACCATCAAACAAAGCACTCATTGGGACATAACGTGTACTTCTATCCAGGGAAAAAACTAAGTTCTTCACCGGGTTTGCTTTTAATTCTGCTTCTATGGGTTTAATCAGAAAGTTATAAAGTTTTTGACTAGCAGCTTGTATTTCGGGAATCTGTTCGCTACCACAATAAGAAACTCTCTCGCAATCTTCCATTAAATCGCGAAATTCTTTGACTGCATTTCCTAACTCTTGACGTCCAACTGGGACTTTAAATGTTTTAACAACCCCTTGTTTTCCATATAGTTGTATGTTTAATTCTTTTTCTCCCACTAAAGGGTAAATCATCACAGTATCGGGTTGTGCTGCGACAATTTCTCTAATTTTACCCATCTCCTTAAGGTCAAAGAAGATATCATCTTCTTTACGATTATTGCGAATTTCTTGGTCGAGTTTTTTCAATGTTGTCCGATACTCTTGAATTAATTTATCCCGGTGCTTTACAAGTTTCTCACATTGTTCTTTTTTTGCTTGACAGTCACTAATTCGATATCCGAGAGCGATTACAGAATCATTTAAGACTGAGGCTCGTTTTTCTGTTTCTCTGAGGGGTATTGAAGATTTTTTCTCAGTTTCAGGTTTAGTGGTGTTAAAATCTCTTATTTCCTGATTTCTTAACAATTCTTGTACATATAATCCTTCCTCTTCTCTTCCTTGGGAAACCAGCAATTCTGCTAATTCTCGATAAATATCAGCAGTTTTAGTTCCTTTGAAATCAATTACCGTATCCAAGAAAGAGTTTTGTAAATCTGGTGGTAAACCTTCTATTCCCCGACGAATTTCTTCGATACCGTTGATTGCTTGTTTGTAAGAACTGATAGCAACGTTGGGTTGATTTAGTTTGCGATAAACCCGACCTAAACCAGCATAAATACCGGATTTGTCACCCGTTACGTTTTCAGGAATTTGAATTGCAAGTGCTTGTTGATATGCTTTAATTGCTTCTTGATTTCTACCAAATCTATAGTGAATCATTCCCAGAATATTAAGTGCATTTTTTTCTAAAACTGGGTTGTTAACTTTTCTGGTAAATTCTAAAAAGCTTTGGGCTGATTTCATTGCGTTAGCATCATTACCTAACTCACCATAACCAAGACTTAACATTCGATGAGCTAAAGCTTCTAGTTTAGGTACTTTAATTTCTTGAAAAATAGTTAATGCTTGCTGGGATAACTCTACAGTTTTTTGTGGTTTTCCTTGAGAAAAATTATTTCCAGCTAGGGATAATAAAGCTATACCTTCACGGCGACGGTTTTTCAGTTTTTGCGATGTTTTTAATGCTTTTTGGTAATAATTGCGGCTTTTTTGGTAATCTCCCAAACTACCGTAAATATTTCCTAAGTTGAACTGAGGAGATATTAATAGAGGTGGACTTTTTAACTTTTGACCAATTTGCAAACTCTGTTGGGTTAATTCCAAAGCTTTTTGATAATCTTTGACTGAAGAGTAGTAATAGCCAAGACTATTCAAAGCATATAATTCCAAGCGGGGATTTTTTAGTTCTCGTCCGATTTTTAATCCTTGCTCGATTAATTCTTTTGCTTTGCTATATTTAGCAATAACTCTATAAGCATTACCTAAATTAATAAGTAATTCTGCTTCTTTGTCGCGTTGGTTAATTTTTATCGCTTGTATTAGAGATGGTTGAGCAACAGCAATTACTTTTTGATAATTTCCTAAGCGCTCATATATTTTACTCAGTAAAAGTGAAGCTGCGACTTCTCCAAAAAAGTTTTTACTTTGTCTTGATATTGCTAATGATTTTCGTGCTGTTTCTATCCCTTTTTCGTATTTACCTTGGAATTTATATACTTCAGCAAGGTGTAATAAACCTAATTGTAGATAGAAGTTGTTATTTTGTTGTTGTGCTAAAGTTATGACTTGTTTTGCAGCCTCTTCTGCTTTGACTGTATCTCCAACAGAGAGATAACTTTTACTCAGAGAACTTAAAGCTAAACTTTTGTCAATCCCGAGATTTTCTTTTTGCACGAGCGTGTAAATTTTCTGAGCAAATTCTAATGCTTTTTGATATTTACCTTGTTTATTATAAATATCTATTAACATATCTAAGGCATTATATTCTAAATCAGGATTTTTCAACTTTTTAGCAATAGTAAAAACTTGATTAGCATATTCCAATGCTAAGGTATAATTGCCTTGCTTATTGTAAAATCTGCTCAATTTAATGAATACTTCTGCTTCTATCTTTGGTTGCTTATTTTTTTGTGAAAGACTTAAAGCTTTTTGAGATAATTCAATCGCTTTTGACAGATTATTGAAAGGAATATCGTATAAGGAAGCTAAATTAAGCAATGCTTTTACTTCATATTCTTGTTGCTTTAAAGATTGTGCTTTTTTCAAAGTCTGTTGAGCGAAGTTTAGCGCTTTATCGTACTCTCCTAAACTCCTGTAATTCATACTTATTCCCTGCAAAAGTAAAACTTCCTCTACTCCTATAAATTTTTGTTCTAATTGAGGTCGTTTACTAATTTCGAGTTGTCGTAATATAGCGAAAGATTGTTGATATACTTCCAGTGCTTTTTGATGCTTTCCTATATTATCGTAAAGACTACCTAAACTCTTCAATACGCTGAATTTTTCCCATTTATCATCTTGCTTTTTGGCAATTTCTAATCTTCTCAGATGATTCTCAATTGCTTTCTTATAATCTCCCCGTCCAATATATATTACATTGAGAGTTGTTAAGGCAGATAATTCCCTATATAAATCTTTAATTTCTCTTGCAATCTTTACTGCTTGTAGTGAAACTGATTCTGCTTTTTGATAATTTTTTAATGAAATATAAGCAATACTAAGCCAATATAAAGCTTTAGCTTCTGAATTTGGCTTCTTTAACTCTCTTGCAAGATTTACATAATATTGTGCTATATCTCTAGCACGAGTAAATTTTCCGCGGGTATTATTTGTAGCGACAAGCAACTCTAAAATATTCAATTCCTCAAGACGTTGCTGGTTTTTTCGTGTCAAAGCTAATGCTTCCTCTAAAACTTGTACAGCATCTTTTTTGTTATTTTGATTGTGGTAAACAATTGCAATTAGTTTCAATGCTTCGACTTCTGCAACACGGTTATCTGTCTTGCGACTTAATACTTTAGCTTTTTCTAAAAATTTCAAAGCATGGGGATACTTGTTTGAGAAATAATATATTTTTCCTATATTCAAGAGGGTAAAACTGGCTTCGTAATTATCTCCTATTTCTGTTTCAATATTTAAAGCTTGCTGTAAATACTCCAGAGCTTTGGTATTATTATCGAACCCGAAACTGTAAGCTAACCCAATCATTCTCAAAGTCTTAGCTTCACCGCTTCTATCTTTTACTTCCCGACGAATACTTAAGACTTGTTGCAATATTTTTAATGCTTTATTATATTCCTTGTTTATAACATCAAGCCGGCCAATATTGTGTAAAGTTTCCCCTTCACCTTTTCTATCTTTTATTTCCCGACGAATCGTTAAAGCTTCCGATAATGCTTTGTCAGCTTTATTGTTTTCGTCTAATTGTATATAAACCTTACCAAGATTATTCAGAGTTTGAGCAATCCCTGCTTTATCTCCCTGCTGTCGTCGGATTTTCAGTACTCGCTGATAAGTCTCTAATGCTTGTGGATATTGTCCCCGACGGTACAACAGTACCCCTTGCTCAAATAGCTTATCCGCTTGTGTCTTTTGGTTATTAGTTGTGGTTGTTTGCGCTGAAGCTGGTAACAAATAATTACTCCCTACCAAAGGAAATGAAGGAAGAACAGCCGATAATAAAAGCGAATAAGTAACCAAGAAAACATATCTGCAACGATAATTCATTATTAAATACCTTCTGTAAATAATAGTTAGAGTAGAGCATGAATCAAGTTACTATATTGACTTAATGTAATCAATGTCACTGACTCACACTTACGTATATTTCTAGGGATAGAGGGGGTTATGCAGTTTTTATATAGGGAACAAGGAACGCGAAAAGACTTCTAATGAGAAAATATACTACTGGTTAGGGCGCACGTCGGTGCGCCCCTACAGTTAAGAAGTAATAGTATAAATTATTGCTTGTAAGTCTCTTGAAATTCAATCTGCAGTATTTAGTATCGTACCTACAAACCATTACCAATTAAGACGAATGGAGCCCAGTAATAAGGATGAGCAAAATTTGTTTTTGTCTTTGTATTTTGGTTTGAGTCTGTTGAAGTTCCTTCAGGAACTATTCCACCAGCACGCTTGATATCATCTAGCTTAAATTCCTCACCATGAAGAAGTTTTAGTTGTGCTAAACGCATAGCTTCAGCTTTGGTAATGGATTTTTTGTTGCTAGCGAGATTTTGATAGAAGTTTTGCATTAATTCGCTAGTACTTTTATCTCCAACTTGCCATAATGAAGCAATAACCGATTTTGCACCTTCATTTATAAAAGAATAAGCAATACTTGCAATTTCGACACCATCAAGATCGGGACCTCCAAGGGCTGTTTGACAAGCAGAAAGTACTACTAAATGAATATTACTTAAATCAGCTAAGGTTTTGATTTGAGGTATTTCCAACTTTGTATCATTTCCTAATAGTAAATATGATTGGTCTTTTATACCTGGAATAAATTTCCCATGAGTTGCAAGATGTAGAATTTTATTACCTGTAAGATTATCTCGCAACGTCTTATAATCAAAGGATTTATTGAGATATTGTTGACCCGGATATATTCCTTTTTTATCTTTGCTACTACTTTTAACAATTTCATCTACTTCTGTGGGTACACTGGGTAGTGCAGAAAAGTAAGGAAATTTAAGAGACTTATCTGAAACTCCCATTGCTAAAACTTTTGTATCTTGAAGATTTTCAGGGAGTTTGGCGGTTGTATTCGTTAAGTCTGCTGAAAGTGCGTTGTAAATTGTATATTTTTCAATCAGATATTGCTTGCCGTCATATAATGCACTCATGGGAACATAGCGGGTAAATCTATCTAGTGCAAACACCAGATTTTTCACTTTATTTTCTTTAAGTTCCCCTTCCAAAGGTTTTATCAGCCAGTTATAAAGCTTTTGACTCACTGGTTTGATTTTGGCAATATCTGTAGTACCACAATAAGCAGATCCTTGACATTCTTCCATTAACTGGCGGAATTGTTTAACAGTCTTACCTAATTCATCCTGCGTGACTTTAACTTCAAACTTTTTCGCTGCTTTACCAGAATACAGTAACAACCAAAGTTTATCTTTAAGTACGAATGGATAAATCATTACTGTACCTGGTTGTGCATTAACAATTTCTTTCACTTTACCGCGACGGTCAGGACGGAATATAGAATCGTCTTTTACAGGACGGGTGCGTATTTCTTCGTTGATTTTTTGTAAGTCTTGGTTGAACTCATTTAGTACAACTGTGAGTTGATCGTTGAGTTTACTTTTATCTTTGCAATTTGTTTTTTCACATTCACTAATTTGTCTAGATAAAGCAATGATAGATTGACTTTCTGCTTGAATTTTTTTCTCGCTGTCGTTTAGGGGTAATTGAGTTTTTGTTGTGTCTGTTTTATCTTTAGCAAAATCCCGAATTTCTTGAATTTTCAATAAATCTAATACCTTTTGTGCTTCTGCTTGTCTTCCTTGGGAAATCAGTAACTCTGCTAATTCACGATACACATCAGCAGTTTTGCTTCCTTTAAAATCAATCACTTTGTTTAAGAAAGAGTTTTGTAACTCTGGGGGTAAACCTTCGATTCCGCGACGAAATTCTTCAATACCGTTGACTGCTTGCTTGTAATAACCAATAGCAACACTAGGTTGATTTAATTTGCGATAAACCCGACCTAAACCAGCATAAATACCAGACTTGTCACCAGTTACGTTTTCGGGAGTTTGAATTGCAAGTGCTTGTTGATATGCTTTGATTGCTGCTTGATTTCTACCAAAATTGTAATGCAAGCTTCCTAAAAGACTAAGTGCATTTTTTTCAAACACTGGATTTTCAACTTTCCTCGCAAATTTTAAAAAGCTTTGAGTTGATTTGATTGCATTTACATCATTACCCAACTCTCCATAACCAATACTTAGCATTCCATAAGCAAAAGCTTCTAGTGCAGGTACTTTTATTTCCTGGAAAATAGTTAAAGCTTGCTGGGATAATTCTACAGTTTTCTGTGGTTTACCTTGAGAAAAATGGTTACTTGCAAGAGATAATAAAGCTATACCTTCAGTACGACGATTTTTCAACTGCTGCGATGTCGTTAGTGCTTGTTGATAAAAATAACGACTTTTTGGGTAATCTCCCAAATTATTGTAAATATCACCTAAACTAAATTGAGGAGAGACCAAAAGATGTGGACTATCTTTAATTTTCTCAGCAATTTTCAAACTTTGTTGGGTTAATTCCAAAGCTTTCTGATAATCATTCTGTGAAGCATAGTAATAACCAAGATTATTTAAACCTATTAATTCTAGCTTAGGGTTTTTTAATTTTCGCCCTATTTTTAATCCTTGCTCAATTAATTCCTTAGCTTTGGTATACTCACCAATAATTCTATAAGCATTACCTAAACTAATTAATAATTCTGCTTCTTGATCAGGTTTACCGATTTTCCGTGCTAATTCCAAATGGGGGGAACTGTTGCAATAACTTTTTGATAATTTCCTAATCGTCCGTAAATATTAATCAGTATAGTTGATGCTGTTAATTCTCCCTGAAAGTATTTACTTTGTTTGGATATTTCTAAATATTTTTGTGCCGTTTCTATCCCTTGTTCATATTTACCTTGGAATATATACACTATGGTCAGCCATCCTAAAGCTAATCCTTCTCTATTAGAATTTTGATTTTCTCGTGCTAAAGTTAAAGCCTGTTTCGCAGCCTCCTCAGCTTTAGCTGTATCTCCTGCTAACATATAACTTTTACTCAGAACGCCCAAAGCAAGAGTTTGAAAAATACCAAGATTTTCTTCTTTTTGTGTCAAAGCGTAAACTTGCTGTGAAAATTCTAGTGCTTTTTGATATTTACCTTGTTTCTCATATATATCCCTGAAAGAACCCAAAGCAATGTATTCTAATTGAGAATCATTCAACTTTTTAGCAATTCTCAAAACATTCTGGATATATTCGAGCGCTAAAGTATAATTACCCTGTTTATTGTATAGTTGACTCAACTTAATTAATACTTCTGCTTCTTGTTTGGGTTGCTGAGCTTTTCTCACAATACTTAAAGCTTGTTGGGATAATTCAATTGCTTTTGATGAATTCTTGAAAGAATTATCGTATAAGAAGGCTAGCCGAAGCAATGATCTTACTTCTAGTTGAGCTTGGTTGAGAGACTGGGCTTTTTTCAAACCCTGTTGGGCAAAATCTAGGGCTTTCTTATATTCTCCTAGAGCAGCATAAGTTAAACTTAATCCATCCAAAATACTAGGTTCAAAACTTACAGCTATTTTTTGTTTATTCGGTGGTAGCTTATTAATATCAAGTTTTCGGAGTACAGCTAAAGACTGTTGGTATGTTTCCAATGCTTTTTGATGTTGTCCTACACTGTTGTAAGTACTAGCTAAACTATTTAATGTCGTTATTTCTGAGAATTTATCCTCGCGCTGTCTGATAATTTCTAAGCTTCTAAGGTTACTTTCAATAAATTTTTTATTATCTCCCCGTCCAGTATATATACCAGATAGATATGATAAAGCAGATGATTCAGCATCTAAATCTTGAATTTTTTTGGCAATACTCATTGCTTTTAGCAATAATGCTTCCGCTTTTTGGTAATTATTTAAAGACACGTAAGCATAACCAAGAGCATTTAGAGATCGAACTTCTAATGCAGGTTGTTTGATTTTTTGTGCAATTAATAACGCTTGCTTGGAATACTTAATTCCTTGTTCGTATTTTTCTTGAATATTGTAAATCCATGCAATTTGAATAATAATATTAGCTTGTTTTTGCTTGTTGTTTAGGTGTTGTGTAATAGCAAGTACTTGTTGATAAAAATTAATTGCTTGTTGATATTTACCTTGACTATTATACACATCCCCGATTGTACTTAGGATATCACCTTCCATTTCAGATATCCCGTTGAGTTTAAAAATAGGCAATGCTTTTTGCAAATGTGTGATTGCTTGTTGATATTTACCTTGAATTTTATAAGTATCTCCAATCAAAAATAGAGTATTACCTTGCATTACAGAAATTCCGCTGCGTTTAAAAATAGGTAATGCTTGCTGATAAAACTTTAGAGCGTCATCATATTTTTTCTGCTCATTGTAAATAAAACCTATACTGTATAATGAATAACCCTCTGACACTGTATTACTAACTTCTCGATTAAAATTAACCGCTTTCTTATACAAATCTAAAGCACGGGGATAATCTTGTTTGTGCATATATATTGACCCTAATCTTTGCAAGGTGATTCCTTTGTTGAACTTATCTGCGACTTCTTCATGTATTGCTAATGCTTGCTGTAAATTCTCTAAAGCTTGGGGATATTTTTGTAAAGCTGAGTAGACTAATCCGAGGTTGCTAAGAGTTTTTCCTTCCCCTGCTTTATCTTTGATTTGTTTACGAATAGCTAAAGCTTGCTGCAAAGTTTGTAATGCTTTGTCATTTTGATTTAAATCGAAGTAAGCTAAACCGATATTATTAAGAGTTTCCCCTTCTCCTGTTTTGTCTTGTAACTCTCTACGAATAGCTAAAGCTTCTTCTAATGCTTCTAAGGCTTTATCACCTTTCCTCATCCAGTAATAAAGCTCACCCATATTGTTAAGAGTTTGAGCAATTCCTGCTTTGTCCTTCTGCTGTCGTCGTACTTCCAATACTTGCTGATAGGTTTGTAATGCTTGTGGATACTCCCCACAACGAAACTGTTGTACCCCTTTTTGAAAAAGCTTATCTGTTTGTGTCTTTTGTTTATCAGTTGTGCTTGTTTGTGCTACTGCTTGTGAACAATGACTACTCTGTCTTCCCCAAACAAAGTAAGGAATAGCAGTTGATAACAAGAGAGAAGAAGCAATCAGGACAAGATATTTGAAACGATAATTCATTATTACAATTCCTTTAAAAGTTAAATAAACAAGATAAGTGATAGTAGAGTACGCATGCAGTTAGTACTTTAATTGAAAGCAATAAAGATAATTAGTGACTTTATTGGAGTAAATCAAATAATTATTTATATTTAGTTTATTTATTGCCTTTAAAATGCTTTTTATAAGCTTTTGTAGCCATTTTTGATATGTGTACATATTCTTACAGGCTGTATACTAAGCGCTTGCGTCTTAAAATCTGCATATTTTTAGATTGACTTTATAAATCACCTACCTCTAGCTGCTTGACATTCATGTATATTTCTAGAAGAAGAGGGGGTTATGCATTTTTTTTATATCAACAAAAAGTAATAAAGAACTCTTGACAGCAAATAGAGAGTAATAATTTGTTCCCTATTGTTTGTAGAACAATCATCAGCAGGTTAATTTCTTCTAGATACAGTATGTATGGTGTCTGCGAAGAGTTCCTGATTCTCTGTTTTCTTTTATCCTGAATTCTGAGTTCATTGTCATCAGGATTAAAAATACAAGTCTTATTTTTTACAGGAATTTGAGTATCTTAGTGCGTACTGTTTAATCACAAACATTTTTGTATGTATCAAGACACCACTTCTAAGGATGAAAGGAAAAAACTGCATAACCCCAAATCAGTCTAGAACTAAGAATGAATGACAGCAAAAATTATGGGAGATAAATCAAGTCAGCATCAATTCAAATCTATGACCAATGTCAATAATCAAGTCATGAATTTTTCCAAATATTGGATGCTAGTAACAATTGATGGGATGGGAGAGCGCAAACTCAAAGAAATCACAGTTGCAAAGACTTTTGCGATCGATGTT
>JAAUYH010166236.1_pt1 | contig 20506 bp, 5 predicted proteins | sample 7278061 | NCBI WGS metagenome assembly JAAUYH01 (sample SAMN14350203, study PRJNA611818) | marine sediment metagenome | isolation source: surface marine sediment (0.6m) | place: French Polynesia: Moorea | collected 2018-08 | reverse complement strand
TGACTAGATTAACCTTGTAATTGTCACGTAAATGCTGAACTCTTGTTATCTTGTACGGAAACATGTGAATGAGAGTTCTCAGAATTTTCCGAACTGTCAAATAGGGAATCGATAGATCGCTTTCTGTTTGCTTTATTGCTCTTCTAGGATGCCACCTGAAGTAAGATCGAACCAAATTAATGGACTGTTCAGTCACCGGAGGTCTCCCATGTCCAGTTCTACTTTCGATATTTCCTTCCGAATTAAAGTTATTCACCCAAGTGTAGAATTGTGTTTCGTACTCGTGGTGTTTCTCCATATTTAGTCTAATACCGCCTTCCGACGGTTGTAATAGTTTAGAGTAATTTTGCGCTACAACTAGGAGGCAGGAACTTGACTCGGGGTAAACTGTCCGTTTATTCTTTTTCCTCTCCCTATTTATTTTACTTTCTTTCATTTCGTATCGCCTAAGCACCTTGCTACATGCTTTATAGCACGTGATGCCTTTTCTTATCAATAATATGTCGATTTGTATTTCATATCGTACAGCATAACTGATTCTCGGGCCTCCATGTATATCTTTACTCGGCCGAGATTACTCAATTTGGTAGTGTAATCGATTTGTAGTGCTTTTGAGTGAGCTAGAGGATTTCATTCAAATTAATTGAAAATATTCAAGCTTTTGTTGATATCTACCTTTCAAAGATCAATACAACGGACCATGCTACCTCTTCGTGATTATTCTAACTTCTGAACACTTTCAGCTTACTTGAATGATACAGAAGTGAAAACCACTCACTCAATCTATTTCAATCTTTTGAACCATGTTTGACAAACCACATGGGCATCCATGGTATTCTATCTACGAAATACAATCAATAATCTTCAAAATACAACGTTTTTCGTAAATCCTGTATATATTAAAATCAAATGATGAAGCGATATATATATTTATACAACTATATTGCTACTCATACGATGCAATGTTGTTTTCTTTTTCTGCTAGAACAGAAAAGGCTCGCTATATTACGCCTCATTGAAAATCAGTGGGTCTTTTCGAACACCCTGTATAATAAGATCGATACCTTTCCACTCATTTTATGAAGATGAGTAACTTCATTCTGTAATCAAGCACTCAACAGCATTCGAAACAGATATTTATTCAGTAATTTTCTTGTTACGTCGAGACCTCTATCTCACCGTATCTATAGACAAGGCTCTTGTAAATGAATTATTTTTAGTCTTCTTTCCTCTGAACAGTTCCGATACAAATCTAAAAACTTCTTCCCAGTCATCTTTCAAGACTTACAGTATCGAGGGAAACCAATATCGTTTCAATTTATCTGCTATATGTTCTACCATCCATTAGTACACATTGTTCACATTTATGAGTGATCAGATGATTCGATATGTAAGGTAGTTCTGAAGAGATGGAATACAGCATGCAGATCATAAACGATGGAAGTTCATAATCGATATTTGACTCTCGATTTCACTCAAAGCGTTATTCTTTTAAGAAATAATAACTGCAGATGCCGATAATCATGGCTTTGGTGGGCATAACATATGCCGATCCATCGAGAAACTTCGGTAAAAGAAGACTTCGAATTTGATGGAACGCAGTTTCTCGACTAAATCCCCGGCAATTTAATCGTTTATGACATATGATACTGTCGTAGTTATGGGTTCAACACTTCTTCTAATCAAAACGAGACCCCGAATCCTCGTTGGGCTGTGATTAGACGCTTGTAGTTCGATCGTTTACACGCCGCAGCGTTAATAACAACACTCACCAAAGCGAATGTATTGCTCAGTGTAGGTAGATACACGTTACTAGTCGTGCGAATATTACCTCTCCCGGTTACCACCCTCACCACTACGCGTCAGTCTGGTGTAGCTTCAGAAGAGTTGTAATATTCGACTTGATTTTTGTCTCATCTCGACAATAGTTAAATAGTGACAGATTAATAAAGCGTTAATTTCTAACGTAACTATTCTAAAGCATGCTTAATAAGTTTCTAATTAGTGTGATTATTACTCATTTCCAATTTCGACAGATACAAATAGGATATCGTGATGCATAAGCCTCACTGACAGAGAAATGAAGAGGAAAGTAGGATATAATTGGAATCATGTTAATCGTACTACGCATATTTTTACTAATGATGCAGCTAGATAGAGTACGTAATATTCACGTAACAATCTAATTCATGGTTTCTCATTTGTGCTTTTTTTTCGCTGTAGCTTAAAGGTCATGCATGACTACGATACAGACTGAAAAACTATTAGGGAATGAAAGATTTGCAATCACAATGCGACATCTGAATTACTGTGGAAACTGGAATCGGTAGATACTGTACAGACGTAATCTCGTGAAGTTAAAATTTTTGAGGAAGCTATTCAAGAATCATCAGATAATCAGTCAAAATGTTTCATGAAATTAATGGTAGCAGCCATTTTTAAGCTGCTAATTTATATTCTTCAAAACCGTGTACATTTTGATAATTGCAGATAAACTTTACTGGAAAATTCCTTCACCGAGATGAAGAGTACAATGGTTGTTCCACAGGAAATGAATGAATTCCTGGCAGAGATAAGGAACAAAAGTAAAAAATATTTTTTGAACTCCACAGAGGTTGACATCGGTACTTAAATACATTTGATTGCTTACATGTGCCAACTTTAAAGACAAGTTTTGCCCATTAAGGAATTGAAAAAATGGATCATTCCATTTTACTTCTCCAGGAAGAAATTAGTGACTGCAAAAGAATTATATCAATCTCATCAAGATTTTGTACTTTTCTATCACACGCATTCTATTCCAAAATGAGCCAACCCATTTTCAAGCCCAGTATTTTCAATTGAAATGCTGTCGTGTAGTTCATTGCGTGATAGATTGGAAGTCGTAGAGATCTAATTGAAATGAATTGTTTAGTCACGGTGATCTCACAAAAATTTCTGCTGAGAAATAAACTACTCTGTCAACGGGGTTGCAGGCACACGCAAAAAATGCTCCGACAAGTAATCTTGTTCGAATATTCTCGTAGATTCTAATCTGAGCTTACATCGATTGCTTGCATCATTGGGAAACAATTGTGACATGACACAAGTTGATGGTTAAGAAATTGAGATAATGCTTTGCTAGTGCCAGTAGGCTAATATAAAAGCCGAGTATAGGAAGAGAAGACGAGAAGATTTGCAGAGAAGTAGCTGAGTGAGAAATGCAGTGCGGACTGTAAATATGGTGTGCAGTGCTTTGGATAAAGTTTTTTAAATCTTACGAAATGATCGCAGTCCAGTTTATCTCATATTGGATTCGCGCTCCCAATCGAAATAGGACGAAGCATAACAAATTGAAATAATCGATCGAAAATAGTATTTGCGAACTTTCCCCGAGAACAATGATCACCAACGATATAAAAGGTTAAAATAGAAGTTCTACTAACACTGATTAGACTCAACGTTCGCACAGTCAATTCTACGGGCGTTTCGAAGGGAGGGAATGAAATTCAGATCAAATTAAGCACTGTATCCGACAAGTGATCATCGACACATGCATACGAGGGCTGTTAGTGATGAGATGTTAAAGCGAGAGAAAATGGTGTAGGAAGCCGTGGTGGAAACGTTGGGTTTCCACGGTAATAACTTGCTAATTGGGCCACGTCCTTCCAGTTGGAGGAATGTAAGTAGTACCAGTAATTAGGACGCTTGCCTCTGAAGTACATGCAACACGAACGCACGCACGGCGGAGCCATCAAATATTCGTCGCAGAAATGCTGATCGTACGTGATTGAATGAGGAAATGGAAGATGAGTCATGAAGCACGATTGCGAGAGAGGACCATCGTACACCACGTGCTGAGGTGTACACATCGTATTGATAGTTGGGTGCGATTGTGATAGAGTGGAAATCGCACGGACGCGGCAAGAAGCTTCTAGGATGGATGGCGGCGCCTCACTTGGAAAGCGGTGGATAGTGCATCGACGGCGCCGTGTTGTAGATTACAGCGTGCATCTCGGCGCAGTGGATGAATCATCGCACGCGCAAGCGCACGACCAACAACGCAAGAAAACATGCACCGAAAAAGCCGTTCTTGCGTTAGTGCATAGCAAATGAGGTGTTCGGGCGAACGCCACAAAGCTCGACCCACAACTACGGTTTTCGAGAGCGAAGAAAATGGCACAGCCCATGGTTCGTGAATAAGGACGATATGACAGACAGATACCGGATCCCGTCAACAGACACGACTCAGGTCACAGCCCAGTACCGTAGCTGATGGCATCTGCCCAGTCAAGTGCAAGCAAATCAGCGAAGCACATAAAACCGTGTTGCACTTGCCACATCGACGGCGAACGTACCCAGCGCCGTGCGCTTACAGATGGATGCAAGCAACTGCCGCGAAGCGCGTACCGCCGCGTACGCGTTTTGACGCACTATTCGAAGTTCGTCCCTGTTCATTCGTCTGCATGTCACCCCTGTCTTTTCGTGTCAGCTTGAGTTGCGTATTATAAACCGTGTTGATAGTGTAGATGCTAGTGTAAAGCACACTGCGGGGTAATGGTGGATCGGTTCGGACCGCCCGACGTTCAGGTCGTAGTGGACTGTGTCCGCGTGAGTTCGAATCTCACCGCTGACATGCTATTCGTCAGCGTGGCCGAGTGGTTAAGGCGCTAGTCTATGATGCCGGCACCGTACCTCGTTGCTTTTTTGTTTCCCTTTCCTACGCCCACGAGTTGAATTTAATGAGACCTTGCTTCTCTTATGTGTTGCTTCATTGGGTTGCTTGTAGAACGCTTTCTATGGGCGCCTCCCTCACTTCTGTGCGTTCTGGCCGTTTTCAACAAAAATACCTTTTGTGGCCGCACTTAGCTTTACTTTTGACCTGCGCTACTTCATAGTTCTGCTCACCTATGCGGACGTCCAAGTGCCACACTACCCTTTTTGTGGCTAGCACTTACGCCTCATTACTAACAACCTCGTCGCTTGCGCTTCATATTGTTGCCTGTGCCACCGTCGAAATTACAACAGAATTGGGTAGTGCAACTTTCCACTGCTACAACGAAGAGGTAAAGAATGACAGAGTGTTGTAGTCATGTAGAATCGCCAAAGCAAAAGGTTAATAAAGACACGCAGCACTAACAGTAATAAACAAAGTAAAGCAGAATATTGCGTTTCTACTCGACACCGACCTCCGTCTCCTCCTTACTCGTATCGTTTCGTCTCGCATTTCCTTATCGTCCACCAAAGCATCCACAGAACGCCCTCTTTGCTGATGAACTTTGAGGACCTGGCCTAGTCAAATCCGAGCTTACACGCCGCGGGGGGTCTTGCTTCTTTCGCGAGGGTGGCGGTCGACGACCTGGTTCTTCTGGCACCAAATGTACTTCTTTGTTCGTTCCATTCGGTGGAACACGTCCATTCATCGGTTCTGTTACTGAGGTTTGTCTATTGCCATTCGCTGTCGGTGGCACAACACCATTAGGCACTCGGTCTGTTTGGCCATTCTGTGGCTGCGCTGTTTTGTTTCGTGGTGCTTTGCTCTTCTTTTTCTTATGAACATAGAACGCTTCTTCCTGAGCTCGTTTCTTCTCATCTTCCGCGAGTTCCACCGATGACAATGATGCCACGCTTTCTAGGTTGTCTAAAAACTTTTTCGCGTCTTGCGCGACATGCAAGTCCGAATCATTCGAAAGAGTGCGAAGCGCTTCACGAAACTCAGGCAAGTCCTTCCACACCGGGGCAAGGCTCGAAAACAGCCTTACTAACCGATGTCGAACGTTCGGCACTGGGTCTTTCGTCATCATTAATATCTCATCCTTAAACAATTGCGAGAACAACTTGGTGGAGAACATACTTAACGCGCATTGCGTTCCATCGATATACGCCAGCCGAGTCCAATACACCTTACCACGCGCCCACTCTAATCGAAAGTGTTTCAGAATGTGGTTGCGCCGTCGAACGTCGGGGATGTACCGTAAAACGTGCATCAGCGCTTGCATTGATGACTGCCGTACAAGGTATGTACTTTCACGAGCCATCTGAAACAACAGAGGAGCGACATGCTCGCACAATACTTCTTGAGGCACTAGATGTGCCGATTTCTTCAACTCAACAGCTAGTAGTTTTTGCGTTCGCCACGAGTCCGATGTCATCATTTCCAGCGAGGAGAAAATTGGAGTTAGTTGGCGGAATTTCTCTTTGTCTGCTTCTGTATTCTTCGACAAGTTGATGTGATTCGGTGCTCCAGGTTGGCTGTGCATCTTATCATTCTCAACTGAAGATTGGAGTGGGTTTGATGCCTCGTTAGAAAACGGGGCACCCAGAACTAACCCTCCAGCGAGCTTAGCACAATTGTAAGTGGATAGTACACGAAGATAATCCGAAAAATGTTCGAGCGTGTTCATTCGGACTTGCGGGTTTTCGTCGGTTAGGAGGTCCCCGAGTGCGCCAATGACTTCCGCTCGTAATGGGCCAGTCCCTAGCAGACGAATGGTTTCGTGAAGACCGGCTGCGAGAGTGGCGCGGGTTTCCACATCAGAATCTACTGATAGCGCTTGGATGACACCGGCGATCTTGTCGGTTCGCGACTCTGCACATATCAAAGCGACGGCCGGTACATTAAACGAGCACCAGTGTCGAACAGTGGGTCCATTACATGTAACCATTCGTCGGAGAGTGTTCAACGCCGTAGTCCACGTTGGTTCGTCAGGAAACAATGGAGACACTGCGCACAGGAAATAACCGTAAACCTCGGAAAAAATCTCCAGCATTAGGTATGTGTCGTCATCTACGGTCCTCAAATCTGAAGCGGCTACCTCTGCGCTTCTCTTACATTCTTCCATGAACATGGGTAGTAAAATCTGCGAGTAGGCCGGTGAAGAAGCGAACTCTTTGCGATGAGCTTCGGCGGCACGGGCGATGGCACGCATGGCAGCGGCGCGCACTCTAGCATTCCCATCCTTCATCAACAACATTAATTTGGGCCACAAATGATCTTCCACAACATGCAAAGGAAGCTTGACACCCACCGAAGCCATAGCTTGAGCGATCATGGCGCGTACACTTTCGTCTTCGTCATCTGCCAACGCCATTGCATGGTCAAGGAACAACGATTGGATCTCCTCGGCATTGAGCGAATCGTTGAGTGAGCCAATAATACGAGCGGCGAGACGACGACTTTCAGGTGCTTCACATGACGCGCGTTCGATAGTTGCAGGCACAACGAGTTCGAGTACTTCGGCTCGTGGGACTTGTGGTAACATCATAGAAAGGATCTCACCACAGGCATCGAAAACATCCCCGGATTCGGAAGCAGCGATAACGCGAAGGGAGGCAACGACGATTTTGCGCGCGACATGCTCAGGCGCCTTCATATTCACGACAAAGTAAAGAGCCTCGGCGGCAGCCATCTGCACATTTGACGGCCAAGACACAATGCCTTCACAGATCTGGGGCACCATGATCAAAAGGCTTTCGTCGGGGCAATGTTCGAGAAATTGGGGAAATTGGAAAAGTACAGCCATTCGTTCCAAGTCGGAACCATCGACCAGGACAAGCGTGGCGTTGGAGACCGAGGTAAGCACATCGTCATTGAGAATGACGAATTCCTCGTTTTCCGCGCCGTCCCCATACGCGGCGGGGTCTACACCCTGCTCCTGTGCCTCAGCCATCGGGAGGCACGAAGAAAGTCAGAGTGAGAGAAGAGGGAAGCGCACCGGAAAAAATAGGGGTCGAGGGCGTCAGGTTGAGTGAGGCACAGAAAGAGGCGGCCGGGCCGTACGCAAGCGCGCACGCGCCCACCGCGAAGGATTCGAAGTGGAAAGGTGCGTCGAGTGGACGCGCGTGTACGGAGTTCGCTAGAAGAAGAAGGAAAAAGAAGGGCGAGAAAAGTTCTTCGCCAGTCGAAGGTCTCAGGCGATAGAGCGCGGTGGTGTGGTGGTGCGAAGACTCAAACGGCACAGAGCGGCAGAGCGGTTCGAAAACGCATGCAATTTCCGCATTTCCGTGCTAATTTGTTTATCAATAAAGTAATTTTAAAATATGGATGCTCGTGTCATATCCACAGCAATCGAAATGTTCGGTTTCCTATACTGCACAGCAATTCACTTACGAATAATTGGTAATTAATCAACCGCCCTATTTCCTGTATAGTACTTTGTTCTGCCAACTGCTGCTATGCCCATTTGCCAGGCTAGCTGCTACTGTACCAAGTTGTTGATCTCCCTCCTTCCATACGGACCTTCCCTCTTCTTATTCCTTTTTCCAGCACAGCTGCTGTCCTTCGCACACACACGCCACTCACGCTCCAACATAACATCCTTTCTACTGTACTGTATCTCAATCCAACAACAACAACAACAACAACAAGTTGATCTATTCTCTGCACGTAACTCGATTACTCGGCACAGCATTACAAGCATGTTTCATGTGGACGACTTGAAAATAAAACGAGGGAATCATGATGCCATGCATTGATACAGTACAGTACTGCATTATCACCAATTGTGAAACGAACGAATGAGCGAGTGGGTAGCGTTTGCGGAAAGGACATTAGCCAGGAATCTTCCAAGATCAAACATCCGCTGACGACAACTACTGTACATAGAGAGTATCACCGACTCCACTAGTACTGTACAAACTATGGACATGCCCCTACACAGTGCTGCTGACTTTGTTCACCGTCGACTCGGTTGTTTTGGGTTTTTGTCCCTTTGTCCCGTTGGATTCGTGTAGACAATCTGGTAAGCTCGGATTTACTCAATGTCTGTCTGCGACCACTAAACGGTTTGAATTTCTATCTTGTACAGTACAGTATAGTACAGCTACGGTAAGCCACAATTTGAAACCAACTGTCCCAATATGGCTGAACCGCTTCCTATCTGCCTGAATTTTGCGTCGTGTTCTGAATACAGTATGTTTGCCATAATGCTCTTGTTGACCGTCGATGCCAAGTCTCAGTTTCGAGTTCATCTTTGTAGCGAGTGGTGGAATAGAATTAGCTCTATACAAGTTCTGTACCCAGGACTCTACGGTACCGTACAGTACATAGTGTGTTTAGAAATTGGTCAACGGACATGTTTAGGACTTACACTTGCGTACGTAATGGAATCACTAAAAATAACCCTTCATTAAGAATATTCTTAAAATAGGTACTGTACCAAAATGATTTGTCCATTTACATACTGGAACCTTTCTCTCATTTTCTGCATCCCTGCATGTGTGCAAAGAAAAACTAAAGAAAAATGAATGATCTAGGGGTGACAGAACGCTTTGCTCCTTATTTTTGAAATTTGATATTCAAGCGAAACAAGTAAGATCCACTGTATTAACCTTGCAAAAAAGCTAGAGAAAACAATAGAAATGAACGAAACGGTTAACTTCTACGCGTCGATCTATAAAAGTGGAAGTACTGGAAAAGCACGGCTGCGGCGTGTCATGTGTCTTACAAACAATGCATGATTTGTTCGACTATTACAGACTACGTTCCTAAAAATATGGGCTTCTGAATTTCATCCAAGTTTGTCACGCATGATTCATTTTAATAGCCTAGGATTATAAAATGAATAAGGAACTGAATGGAATTTTTCGATAATTCTGATCTCGTTGGTTAAATGATTGAAAAGGAAGTGTAACAAAATCGTAAAAGGATACGCAGCGGCTGCACTACAACCATTTGAAAGAATACCTCCTATTAGAATATTGACGACAATTCACTAATCTGTAATGAACCAATCATCGATTTGGCGTCTAGCAAGCATCGTGAAGGTGATGACTCACTGCAGAAATACCATCTTCTCATCAGTTTTGAAATAAAACAAGTGTAGAACACATATGGAAGCAAGAATGATCTATGGATTATTCGATAGGTATTCGTCGCAATTAGTCACTATTATTGATTCGCTAACAGAATTCTGAGCTCATTTCGAACAGTTTCGTTTTGGACGGATATCAAAGTTACAGGCGTACTGAGATTGATTTTAAACGATTTGATTTTAAAAATTTCGCAATAGAACAATAAAGTAAACATAGACTGGACCAAATATCACAGATTAAGTGCTAAGGAAGTGTTGAAACGCAATCAAATAATTGTAAATAATAAGTGGAAATTGAAAAATCTCTTCAAGTTCCAAAATAAATAATGAAATATTTTCTAATTCTCATTTTTATGATTACATTAGTGAAAATGTATGGCTAATTTTGTGAAGCTCTCCTAAATGAAATATACTCTGATCTTTTTGATTTTGAAAATTGGGTTAAGGATCTATGCAGATTTGTTACAGCTTGGCAGGACCATATGCGAGTCAGACAAGAAATGCTTTTTTGATTTACCTTGATAATAATAAAATTTGTTATTTTAGTCTACTTGAACATGTATACTGATTCATGAAATAATCTAGAATTGTGATCAATATTTATGTTAAATAAAAAGCTATTAATTTTATTAGCTAAGTGAAAAGAAAATATTCCAGAGAATTCTGTATCATTGCAACCATCAATCGGCAAGCTTTCATCTGGAATCGTTCAGCTAACTAGAATATTCCATAGGTGGAGGCTAAACCCAGTAATTGGTCGAATTCAGAGAATCTAATTATATTTCCCATAATGTTCTACTGTGAATAAGAAGATTATAATGTAGCTGGAACGATAATTTGATAATGTTACATATTTATACCTTGTATTTCTGTATTGCGCTTAATTAAGCATTGCTTATGTTAATTCATGATTTGAATTTGAACTCAACAATATCATTATTTGCATCAAATTTTTTTCTGCTCGTAAGATTATTGTAAAGGTCACTGTAGCCAACACTGGGTACGATTTATGGCGATACTTTACACTATTCAGAAATTTTCAAGCGATAATTGTCTACTATGCAAAATGGATGAACAATTTACCTATTACTTCCACAATAATTCATTATTTAGAAACCAAATAATTATATGCTTAGAATATTTAAAATTGCTATCAAGAAGTATTAGGCAACGAAAACATCATACAAAATCTTAGTTTACTGCTGCAAAGAATGGTAGGGTGACATTGCCAGTAGCTCGAAGATCCAGTTTCTACATGATAAAAAGGTTTGCATTGTTGTACAACAATATTCTAGGCTCTGATAAAAGTCGTTGGTATACGAAAAATGCCTCAGAATAGAACAGTTTAAAACTACATTAGTCCGATCGTTCCCTGCAAGGCATCGATTTCATAATGGAAGTAGAATAATGCCGTGGGTCGAAAATTTCTGGATGTAATCTTCACGCTCTGCATCGAAACATGAACAATGTAATCCACTTAGAGTTCAATCCGAATCTGGATGTAAATTCAGACTATTTTTGAAGTAAAAAATAATAGAAATGCATAGTGCGATCGACCCATACCTACGATTTCAAAGACAAAAAGAGGCAAGTGCTACAGGAATCTTCACCTCTGCCTGCTAGAATTAGAATTTAACAAATGTCGATTGGCACAGTGTTAAATTTTTTTCTACGGATAACTTTGGATCAAGATTCATGGAAGTTGTGCTAGAACCTAATAAGATTGGGGTGCTATCAGTACGAAATATTTGTAAATATCATCTACATAGTTCTAAAACATAGTTTGTAATTTCTCTTATTTTCTTGACATTTTATATCGATCTAAACATATGATGTACTGGACAAAGTTCATATTACCGCTTTGACATACACCATTGTGCATGTTATTTGACAATTCGTCATAGAAAAAGGGCAATATTGCTCAGAGAAATGAGATGAAAGTCTTTTAAAGAGAACAATTTAAATCCAAAGAAATTCATTATCAGAAGAAAATAAAAAACAGAACTTTTTTAGTTCATGTAAGGCATACACTCGATACGCAGAACAATATATCAGTTCTACTTATAAATCAGACTATTATCTTGTTCAGTCAGAGAAAGGTTGAGTATGGCTGCTGTTCACACGATTTGGAAAATTTTTAGAAGTTCTTCATACTGAATGGCTACAAAAGCCTCCTTGAGGTGGTCAGTAGTACTAAATTTAGCTATTTTGAAACAGGTCTTAAATGTGATTTTGGGATATGATGTAAACTGTCTAGTCTACTGTAGAACTCAAACATCTATTCCAATGAATCATTTGTGCATGAAAGAGGTAAGAATGCGGAATATCTTCTTGAAGACCGAGTGCTCTTCGTGTTTTCTCTCTACGAACACCAAGAAGTTCATGTATACCGCCTGAGTCTTCGTAATGGAGAAGAACAGTTAGAATCAATCTGGTATACTTGCTCATGGTGATGCAAGAGCGCCAAAGAGTCGGTGGGGTCAGTGCAAGTAGATATTGGTCAAAAGGTTTTTAATGGAATGAAATGACGTGACTGAACCGTTCTATCTATAAGATGGAATGCATATGTAGCATAGTGCGTAGCCAAATCAACCTAGTGAAATTTGCATATGGTCTGCTGAAGTAAGCAATTCAAAGTTCATGTCCATGACCATCGAGCTCTCAATGTAAAGCGTAAATGATAAAGGGGATATTTGAGAATAAAAGAGACAAAAAATTTCTCTCTTTCCGTAAGAAGAGAATACACACATCATCATTACTCCGCAGCCACCCCACTGCCTGATTATCTTGCGACAAATGTAACAATAATACATAATGATGCTATTCAAATTGTCCAAACCAAAGCTACTATCATTTGAGGAAGTGAGAATCCGTAAAAATAGATCTCCTACTGCCAAAATTCAAGATACGTAATCTGGAGAGGATTGAATATGTGGGTCAGCGAACATAAGGGGACTGCATCCACCATCTTGGTGCACACGAGTAGAAAGAAAGTAATATGTGCACTCCATGCATACTTACCATTGCGTAGTATCGGAAACGAGATCTCTATCGTTCAGCAGAACCGCAGCATAAATTTACGGCTTTTCCGTACTCTTTTATTATCATCGCATATTTTTCTGTTCCGGATTAGTCTTGGTACATCCACCCTGGGCATACCAACAAGAAGTAAAATTGATTTTTTGTGGAATCGAAATCGAGAAAAAGTTCGATCGTGCGAAAAAGCACTTTCCAAATAAATATTTCTAGCCTTTCAACAATTTCAAATATGTCGAAGCTGTGCGCTTACTTTATGTTATTTGAAATGAAACAGAAACTTTCAGAAAATGAAACCATAGAGTAGCGCAAAGACGTCCTTGTAAGAGACCAAAGGTTAAAGTTCAGGAGAGCAGATGAACTTCGCATGAGTTTTAGTTGACCCAACAGAGGGAAACCATTGGCAGGAGTTGAATCTCGGTAGATTGACTTCATTGAGAGAAATGAATGCAATTTACACATTTCTGATCCGTTACGGAAGTTTGGAACTCTTGCAGATTATTGATGGCGGCAAAAATAAAAAGTTGTTATTATTTAGACAGAGACGGATCATTTACCGCGGGTAATTTTCAGTTTCACTACATTCAGTTCATTTTGGCCGTACTTTTGTGCATTCATACTTTCTTATTCTGATATCCATACACATTTTGATTTCCATTGTAGAATAGTTTTGAGTCCAACTATAGTTGTTTCTGACAGATCAATCCGATTACTTATGAAAGATACAGAACAAAATGTATGATATTTTGTACTTGGCGTCCAACTCTGTTTAAGATATGATGGTTTCCGATATACTTGCGGAAACTTGAAAGGCCCAGAGTTATCTTTGAAAAACAAAAAGGCGTTCGATTCATTCTGTATGTTGTGCAAAACTATATTTTGTTTGCGAAGAGATTAGGTACGATTCAGTCATTAAGTAAGCAGCATGTAGGGTACTAGGTACAAGCTTTAATCAAATCTCGCAAGCAGAAGATCAGAAACGTGATTGAGCAGGCAAATAGAAAAACACTAGAGTTGAACCTGACAGAGACTAGTTAAAGGGGAAGAAACAGGCGAGAAGAAAGACCATGTATATTATTCGGCAGTGTTCTACTCTGCTATAACTAGATCGATTTGGTGAACCATCTAAGCGTCAAAGAGAACAGATGTGGCTGTGAATGAATCTAGAAACGCCCGACGAAGTGGGAATAATTCTTTTTCTTTCTTTGGGACAGTAGCTAATGTATCTGTCCGGCTCATAGATTTCTGATACTGATACAGTTGAAATCAGTTTTTCAACGAAATCAATCGATTCGTTGAATTCTAGGATACTGAGCTAGACAATTCAAATTATGTTGAGCTAAATCATCAACAGCAGTATCAAATTCGCCTCAACAGCATCGAATTTCACTAAATTAATTTTTGCATGGACTGGGAGTTATAGTCTAGGGCAAAACTGATGTCGGAAACATGTATTTGACACATATACTCCGTTAAAGGAAGTAAAATAATAAGATTGCATGCACGTGTTACATTCTTAGTTAGAGTGTTGGATAATGGTCCCATCCAAGAGCAATATATCGGCAGTCCACAGTTGATCTGGACAAATTTTCTGTGACCGGTAAAGATAGAAATGACTTGGTGTAGGATATATTTGTGGTTTCTTAGTTCCCTTTTCCGTCTCCGTAATATCAGGATCGTTGGCTTATTTTCAGTTCCGTCTAAGCGGACAGCGGAGGGAAGGGAATAAGAAGAGCGTAGTTACCAGGAAAAGGGATGAGACTGTCTGTCCATTAGCCCTGTCTCAAAAATCGGAGGATGATAATTTAAGGTGCGGATAGTGTTATACAAGTTCCTATAAAATCATTTTATTATTGAAAATCCAAACGAAAGATCTCTGTTAGAAAATTGTAATACAGCATGCATTTGTATATGCGCAAGTATTCGGTCGACCTTGAGGATTTGTCATAGATGATGAATTCACCATTATAGAGCTCTAAATCAAGAAAACCACGAATAGGTGATGCATGAAATACTTATCCGCTTTTATCTAACGAGAACTCCAAAGAGGCAATGAATGTAATTGAATGATGGAAAAAAGTAACTTTCTAGTCCAAGTTTGAATTTGTCTCAATTCCATGCAGCCTATCTACGTTGGAAAGGAAATTTTATGTTGAAAATAAATACTCGAGTTCAGGAATTCTCTACGTCAGAAATTTTGATTGATTGCAGGTTTCGTGAAATAATAGCTCAATAATTGTTCATAGTCAAGGTTCGCTATGTCGGTTCTCTTTCGTGCAATAAGTTACATACCGACGCCGCCCTGGTCGAAACAGCCATCAGAATTTCTGAAAATAACGTTCCATGCATGCGTTCGTCGTAAATTTAGTGCTACGCGAAATCTATGATTGATACTTCAAGTTTGCGATTCCGCCTCAAGTTTTCCAGGAGATGCGATAATAATGTTTGTGCTATATAGACGATGTTTAAACGTACATAGAGCCTCCGAATTGGGACATCAGGAGCTCTGACATGGATGTCTCATTGTCAATGAGTATTTCGCATCATCCTCAACATGTATTCGAGAATTCCATACAAGTCTTTGGAAGTAATGATAAAATTTCAAGCATTTATCTCAATAGGGTGAAAATTCATCAATTTATTATATAGATCATTTTGGGAACTTCATTGATCTGATTGTGATTTAAATCGAGCAATTTAGCCTTATTTGAATGTAATGGTTCAACTGGACCAAGGTTGCGGCATTTTGGCGCATAAAATTCAGTCTCTCACTAGACATTGAGTATAGTCCTTTCCTATAATGCGACAGAAACAATCTGCGTATAATTTTTCAATCTCAGGTGATCACAAATCAAGTGTTTCAGGTGTTCCGACTGACGGGAAGGGTTTTTTTCAGCTTGGACCGCAATGCCGATCTTCGAGAGCCGCAAAAAATTAATGGCTACCACATGTTTCTGAGGAGCCAAGTTATAAAATAATATCAAGAAAATTGATTTTGTAACCAAAACTGAATCGGAGATGGTTTGGAGTGATTAGCGATAAACTGATTCAGCGGTGCCACTTTTCCTTTAGAGCTAAAACATCGAAAACGATGAATGATTCCTGAAAAGAATCATGACAACACAGTAAGTCAGAGCATGGATGGACAAATTCATAGACTACTAGAGCAGCTCACATTTTCTACTGCCTTCATAGAAAATATTCTCAGCGTTAAGAATGATGCATTTTCAGTTCTATACATTCTGTATACCCTACAGCGGCTGTAAAACTTCTCAATAATATTTTTTGAAGGCCAGGGAATACAAGCATCAGCCATATTTCTCGCAACAGAGAGACGTTTGAACCTAAATTAAGTAAATTTTGATTTCTAAAATTCCATTGCGCTTTGAAGATCTTAATACAATGGAGTTCTGTTGGATATCTTGCAATTATAATTCCACTGCAATCGATGTAATTACCTTCGACTATACCGCATGATCGCTTTTCTCAAGCATGAAGCTACATAAGCTATTCCTATTTCAATTGTGATACACGAAAATTTCTTGATTCCCTGTTTTCTCGCTTAAAGTTATAATTGTTCTATTTTCATAAATAAACGCCAACGCTGCCTTTGAATTATTCCATGAGTTCTTACCAGGAAGGATTGGTTACAAATTGTATTTAGTGTCGTGGAGTTTGTGTACTGCTTAGACAGAAACGCCATTCAAAAATTTTTAATATTGAGACCCAAATTCGAATAGAGCTCGAGGGCAAAAAATTTTGGTTCATCGCTAAATAGCAGAAAAACGCAGAATACGTAAAAGTCTAACTTGGAACAGAAAATTAGTCTTACTACAAATCTATTCGATAATAATCGTTGTTTCAACCCCTCAAATTCTTTGCAAAGGAAAATATAGGTATCAAGCAATACATACGTAGAGGATATGTTACAGAGTGGAATTTCCGACAGAATTATAAGTTCGCTTTATATAAATGGATCAGACAAATTCATTAGTGACTTAGCTTTGCTGCCCACATATGTTAAAGCAGATTGCGATCTTGAAATTTTCTACAAAATACTTTCCTTCATTCTTGTTCTGGGATTTAGACTCTTTTGTGGCGATATATGATTGCTCCGTTCTTTTTGTAAGGATTGTATCATGTTCGATAATATTGTGCTAATTGTAAAAAAAAGCAACATGTTTCCATAATTGTAGAAATCGCAAGTACAATTAGGAAGAATCGCATGAATCATTTATGCTCTTTTCTCTGGACAAAATCTTTAAAGTTCATCAACGGTAACTGAGAATATCACTGGCATAATCGCAAAATGATTTTTGTGTTAGAAATCGCCGCAAACAGCAGTGCGCTTGTTATGAACTCAAATGCAATGCAACACAACTGAGCAACATTGCATACAGGTATTCTCGTGATAAAAATCTATGTGGGAGTTTCAAGCCCAAGATTATTTTGCGAACAATGCCGTACTGGATCTTTTCTCACCACCCCTCAACAGAAGTTCTCATCAGCTTGATGTGGCTGCACGCACATTGAATCGAGAATTAAGCCTGTTTATGAGCATCCAGTTGGAATAGTCCTTCTTATCGGGCATTTTCATGCAAATAGATTCAGAATTCCCAGAGCCCAATGGGGAAAAATTCTGTCCCATTCTCTTTCGATAGGCAATCCAAGTCAGCTAAATAAGCTATCCACCTTCCGCTCTAATAATTCCCATTGAAGATTATCCCATTCCCAGTTTAAATAAGTTCAACTGGATGTATTTGTGCCGGGTATGAATTCCTTTGAAAAAGGTTTTCGATAACAGCAGGGCCATATGTCGCATTTTTAAACCCTTCTTTTTCCGATTTCCTATCGCAATTGGCATTTTAGTCCACTCGCAGATCTAGATTTTATCGGTATTAGTACCTCCGAAAGTTAAGCTTCTCGCACAATTTTACTTACCTTTGTCGCTAGGTCTGACCAAAAGTGAAATTGAAGAATTACTTTGGAGTGTTTCAGAACTATGTTCTAAATTGAATTCTGTGGTGAGAACTCACAAACACTGACATGCACAACTAAGTTCAAGAAAATTCATCACCCGAATTTGAGAATTGTTCTCTTAAAGTGTGTACCTACTAGTTATTGTCTGACAATAACTCATACAGATATATTATTCTAACAATCGTAAGAATCACCTGTCCTAGAAATTTTCGATCTCTCAAAGGGATAGCAAGATCTCGAAGAAATTTATGACTGAGTAGCTCTATGTGTAGCGAAACACAGCAACCTTTAGAAGAAAAGACGAGCTCAAGGCAGTATTGTCTGAACAAAAGTAGGAGCTGATGATCCCGACAGATTGCCTACCTTGCTGTTTTAGAGCTTCGAATGCGTTCCAGTAACTGTGTTCAGGAACCGGTTGTTATCTAGGGCAAACGGCAGGATTTGAGACCAGTTTTTGAGGATGCGGAACTTGATTGATTAATTCAAAGGTCGACGGCGAACTATATACAATCATGGATTGCTACTCTAATGAGAGCAATGTTATTATGGATTCGTAATAGGTTAGGCATTCGTTTGATTCGAGACATGATCGCTTTAGGGCTGATCAGGAATGCAGGTCTCACTTCTGAGATGGAGAATAGCCAAAGCATGGTTTCTAGGCCAAAAAGAAGAACGAAAGTATAGGGTTCTCGGTTCCTTTCACATTTGTCACACTAAATAGTTGGTAAATAATCTCTTTCTCCTAAACCACTGCTTTGATATAACATGAATCTCCTCCTTTCCATGTCCGAACTTGCCACATAGAAATAGATCTTCTGCGAAATCTCTATATTTCAATTCCAGCTTAGTTTGCGTTGTATGCCACACGACCAAATTGAGTCAACAAACTTCAACGATTCTGCGAATCTTTCACGGCTTCACGTATTTTGAGAGCAGTTCCATAACTAAAGAATCCATCTAAATTTTGGTTTCCGAAATTGTTGTCAAACTCGTATTCCGAACAGGAAAACAGTAAATGCAAGCTACTCTCCCGTGATGATTTCTGAGTCTTCAAGAAAAAGAACAAATGCCTCATTATTTCTTCGTCTTTAACCTTCAGTCTCACATTCCAACCTGCGAAATTTAGTGCTGGAATGATGAAATTTGTACGATCACAACAAGAAAGCATCACAAAATCTACACCCGCCCATTCACATTTCATTACACTACAGAGCAGGTAGTTCTCGGCATAATACACTGCACTTTGCGATATCATGCGCACCATCATATCAAATGTCGCATTTAATAATGTTCGAGAAATTAGCTATAGCGGAATTAGTTTCACTAACAGAATCCGCATTATCCTGAAGCGTGTGGAAGGCATTTTTTCGAGCAGACTGACTAAGGCTATTATCAGCTTCCATGTTTATTCCACAGCCCATAAAGAGCACTTATTAATTTTCCTCATCCAACTGTAATCCATTTTTGCGTAGCTCAATCGTGTTTCACGTCTTTCCAATAGATTCCAATACTTGATCCAAGGAAGCCTCTTCCAAATCACATACGAATTAGCTTCCTTATTTGAAAAATACACAACATAGCGAGTTGTGATTTAATTCGCTTCTCTCGATTCCAAGGATCTCTATTTTCATCTTGCTGTTTCAGCAATCGAGCATTGCACATACAGAGTTAAGGAGCATCGGCTATAATTTTCCCCGACAAAATTATTTCTAAATCAAGACGTCATTGTTACTAGCAGCAAAGATTCGTGCAAATTCCTAAACAATCTTTCCCGCTACAGTCGCCATCGGTTGAAGGCCTAACTTGCTTGAACAGTTTTCCAACAATTAACGCGGCAAATAGTCAGAGGTAGATTTTTATTAGTTTCATGTGACCGAAAGGATAATTCAACTGCTAACTGCTATCTCAGAGCGAAATTTCGCTCCAGAATATGTTATCCTCAGTATCCTGAGGTCTCTATTATTCTGAACCTGCCGACTTAGAACTTCTGTGTATAGAGTTCATCTATTAATCAAATTCAGAAAAGTAGGTAGGTTAAGAAATACTGCAACTCGGTTTTCCATTAGTCCGCGTTAACCACATATCCTGTTATAAATTGGGCCTTTCCCAACGAAACCCCTTGTAGTTCAAAAATCTCAACAAGGTTACTTTGACCCACTCGCCTCGCTCCTTTCGTATAGTGAGATGCAAGTATTGTCCATGGCACAGTTATGAATCTGGAGTAGTCACGACTCGACAATTGGTATTCGATGAATGTTTGAAGTCAAATAATATATTGAAGGTAATTCAATCTGCTCGAACATCTATCGTTAACCCGACATATAGAGCTGCAAAGAACACTACGATTGACTGGTAGATACAATCAAAACGATACTGCAGGCTGTAAGGTTTGATTCGAAAGCTACTTCATTTACTCAAAGGAGTCCCCGGCCCACTTAATGCATTCCTGACAGAAATGCAAATCTGAGATCAGTAAATAATAAAAAACTAAATATTAAAAATTAAAAATTAATTCTCCCTGATTAGTTTCGCAGTGCTCTGTGAAAAAAAATTATGCTGTACCCCTGTAAGCCTCGGTGCCACTCACCTGTCCTCTTGATACCCAAAGCCGCCCAGCTGAGGGATGTAGAGGATCGGTGCACCACACCATCGAAGGGATAAACTAAGGATAATAGACGACGAAGATCGTGTGCTAACTT
>JAAUYH010159108.1_pt1 | contig 20516 bp, 9 predicted proteins | sample 7278061 | NCBI WGS metagenome assembly JAAUYH01 (sample SAMN14350203, study PRJNA611818) | marine sediment metagenome | isolation source: surface marine sediment (0.6m) | place: French Polynesia: Moorea | collected 2018-08 | reverse complement strand
CTCATGAGTACTATGATCTAATTCATTACAGGTTGAATTTTGAATGTGAGGACTCATTAAAACACGCCATGAAGAGTTATTGTAAACAGTAGCCTAGTATCCGCACATTGCGCCGCTGCGCACCCCACAATGTCACTGATCGAGGGGGGTCACTGTGAATACAATGTGACTGTACGTACCTTCCTGTCACTATAGCCAAACTCTTTTGAACATAATAGCTTCAGATCGTCTAATGTACAGTAGGAATGTTTGAAGAGGGGAGGGAGAAAAAGAGAAGCAAAAAAACAAATGCTGCACGCAAAAAACAATGATTTTATTTCTCATGTTTCCATTCTTAATCCAACTGGAACTGGTACTGTACTGTACAGTCCTGTATCTTTTGATCCTCTTGTGACGTGTCGGTCGCGCATGGGACATCTTTTTCGTCCACTCTTTATCTATACAAAAACTAATTGTTTGATATCTATCATTTTCTCATCTCGTCTTTCAATGACTTGCATTCAACTTTCCTGACATGTGCAAGTGTTCGTCTGTCGTTAAATCAGGTTGTCAGTGTCACGCGTATGTGTGCTGGTTGCTGGGAATTCAAAAATTCCATTAACCTGTTTTCTGATTCTTACATACTCCTTTCTACTCCCGTTTTGCCGTTACTTTAACCGTCTCGACTCCTCCCGAATCGTTGCCTGTGCCGCGCACACACCGCTGCCATGCTTCAGCTCGAACTTACTTGGTTGCGTAACCTTTGCTCTTCATACCTTCCTATTGGTACTTTTTCGTTATCCTTGTTTCTCAACCATTCAATTCACGTTTTCATGATACGCTTCCTCTTACAGTATCGCCGCAACAACCTATGACTGATTCGTGTTACATGTGTACAATTCCCTTGCTTCCCTTCACAATTTCACCCAGAAAAATTTCGCCAGAGGTGAATGTCTGATTTCTTCGTGATTCCCTACTTCCTCACACGCCTGTCCATCTTCTAGCCTCTCAATTGAACCGTCGAAAACCACGGATGGTATATCGTACCGCACTTTTACCTGCGATGATTTTCCATCATTTTAGATGGAACCGACGCCCTTCACTCGTTTCTCGTCTAGTTTCCTAGGAAAATCATCGAACAGCACCTTTTCCCTATTTCTTCATCACACCCTGTTCGATCTTTCATATTATTCAACGAATATCCACTAGGCATTCACAGTCAGACGTCACACACAATTCAACAATTAAATTTACTCTACTGATATTCTTCTACAATGCACCACAACATACACCACTTCCTCTGAGCACAGTATTGGACGATACCCTTGCGGGCAGTGTAGAACAAGACGGCGGCTTTTTACAAAATACCAATAGCAAGGGTAAATAGACATAACAGACTTCAAACAGTGCGCGCTGATAAACGGACAGTACAGTATAAGTATAATTGTGCAATCTGGAATACAAAATTCCACCGAGAGACCAATATACAGTACGATTCAATACTGTACCACTGGACTGTACAGTACAGTACTCAGACAACCTTTCCAAATTAGTTTACTCAACCACATTACTGTCTTGCAATGCCCAGGTCAGAGTAAGGATTCCAGTATTCTCACTGTTGCTTGCTTTAATTATTGTTATCACTGATTCATAGACGAAATCTTTCATTCGCTACAAACAATTCAAGTGGAGCATACAAGTCCACTCTTGCAGTAAATTTACATCTTTCATAAGGGGCAACTCCTTTACTGCCTACCTACAGTGTCGATGTGCTGCAGAAAACTATTGTTACAGTGCAGACCCTTCACTTAAGTTGTACATTTCTTCATTGAGTGCGGTACGTCTCAAGATCTATCACCAGAAGTTGAATCGTTTTAACCAGGTGGAGAACAAAGTTAGTAAGCTCCTCCGCCTCAAAGCCACTGTCATGCTTTTATTTTTATGTCACGTTTTTCTCTTCAAACGGCTAAAGAAAACCGGAAACACTCGACCTATTCGCGGAGAAGGCATCAGTCAGTCGTTCGAACCAGGTTAAGTGTGACAGCTTACATCTGCGTGGCGTTTGTTGAAATTAGAACGAACGGGTGAAGGCACACGCTCTACGCCTTACGTACGCAAATGTGACAGTTCAGAAGAGTCAGATCAACTCTTGGTTGACACACTGTGCCATCAAGTGAAGAGGGCCCCTGTAATGCCAATTCATAACCAAAGTCGACTAGCGACTGAGGTGGAATCCTTTAGGCATTTCTACATGCCGGCTGCCTGCGAAACTCTACCTGCACACATATTGGTCTATGAAAAGAATTAGATCCGAATATTTCACCACCTATGAGAAGAAGTATATAAGGAGCAATGAGTCTAGACTACATCCCGCGTCAAGACTATGAGGCCAAGATCTTGCTTTAATGTATTATGAGAACATCCTAGATTAACATGCAGAAACATGTAAATGAAGAGGGTGATATCCCGAGAAGTCGGTGGCACGTGTGCGACAAATGCCACAAGAAATCGAAGATAGTTTCAAAGAATCTGAGCGAATACGCCAAATATGACGTGCAACGAAGAAAATCTACTCTATCTTGGTAGTAGAAAAGCCAGTTATCATATCTTAAAATTAAAGTTGAGATATTAGATTCAAAGAGTTTCTCACCAAAATAGTCGAAATGTGACACTCTCTTTTCTAGAAATCCTTGTTGGGGGTATGAGCCACTGAACAACTACCGATAGGAAAGTGATCCATTGAAAATCAAGTAGATGTTTTAAATGGATAGGCTCGACCTAAGGATGTGTGCTATATACTCGATTTAAGATCCGAGCATACCAAATAACAACACTTATGCTACTAGAGAAAGTTCTTATTCGAATCGTCTTCTCTTCTGACTATTTGAGCTTTATTGCAGAAATGAGGTGGGGGCATTTATGCCCACCGATACTTGGTGGGTTGCTCGTTCGGCTATCATTTTCTAGCTAGATTCATCTCTTAGCCGTCCGGCCCATAATATATATTGACTAAGATTTCAGAATCTAATTACGTCCTCATCACAACCTACGAGCAGCTTCTGCTTTTAATGCGGTTCTTTCTGCTGGTACCGTGCAGGCTCGCAATTTCTACAAAATAAAGAAATATAGTGTGGGTTCAGGTATGGAACGAGATCTTGAATCATCAGTGAAGAATGAGAATAATACGACGTAGTTAGAAAATATATTAGGGGCAAGGCTACTGGTGGGCTGTGTTTTCATATTTTCCAATGTTAACGCAAGACATAGTCACGCTGGTTCTTAGATCGAACATGGAAGCAATGCACGTAAGTGCCCAATTTTTTGCACTAAGCTATTTCTCAGGCTATGTCTAAGATTTATATATGAAGATATAGCTCTGAGAGGACGTCGACCGGTGGGCCATATCTCTATATGTTTCCAACGTTTAGAGTGCGATACGGTCACGACGATTCGTTTACAACATTGATTTCCTGATCGAAGTTGGCAGCAAGGAAGGTATGCGCCAAATTTTAGCCCAGAGCTGTTTCTCGGACTATTTCGAAAAGTAATGACCAGAATATAGCTCTAATCTAAAAATTTGGCACTCATGTGCCTTGCTTCCAAGATAAGCTATGAAGCAAACGTAATAAAAATGACGCGTGACACAACTTTATATTCAACGTTGGAAAAATATAGAGATAAAGACCACCGCTAGACTTGCCCTTGATAAAAAATATTTGAAACTTACATGCATTGCTTCCAATATAATCTGTGAAGCAAAGCCATGAAAATTTTGCGTTCTGTTGGTATAAATTAAACATAAGGCAAATTCGCAGATACAGCCCATCGATAAGCTTGTTCTAAATACCAAGAGAACATCATATTTAAAAAGCAATTCGCGATAGTACGTGACTGCGACAGAAAATCATACAATTCATCGAGATTTTTTCATTTATTAATAGCAACGAACAACATAGTGCTTCTATCACTTGAGCAGTTCTTGAACAAGCTATCGAGACGTAAATATTAAAAGGATTAACAATTCAAGTGTTAGGAAAACAGATGGAGCCACCATTTATCGGGAAAGAGGCTCTGCAAGCCTACATAAAGCTGTCACACGCAAAACAGAAAGTTTCCTTGTCGTTTTCATTCATGAATTCAAAACTGATATTAAGAGAAGAACTGACGCGAAAGAGCACTTCGTCTGACAAGGAATCAGTCACTGTGTTGGAAATGGTGTACCCGTTAAAGTCAGTTTCATTAAGAATAGAGTAGATGAAAGATCGTCAGAAGATAAAATAAGCTAGGAATCCGTTGCTCAACCGACATAATAAACAGATTTCGAGTGAATGGTTAACAGTTACAATTGATCGCTTTATATTTGGATATGTTTAACAGGAAAATAGAAGGAGACAGCCCAATGGATTTTAGAATGCTGATAGCAGTACCAGTTCCAGATGTATTCGAAACTTCATTTACCATATAAATTTTCTCTTGAACATTCAAGCCAATTAATTATAGAAACAGTGTTGCACAAACTTTTGTTATTGGAGATGCAGAGACGTTCCAGTTTTAAGATTTTCAATAAATCGTGTTGTATCCGAATATAAGTTATCTATCACCTAACATCAGAGAGAAGTAAATAGTCTTAATAATCATAGTTTACAGATTTTGGTATGGAAATTCACGTACAGCATTAACTGCAAAAAATTGAATACAATCTCTGTTGCCTGCATAGACTAGGCGGAAAAGTGATGATCAATAATTCTTCCTTTAAATGCAGCGAACTGTCAAGTTTTAATCCGTATAGAGAATTGTCCAACCTATTTTGGGTTCTCAGGGATATATAAGCGAGCATTATGCCTATTAAAAATCATCTTGTGCGAAAGAAGCACTCATGGGGAAATAGAAGTGGTTCGAGGCGCTACGAATTACGCCGTAGCTCCTCGCGGCAATAATATGCACATTGAAGCTATACTTCTAGTCGATAAGCAAAATTTGATACCGAGAAGAATTTTTTATACAAAAGTTCACAATTTTTTCAATGAAAATTTTGCTAATGCTAGTTTGAAGACTCAGAATTGTACTATTTTCTTTGGAATCGTCGATGATACTTTTTATTCTCTTTTCAGATAGCGCTTCATCGATATAAGAAGGTTAGTAACACCTCCTTTTTTCTACTATATAGTTATTTTGACTGTAGAAATGCTGCAGGCTGCTCCTTGGTTGTTTGAAACACATTAGATCTGTATGTCCTCTAACTCTTGACAATAAGTATGTCGATTATTTCAATTACACAGTATCAAAACTTTGTTGCATACAAATAATTATTCTACCTGTATCTATAAATGATACAAGTAGACAAAATTAGTTCACAGGGCAATCATTTGTTGTATCGAAACGATAAAATTAACGGTAATGAACCACGGCACGAAACAAGTTGAAGCTTTCGTACTTCAATTACTGTACTAAGTAAATTATCAGCTACACAGACTTAACGCATTTTACAGGAAAAAGAATGCTCCTTTCGATCTTTAAGAAATAGGTGAATGAGCATCGCTTGATAGTTTTCGATGACACTGCACGTATGTTCGTATAGCTTAATTGTGGACTGCAGCTGTTTTTTGAGAAAATAACATACGAATACCTCAAGATACCAAATGCATCGACCCTATCCACAATGGACGGACTCCATCCCACGCAAAGTAATATCACAACAAGAACGATCTAGTAACGAGAAGTTGTGTTTTACGCACTGCCGTTCAGCAATAACTATTCAACCCAGAAATCGGTAAGCTCTAAAGGTGAGTATCCAAAGGTGACCGAACTTGTTGTTTCTACTGTGGTAGTACGGAATACGCACTTTATTTCATGCAACGCTGTAATTTTTCGACGCGACTTGTCCGAATTCTAGTCATAAGTTTATTTAGTTCTGATTATCTAGGTACAGCATCTTTTGACGACGGTTTGTATTTCGTTCGTCGTCTAAGATTAAAGCACGAGGTTTTCAAATATCGGTGTTGGAGCTACACTGCTACGGAACTCGAACTGCGTTCAAGTTGTTCTAGGCGATGACGTGGCCCCGGCACATGCCACTAGAGGCTACGTCACGGCGAACCTCTTTGCTCTGTTGGGTGCAGTCCCGATTGGCGGGAGAATTCTGAGTTATCTACCAACCCAACCGAGTTTCGGCGCACGCCTTGGGATTTTTTATCCGCTTTCGCGTTTTTCATCTGAAATTTACCGGTTTCACCAGGGTATCTACCATCTGATAACCGGATCGAAGGCAGGTAGGCCGTTTCCAACCGTCCACAGTACTACATTTACCATCAGAAAAACTGTAACTTAAAATCGGCAGCGTTGCTGTAATTTGCTACCGGTACAGTGCTTTCTTTTTAAAAATTGCATTAGGGTTTTGGTTACTGCAATGAGAGCTTGTAGGTTCTTGCTAGTTACGAGTTTAAATATGGCGCTATCTCTGTTCAATAAACCCCGCGTCACATATTCAGGGACAACTACGAGGCACTTAAAACTTCGGACCAGGTGCCAAAACCATGCAAGCTGGGGTGCAAACAATAGATCCATAGACGCTTCTCTGATCGATAAACATCCTGGACGCAATATTTCAGGACATCCGTAGGCGTGCTTCTCAATAGCGTGGACTTATCATATTAAAGCCGATCATGTGGCACGACAGAATTAAACGACACATGGAATGGACAGTGTTTTTTTGCACTTAGAGAAAGAAGGCCTAAATATTGAAGTTGAACTGCGTAATAGGATAGTATTGAGTGACGCTCATCTATGCTTTGTTCAATTTGCTTCACATTTTAGCCAGTGTTATCTCTATACCACTTAACGGACTCATTAGGTTTTTACTTTCTGCAATCTATGACTCTGCAAGGCACTCGGTTTAAAGGTGGGACTTGTTCAACATCATGTTTGCCAGGATCCACAGCGGATTATATGCATTTACACGTACATATTGAGTTACTTTTACGGTATGGACTTACAAAAGATTAACTTCTGTTCTCTTCTGTACCACGCGTGGAGATTTGAGATACAAAAATGTGTAGAACACCCCGACGTTCTCCCATAGTACTCTGATACCGTACGACATTGATCATGGCGCTACGTAAATTGAATTTTCGTTTCTCAAGTTCTTACTGATTGCGATAAAATTTCTTTACAAGTTAGATTTGGCGCCAATCGACTGTGCTGTAAAGTCAAATAAGCTCATGCTACTGTATTGCGACAAAATCCTGATAGAAAAAATATGATTGAAAATGATTTTGGCACGAAAGCGCTGATTTTGCTCAAAAATGCTTTTATATCTGAAGTTGGTTCGACAATAGTTTTTTTACTCTAACGAGAGATTCTGCCCCACGCCTATTTAAACTAATTTATAACCAGATTTGAAACATATGCAGTCGTCTTCATCTTCTACATTTGATGTTTGAATCTTTCATTTTCTTCTTCCTAATTATCAGTAGTAGTAGTAGAATCGAATATTCCAGTCTTTTCTAACAATCGTAAATTATCTTCTTATCGATATCTTGCCAATTAGTACAAATACGTTTCATATTGTAAAGTATGTCAAGAATGTATGAATCTTTTGTGTCTTCGTTTCCAATTAATAATAAAGCTCATTCTTACAGATTTTTCTGTATTTTCTTTTTGAAAAAGCTATCACACCAGCATCTAAGGGTTGTAAAAATTCTGTAGTATTCATAGATTAAAAATCCCTTCAAATTTTAAAAGGAAAGATAAATCTTCTACACATCTATGCGCTGATGCATTATCCAAGAGTAATGCAACACGCCTTTCTGGTGTTTTAGGTACATATGTATCAAATTCTTTTTGCCAAGAACAAAATGGAAAAATTCAAGAATGATTTAGGGCTGCTTGCGTACCAAAGATTCACCTCAGATGGTATTTACCGTTAAAACACCGCGGAGTTTTTGATTTACCAATAAGTATTATTGGCATTTTTTCACTCCCATCGGTATTACAACTCGGTGAACAGGTAATGTGTTCGTTCTTTTCTTTTTCCTGCCTGGAATACGGGTCGGTGCAATAGTATCTCTCGGAGGAATTTGATAAAAAAGGCCAAATTCATCTGCATTCCAAATATCATTCAATGGAAAACTCTTGATTTTTTAGTGTAATTTAGGCAGCTCATCACTGATCTTATATGGATCAACATTAACAATCTTGCCATGAGGTCAGTAGCATTTAAAATTGTTCCGTAATTTCAATTTTTGAAGCCTCCAGTGCTAAATATCAAATACGATTGATTTTCTCCTGGATTTTGCTGGTTTAACAGTATTTGAATACGTCGTGCTTTTTCTTGAACTAACGACTCAGAAACAAATCCTTTTTCTCCTACAAATACCAAATCCAAGAAGTCATTGCAGTTTCCACAGCCTTACCGGTGGCCCAAAGGCGTTTTTCTTCAAAATTCCTCCTTGAGCACTTTTGTATTGATTTTTTTCACAGTTAATTTCAAAGTAGTATTTCGGCGAGGAATTTCAACAAGATTAAATTTTATGCTTTGCCCATCGACCGATCTCTTTCATTGGACAGTTCGAGTTTTGATTTGGTGTTCTTCTAGTTCAAAACGAATTGCAAATTTCTGTTCCCACATCAAAGAATATTGTCCGTTCTTATCCATACTTTCGTTTGTTTACACTGCATCTATGCTACGGCCCCTTCTATACTTCGGGTGCAATGTCCGTTATCGGCTAGGGATTTAATCACAAACTGTGAGATGTTTGGGCCGTTTATTTGCAGTGAGAGAGGTAGGGTTTGTCTAAAATCCCTGGAACTTGTATAGTGGGAACACTGTACCTAGATTAGAAATCTATATTCCCAGCAAAATATTGAATCAAAGAAATACCACCTGACGGTCGCTGGGAATGAAATATTCCAATTCTGAATAATTGTAGATGGTTTCGCTACAGTCGATCTTCAAGATTCTCCAAGGGTGCCTGCCCGTGCAGTAGAATCATGCCATTAAATATCGCAGGGTGAAACTCAGGTACAGCGGCAAAAACTCTACGATGGGATTATGTGATAAATTAAGAAAGTCAAACGGAACGTTGCCTTCTACTAAAAGCTTAGGTGTGCATTAGAAAGAGCACAGTAAGGATAGTCATCTTTTCAATGGGCAGTTTCCAAGCCTTTTAATGTTGCCCACTTAATTTTAGGATAAATTAAATGAGTTTTGTAAGCAAAATCGGATCAGCAACTCAGTTTACTCATAAATCGAAGAGTAAACAAAATTGATTTTTGATTTCAATCTACCCGTAAAGAGACAGCTGGGATAAACCCCTCGACATTTCCCGGAAATGTATAGGCCACATTTGACCCATTCTGTAAGATTTTGTAAGAGGAAATCCTTCCTTTATAAATCCCGCATAAGGACCAGGACTATAACCGAGTCTACTACTTGCAATTTTGCTTGCAAAACTACATCTATGACTTCCCGTTTACGGATTCGTCTAATAATTCCTCGTACATTCAATATTCGGATTGCTTTCAAAGTACCTTCTCTCTCCCTGATTCGGGATTTCACAATATTCTATACCGCTATGGGTTTTCTACTACAAATGCCAGAAAAAGGTGTTAAATGGTAGAAAGAGAATCGGGTGTAGCATAATTCTACTGGAACTTAGCAAAGGTTCGGATTCTGCCCTTTTGACACATACCAAAGATTGTTAACGGCAGAATAAGTTTCAATAATCGACATTCTTGAGAATGAACTACTAGGTTCTATAACGATATCCCGTAAGAGTTTTAACTTCTGTAGGGCATGTGCATCTGTACAGTCTAGCAAGTAAAATGAATACATCTTTCCAGCAGACTTGGAGCCAAAAAGTGAATCATTTGAAGGAAAGAGAGCTGCTACATCTTGGTTTGCCAGTGAAATTGACATTCCAAAGCTAACCACGCGTACATTAATTCAATCAGTAAATGTTGAAAGGATTCTTGAGGGTTTTCGGCTTTCATTACAACTTTCGGCGGAATTAAGAGAACTCGGCAGGGTATCGATTCTAAGAATTGTAAGTCTAATAGGTTCATCTCACGAACAGAAGATTTTGTTATAAACGAGCAAGAGCAAAAGAATGGTCGGTAACTTTTGATTTCTGATATTCTCGTAAAAATTCAGAAAACTCATGGCAATGTATCGAGAAATAGCTTTATGCGCTTCCATTTCTATGCGAGATTCCCATACATATCATTGTAGCGCAAAACGCCTTTAGGTACAACACACAACGGCTCACGTCGTTCCATCAGATTTGAAACTCTATTCTATAATTTTTTTCAGATCGAGAGAAACCCAAACATCTTTCTTGAATCGCAGACGGTTGAGGCGACAAGAACCAACCAAGTGTTCAGTAGATGAACTATTCGCACGGTCGGAACAGCTATGCACAGGGATTTAAGTGGACACGGCTCCGATACTGAAGGAATATTTACTAGGCTAACTCTTGGGAGCACAATAAGGATAAAAACGAAGGAATCAAGGCGGCGGGCACCGATGTGAGGGAATATGAAAGCAAACATCTGTCAGAGAGACTGTGTAGATGAACAAGCTCGAACTCCAAGTAGTAAATGATTCCTAATATAGGCTACTTACTAAGGTTCGTTGCGTCTAGATTCAGTCAAGAATTCGCTCTCGCTAGTGGCACGGCATCAGCATGTTGCCGAACATGAAACTATTACCGTAGGTATCCTGTATGCCTCTATAGGCATTGATGTTTTGTAGCATTCCACATCGAGAGTTGTAAATATTCTGTGGAACTAGAATGACTGGAACTCGGTGTAGGAAGAACGTCTCAAAGTAAACCTTTTGTCGAGAAGCGCGCCTAGGGATGTGTCATTGAGTCTTGCGTACGCGACTCAAGCAAGATTTTGGGACTCGCCTCCAATTCTCTCTTTGACATATCGTCCACTAGTATCTTCGGTTTGATTGTTTACTCAACCTCCTTTGAGATGATTGTTGTTGGTTTGGTCGCTCATAGATTTCTTCAAGCTTCGCTGTTACTCTGCCTAAGGCAAGTCTTAGACCGCTATATTTAGCTCATCGTACTGGGAACCTATCGCTATGAAAGCAATTCTTCCTCGGATATCCGGTCATTGTCACCCTGTTGTCCATAGCGACCGTGTTTCATTGACTCGGTTGCTACCTACTTTCTCACTAAGGATTTTGTTGTCTTCATTCAATACAGTGGAGGTTCCCAGCACGTGATTGCCCTCCCGGCTAAGCTAAATACTGTTCCAACTCAGAATTCTTTCAAGTTGGTTGTTTTGAGTGAGTGGCGTGGAAGTTTGGTGTCATTTGAGACACTGCAATCAATTTGTTCAATACATTGCACAAAATAGACAAAAAACATACATTGCAGGGTGTTGCGAAGTCCAAAATTTTTCAAAACATTCGATTAAGAACCAGAATCCACCAAATATTGCTTTAATACCATGACATCTAGTTATGATAACATCTATGTTTTTTCATTCAAGGTGAAATGTATGCTTCTTTCGCAGCGCTCCAGTGATGGTTTCGACAATTATGAACACTTGATATGAGTATTTGAAGAATTTTTCGGCTACTCAGTTGTAGATACTGAATGTTGTGTTCGATTCCTGCTTCAAACGGCAGCCTGTATGTATTATTTTGTTCAATCCTGATAGGCTCGCTTCTTTTAAGATTTTGCTATTGCTCAGAGTTTATACGAAGGAACAGATTCCATGGATGAACCGCAACAAGGCAATATGACTATTTTCATCGAGTTGTTAAGAGAATAAGAACAGTAAATCGTTCATATGTCCTCTAGAAGTTGACGCTCTATAAATATCAATTCATTGGCCACTCTGCTAGTAGCGCTACTACATTAAAGGACGTTGTGAAGTTTTGCCAGAAACAATACACCGAAAAATCGTAAATTCGAACCAGAGCATTATTGAGTGCAGACTTAAGTTTTAGTCGCAATAGGCACTTTCAGTCTTTCAATGAGCAGAACTGCCAGGATTTTCGTATAGAACAGAATTCTACGTGACTAAAAGATTCACTTGAATGTCCGTCAAATGCAATGATAAATCATGGTACTGTCATCCTTGTACTTTCAAATAGACTTCATTTTTCTTTATAGCACTATTCATCAAATTTTATAACAAACAGCGCGTTTGCTTATAAAAACAATATTGGCAGTGTTCTGACCAAGAAAATGAGGTTTAAGGAAGGAAAGGACAGCTGCAGGAGTTTCATAAGATTTGAAAGCTGTTGAAACTGACCTTCCCCAGCTGCATTTTTCGGCGTATGCTTCATTGTATTGGAATTCATACGAGATAATTTCAAAACGTTCATTCACTTGGGTTCAAATTCGAAATCTGTTTAAGCGCTTCCGAACTAGGTAATAATGAAAGGAAGTTCTAAACACGGTACCTGCATCTGATTTTTTGCAAATTTAATGCGCCATAATAAGCCATTACTGTCATATACTGTGTTTATGAACAATCTGCTTACATACGATATAATTCACTGCCTAATCTCTATAAAAACTCAAGCAAATTCCAGAATAGATAGATAACTATTGATGAAGCCGCCCAAGCAGAGAATCACAAACACCGTCCTCTGCTAAATCGAAAAGTGTAGGCTGCACTTCCATGTTTCCCCTGATTTATTGCTCATTTCTCAGAGGAAGAGAAAAGAAAAAGTTCATGCATGTTCTTGTTCGGAGCTGTAACATCCATAGACGTCTCAGGGGCAATCGGCTAAAAGCGTGATAACTGATTTGAAATTTTTTTCTGATCAGTAAAAATCGGATTCGTGAAAGATAACGGAACCTGATGACAGCGCGAAGGTGTGACGACTCTGAGACATGGAATTAGTCTATCGTTCATGGATAAAATGTATTTGATTTCGGCCAGATATTCTGTCATAGAAATTTAAACCAATGAGAAATTTTATACTTCAAAATAAATAATAAATCAAAAACAAATAAGGGTATCACTTTGAAGGAGACAAACCTATGAGATTGGTCGAATTTAAAAGAAATATTTTGGGTATTCATGATATCAAACCTTGTTTTCTTCTCGTTTAGAAAAGTTCAGTAAAATCAGTGATAAGAGCTTCACGGTGCAAGAAACTATTGCTGAGGACCAAAGAATTGGTAACATACTGTGGAGAGTTCCAAAGAATATTTCAAAACATAGTAAGTCGTCTTTTACGCACGACAACGCTTTCGATGCATCTTGTGAGTGACAAGGAAGACGGCAGTATAAATTTTTTCTAGAAATCTTATATTCCCCGAAGATTGTTGAAAAAATTGGCAGTGAGAATAACTATAAACACCACACTATGTTCGAACACGTTAAATTCAATTTATCGACGTTTTTTGGATCGAACCTTAAATTCCTCATATTCATTTTTCACAATATTCTATGCTTTTATCACTACATATTCTCAAGAAACTAATAGAATTTTAATGCAACACAACAAATCGGGCGTAAAATCGCATCTCTATACTGTAATTTTAGTGAATTGAATCTAACTTACTTCAGGCTAAGATTTGAAACAAAATGGGCCAATTATTTTCCGAGTGTAAAATATTGCCAGAGAAATTTAATTACTGCATATAAATTCAAGAAAGCGCAAAAATGAACATCACTCAACGAAAGTTGAAAATTTTGAACTATTTCCAGTGGATTATGAGATGCAGGATTCTTTTCATCTCATGTAGTCTACGTCATTTTTGAGCTGCATTAATTCTCAAGCAATAAGTTAGTATAATAGATGGGTTGAAAATTTTCTTTCCAACACAATTTCAGTCTCTGATAGTCCGATACAGAGTAATTCTCGTTCGATTGTATGCTTAAGAGGTTTCAACTCGTGTTTCATGCCTGTTCATGGCGTTCTCGAGCTACATTTAAAATCTAGTCTTGCGAAAGAGGAATCTTTATTCTCGTCTGTAACATGCATGGAATTTCGCAATTGAACCGATGATATAAAATACTTTGTTGGTCTTCTCATGTAATCTGATGACTTAAGAAATCGATTGTGCAACATGTTATATTAAATTTTCGTTTGTCACGTTTTCGATGATTGCTAGTCATTCTGTTCCGACGCTTACTTTCAGGACCTAGACAAGAAAATAATCCATTCGTATTTTAATAATACGTAGCTAATCCTAGTCAATTGCGATGAAAAACATCTTCTATGCAAAAAACCGAATGAAAATATGTCAAAATTGGCTGAACAATCAACATATAATTATTTTCAGAGCCAGTCGTCCAGCGAATGTTATCAGCCACACGAATTTCAACGGCACTGCCGCAGCATGTGGACTACTAATTTAATTAGGATAGCTTATTGGATGTACGAATCACGAGAGATAACAATATATATATTTAATGTCTGTACTGTTATTTGACAATAAAGTTTAGAGCTTAAAAGCGGAGTCACTTTAGCTATGTTTGGATATTAAAGTTTTCTAACGTCCATTTTTGTATTTTTAATGGAAGTGTCTTCCACATATTGTAGCAAAACAAAAAAGGTTCCTTAAAAATTGAGAAACAAGTTTCCCAAGTTGACTTTTTCCTATTCGCTTGAATGAGCGAAGCCAAAGAAGAAAATAGATTCGAAACATAAATTGTCAGCTCTATTGATTCCATGAACACAGAAATCATGGAGTCTGTTTTGGAGCAGGATATAATTAATGTAGCTCAACTTCAGCATATTCAGTGATATAGCTTGAACCCATATCTTAAGAGTCCGCACCTGCCTCTACAGTTTCTTCTGCACGCGACACTCTGAGTTACTCAGATTGTCAGTAATCTATTCGTTTCTGATTAATTAGAATTATTCTCAGAATACATTATTGTAGCTAGAGAGTATTTCATTCTTATGTATTCCTATTTATGTTGGTTCGGCAGGAACATTGAAGAATATAATCTGGGTGTGTCGACATGATCTAAGTTTCAATTCATAACGCAGAATGAAAAGAGGCAACGTATTTTGACTTCCAACTTTGAAGTACAGATATTTCTGTGTATATGCAGATCTTCAGAGCATGAAAGATGACCAAACCGTTTTTTCGGGTGATAGTGAAACAGCGAAAGAGAACCTAAACGCAGAAATAATTGAATTCGCTCATGAATAACGACATTACGGTGTAGCTCTAATTACAATTATTTATTCTCGCTTAGTTCGCATCTGTTCCAGATATTCTGATTCAGGTAATCCTTCAAGAATCAATTGCAAATCAATTGTTCCGTATTAACGATTCCAAGCACTTGTAGTTTGAAATCAATTTAGCCAAAGGTATTTACCCTGTCAAATTCACCAATCAGCTCCTTTGGTACGCTACTATGGCAACCATTCGCAGGGAAAAGGTTACAAATGAATCTCTTCACAGTAATCTGAATCCAACTCTGGAGTATGGATAGGGCAGTTTAGGCTGAATCTATGAACGAGAGTCTGAATTCGGCAAGCAACTCCAAATGAGTCGACTAAAATATTAGAACATTGTACAGTGTTTTACTTTTGGCAATAGCTTGCAGGTTGCACGTTACGGAATCTGTAGTCTCCGTTCACCGTATGGTAGTTATAAACTTGGATAATAGGACTCTATTTACCACAGAACTACGTCAACAATCTCTATCGGCTACTTTAAGAAAAAAGGAGTAACAATGCTTCTATCGAAACGAAGTTTCTGTTCATTATGTACTGGTCCGAGTAGCATTGATTCTGAGAATTACGTCACAACTCCGTCCAGTGGAATCAGAAGCACTTGCTCTCGCACAACAAGAGTGCTATGTCAGGTAATAGTGCCCAACCTTACGTAAGTCGCGTCACAAGGTAAAAATATCGTATTTTGTGTTATGTGTGATCTTTTGAGACAATTCGAATCAGGCCACCACTGGTCTTAGCAACACTGTTCACTTCTACTGTACTTGCACAACGGCAACATAGCTGTCGGTGGCACCTACAACGTGGCCCAGTATCTGCGCTCAGGAGGCGTCATTTCCGTTTCCTGGATGGATGCGTGGATGTGGTGCACATTCACCCATTTCCGTTTCAGATAACGGTCTTCGACTAACACACCACGGCTTTGCCCGTCAAGTGGAATCAGGGATAGTATTCCTTGAAGATGATGAAACAAGAGATTGTCAAGGTCACAGTATAGTACAATTGTTGAATCAGAGTAACTGAGAGACATAGCGATACTGCAGTGAATGCTTATCTATCGGCTCATGTTCTAGATTACAATGGAGTCGGGCGCTGCACGAACGTTGTGAAGCTGCAGTCCGCGAGAGCAGTAGCCGTCATGCCACTTACAAGTCACAATGAACGTTTTCAACCGAAGATCCTACTGACAAGGGATTTCGCGCGTGATGGTATTCTTGTGACAGCAGCGAGTGGAAACAGGAAAATGACTCCTGGAGCATACCCGGCGCGAAGTGGAGAATTGCTGACCATAGCGCAATCGACAAGTACAGTACTGTACGACCGATTCTACAAGAAGAATAACTCGGGACATGCGTTGATTTACTAGTTGTTGGCGTTGGCGTTGTTGTTGTAAGTGATTTGTACATCGGATTGTAAGTGGCACATCTCATGGGATCCCATTCGTTGCAGGTACTGCAGCGCTTTATCTCACCGCTGATCCTTCGTTATCAGCACACTATTGTAGTTGCGTGATATTATAGTTCGTGGAGCTATGGCTGGGCAAATTTGTGATGGAACTGGTATACTTCCTTCCGGGCGGGCAAGTAAACCAACTCCCGTTTGTCCACGGCGCAGACAGATGCAAAACTGGCGCGGAGGATACTAGCACCGGTCGGAAATCGGAGTGCATAGAATAAGAGATTGGATTCGTGGAATATGGTTAGACTGGGTTAATCCTCCAGAGCAGTGCAGGCGACGAGACACTCTTCTCTACTGGTTAGAGTAGCTAACGTGAGGAAGGGGCTATTCGACAAGTGCGATGTAATTATGCGAGGGGGGCTATGGCGTCAAGAGTATGCATAGTGTAAATGGATCCAATGTCGTTCGCTTTCATGTGTACTGTACCGTACATCCGAAATGGGAAACGAACCGGCTGGTCTGGCCAATTCTGGAAATGTGCAAAGAGAAGGTTTGTTTTGTATCTGACACACCTTACAAATCCGGGTATCGATGAGTGGAATTGCCGACAAATCTAAGGAATTACCGTTTGTGCTCTTAGGCGCTCCATCAATAGCGTTTAGCACGACTTCTGCATCGATCATGCTCATGATGGTCATTGGTGTTATGCCGATGGCTTGGGAAAGGATATTTTGCATAATTGAGAGTAGAGATACTGTGAGCGCGTCAACAAACACTCGCAAAGTGTCTTTCACAATGGCGGTGATAAGCAATAATGAAAAATAGTGGAACAATTTCAAGCTTGGATGGATAGGAGGAAAATTTCGTGAATTGTTTAAGTTATAGGAAATTATAAACTAAAATTATGTTCAGGACGTAATGTATTCAAAAGTTGAGGAGACTTACTCGGCACGGAATTTGAGGGAGATTTCTGTATACTGTATGCCGTACGGTGTGAAGCACTGTACTGTACTGTACTGTACAACCCATACTCTAACTTCCTAGGCTGTTTTTTCAAAAATTCAGGGATTCCTCTCTTAAATTCTAGACCAGAGTAAGCGCATTTTGCAGATTTTTATCTTGCTGAGGTGTATTGCAAAATTTAACCGAACAACTCAAGGTCCATATTGTGCTAGGCGTTAGACACACTTTTGATTACGCGGTTTGAAATTGAGTAGAACTAAACCCGAAGAACACCGGTATGGAACAAATATGGTGCATTGTGTGTTCCAAGTGCCTCGGTTATGAGAAATGTGTTGTCCAAATTAGTTGTCGAGATCATACCTTTAATGTAACCGTACAAAATCTTACATTAAGTTTATAGTACTTCTGTCCTTGCAGCCTACATTTTCACTAATACGCAGATAGATGAACCCCCGTATGGGATACTGAATAGTGGACAAGAAAAAATCCAACTGTAAATTAATTTATCTGAAAATGAGGCGTAAGTATCATGTTATGTATACAGGAAAGAGATTTTTGATGACCGGATTTGAGAATCATTTGAATTTCTCATGAATACTGTCTGCTGCATTACAAATCAAACTCGGTGTGTGTCACCGTGACCGTTGAAAATGGACGGGTCACAACACTAATTGCACATGGCAGATGATGTAGTCAGAGTACCACTTAAACATCCAATTAATTACTGCTTCTAGATACTCGTTTGCTATCTCCGTGAATCCTTTACTCTAGACTAGTTATTGACGTTTGTGACAAGTTTCACGCCTCAATCGCCTTCCATGTACCGTAGAAACAGCAGAACAGTATATCAAAAAATTATAGGCAAAACAAGTCTTCATTCCTTCGATGCTTCTAGGTGCGCCGTGCTGCAGCCGGCAGTTACTTCCCAGCCAATCCAAGGGCAAAGTAGCAATTGATCTAGAAAGCATACACCTTACTAGCCCTACAACTATTCACGAGTCTATGTGGAATAGTGAAGAAATTTGATCCAGAATGTTTAGAATGAGTTTGTTGCATTTTTTTGATTGAGGGTACAGTTAAACCAGAATCTGTTCTGCGCCGCCTTTGACGTAAAAAGAAATTGAAGGTTTGTCACATCTATGAGACATTGGAGGACCGATGACACATAATAGGTCAAAATAATCCAACGTATTTCTGAATTATGACGGTTTCTGGCATGATTCTTCTTATCCACAGCGTCGATGCCAGAATAAAGTTTGTTTCAACTCATGTACCACAAAAAATTGGTGTGTAGCTTATTTAGGACGTATATAGGATCCCTAACCTTTTCGATAGTAATCAATATCTGTTTCCTGGTCATTGTAAAATTAATGAAGAAAAGTTTTATTAGGTTGCTCGTCAAGGGTTGCCAAAACAGTTAACCGACGAGCTTGCGACTAACTTTTTGTTTCGAGGACTGTGCTTGATACCCGAGCTGCAATTTGTTGAACAGGCCAAATCAATCTATCTCTGGCAGGGATAACATGATGTCCATATTACTCGTATTTAATTTCATATTTTCTGAAATAACACGGCTGTTGGAGTGCATGGACTATTCGGGCAAGTCTAAAAACGAATTTTAAAACCTTCTTATTAAACTAGACTTAAGATTCTCATTAAATATTAAAGCCTTTGAAGTGAATGAGAGTAAGCTTACTGCCCGACTCTATGCTAGACCTCGTCATCAGCGATTTCTTTCTCCGGTCAGGGAATGTTAAACAAATGAAGGTTTCACTAACAGATCTTGAAAAGAAATCGTCACTTGAAAAATTCGATTGGGTTATCAACAATCTAAAACGCCTCTGCTTGGAAAGCAAGAACCACATTGATTTTCAAAGTAATTTTGGAACATTGCAAACTTCCCGCAGTACGTACTGCAAGGAATTTACAGGGATCAGGACTGGGTTAAAGAAGCTGTATCGTTGCAATCCACTAGACCTCGCTCAACATACTTCTTTCAATTTTACGGTTGTTTTGCCAAAATTTAGTAATTTAGTAGCTAATTGAATTTAAGTTTGCCAATCTAACAGTCAATCAATTATGTTGCGTACTGACACATATATTACCGTCGTCAGAACATTAATACAACTATACGAATTGTTATATTTAGTCAATTTGCTATATCACCCTGACATCGAGAGATAGGGCTGTGATAGGAGCATGCTCGATTCGAAAAGCAACTAAACCTATTCATCCTACATCTAAATCGCATTGGCGATTATATTTTCTACTTACTTCTCCACGTGAACCTGGTTACAGCTACGCATCGACTTGGGGCATCAACGATAACCAGAGGAGTGAAGCCATCCGAGTTGACAACAGATTCAAGTTCGTATTCCTGGATACTCGTAAAGTATGGTCAAAGCTCTATTGAGGTTTTATGGTCAAATTTGATACTATATAATTTGCTTTACAGGGCATTTGTTAAAGGCTCTTGCTAGTTTTTCGAAAATCTAATCTACAGACTTTAGTTATTCGACCTCAACAATCTCGTAAGCCCTTGTATCTCTCTTTCTCTTCCGTTATTTGTCTATTATTTGTCTATTATTCCAAGCCATACTATGTCGTACTATTATCTGAGGGCCACATGAAATTCATGCTAACCTCCTCATCTATTGGGATATTAAAACGGCATCAAGTGCACATTTCTTTGATTTTTTCAGCCGCATTCTTTCCAGGAAGTAGCTATAGAAGTAAATATAACATGCGTACTTAACAAAGAGGCATTTTTGATCTACTAAAGGATAATAGGGTGGAACAGAGAATGCAATGACGTGGAAGGGTATTTTGCCAGTGTGAACCCGTAATAGAGAAAGTTCTGCACGGTTTCAGCTTGGAAATTACATTGGATACATTTGCAGTCAGCAATATCTCTGATTCAGCAACATTTTTTCAAGTCTGTGACAGGGCGGTTTTTTGTGAGTGTGATTTATCTAAAGATAAAGAAATTTCATAGACATTGAGAAAT
>JAAUYH010237780.1_pt1 | contig 20517 bp, 15 predicted proteins | sample 7278061 | NCBI WGS metagenome assembly JAAUYH01 (sample SAMN14350203, study PRJNA611818) | marine sediment metagenome | isolation source: surface marine sediment (0.6m) | place: French Polynesia: Moorea | collected 2018-08 | reverse complement strand
TCCACGTTCCAAGTCCCCCCTCAGATTAAGTCACTCGTCGTTTTTAGTCGTGCAATTGCACGAGAATTAGTGTAGGAACAAGAATTAGCGTAGGCCCTTCGGGCCACTATATTTCGTTCTGTAATGCGACCTCCTGATTAAAGTTAATAAGTTATGGGTTAAGTGAAACGGAAAGATAAAATGTTATTGTTTTCAATTGGAAATTACGTAAAGAATTCGATTGTATGAGGAGGATAATTATATTTATTATAATGTTTAATTTAAAAATTCGAGGATGAAATTATGTTCAATTACCAAGATAGCAATAATTTATTATAGCTAAAATCAATCTTTTACAATAGGAACGAAATATCTGATTCGAGGAGACTTAATCCAAGTAGAACTCGATAGCTTGTGGAACTTCTTTCGTTGCAGATTAGGCTTGGTTTTATAATATCCTGCGAAACAACAAAGGAATTTAGCATAGTTCAAATTACGCAGTCCTCCGAGTTTCTCTGATGGCGCGAACGAATTACTTCGATAATTTCCCAAGTAGTGGGCCATTCCGTATCAGAAACGTTGTAGTTCGTACACAAAGATTCCAGGAGAACCTTTATGTCCTGTAATATGACTCGAAATGAGTATAAATCGTGCAATGAATCGTAAACTCGTACAATACCAGATGATTTGTCCTAAGCAGCCAACCCCAATGAATTCCTTTTCCTGCATGATCTCCATTGAAAAGTGGAATAAGAGCATTCCGACAGTGACGGAGTCTAAAAATTAGCTGCTTAAACCAGAGTTGATGTATTGATATCGGAAAAAGTACTAATAGAAGAAGTGCTAACTGTCGAACATGTCAAATCGCATACTGCTTTCGTGAATTGATCTGCCGTAGCTCGAAATTTCGGAATTAATGATTGCCAAATGAGGCAGATAGACCAGTCCGGTGGTACATCTGGATCTTCCTCAGGAAGTCGAAGAAACACACAAATCAGTAGTGTATCCTCCAGCCACCGTATTTTCGAATAAATTCTTTACAACGGTACTATATCCAGTCTAATTATTGTATACAGTCACCACTGTCTACAATGTACATACTATAGTAGTCGACTTAGACAACTTTCAGTCTTCCACAAGTGAAGAAGACTGTGGCAGCTGCATCAACACAATTATCTGGCTATTCTCTATACTTCGATTATCTCCATCTGATACAAAGCGAATAATTGATCGTCACAAGGACTCTCGACTAATGCCTGCAGGTACTGTCCTATTGGTGTTGTCTAGTGCTACCTCCGCCACATCTCTCATTTACGTCGAGCCAGCTCCGAGAGTCAGCCCTGACACGCTTGCTAGGAATACGATTGGCTATAATGCGCTGGATGGAGAACGAGTTGAAAATACCGAGAAGCCACGCAACGTTCAAGACCCGCCGATCAAGGGAACAGACCTCGTACGGCCAGGCCGCCTAACTCGATGCCAATCCTCATCACTTTACAGTACCTGACATCATCTGAAAGGATGAAAAAAATTGTTATGTCACGTCCTACTTTTCGAAAAAAAATTGTTCTCTGGCGATCTGAAGGAGTCTATCACTTCAGGTATTCGTGTTTACGAGAAATGTGCCAATTTGTACAGGCTCGTCGACTCAGAAATGGCATACAACTCTGCGTGTGCTTTTTTCGACCCACAAGTACCTTTCGGAAAAACATACAACTGGGCATGATCTTCGATGATATTGAATCGTTCATACCCGCAGAATTCAACAGGAACTGCCAGCAGGTCTAGGTACATGGAAAACTAGAGTCGCTAAATCTGAACACTTAATGGATGAGAATAAGATTGGTACAGAGAAAGAGGCGCTCGAGTAGATGATTTAAATAATCGAGACTATGGTTAGTCAATGCCCTCTAGCGTTCCGAAGTGACGACAAAAAATTGTTTTCTCCGTTACGCGATTTTCAATCAACCGTGGTCGTACTATATTATCGCAAAATTTAGTGTTGGGGATGCCACGTGGAGGCAATTCACCACGAATTTTCGCGTTACTTACTCCCTGCGACGAAACATGCCCCACAGGACCTCATGGAATCTTCGGAAACTTTCATGACATGATATGAGAGAAGTCTGAAGTACCGTCGTGGGGGATCATATGGAATCCACGACCCATCTGCACGCCTACTAAAAGTGGAAGCAAGAATAGTATGACGACTCAACCAATTATGCTGTTCGCTGAAGCACGGCGAAAAAGTATCAGCGTTGTATGTATTGAATCATAGACTCTGAGACGCCAAAATGATACCATCTCAGTCCGAAACAACACATATTCTTTAATTTGACAGGATCATGATCAGATCCACATTATTAAGGACTTCATAGCAGCATTGAAATCCACTCGAGACCTTACTCTAGACGAAAGCGATAATATCGGTGAATAGTACATTGAATATGATGCAATTGAAAGTGGTTGGACAAATGAAAAATTTTCACTTTCAAGATTAATAGGAAGCAGAGTTCACTATCCAATACCTGTCGGCGGCCTTTACTCTAACCACGATCGATTCTCCTGTTGACAATAATACAATTTGGAACAATGTTGAAAAAGGTGGAGACCCAGAAATCCTGAAGCCTGAATGTTCTACGAAGCCGGACAAGTTTTCGGGACGGAGGTTGCACAATGCGAAGGCGTCAAGTACTTAATTTAAGATGGGGTCAATGAAAATCTCTCTGACTCCCTTCCGTGTCGATATTTGTGCACCTAAACCTGTTATGGGTAAGAAATAGCTAAACAAGATCCAGCATAGGTAAGGACAATACCTTTAAAGGCGACTGGGGAAGGCATTGAACTTTTTTAGTTCGCCAACAAAAGTATCAGTCACTGGACCAAGGCCCTCTGTACGTTGCAACGCTCACGAGGTTGTCAACCTCCCATTTGATGTAGAAATAGCTCACGCCGGCACTCCCCCATTACTGGGACGGACATAACATGGCGAGAAGGTTTAACCGCTGACACCACCCAAATTGTTCTCGATAGGCGCCTACGCATCGCGAATCTCGACGAGAAACCGGTTTAAATCGAAAACTGGTTCGCGCCGATGTTGCTAGATCTATGTAGCCACTGTTATGTATTGATTAGCGGTAGGATACAATGGAATTTCATTTGTGCACAGCTGCTTAAATTGCACCGAAAATTCTTTAATCCTTCAGCGGAGAATCTGTTTGATCTCTTGAAACGTTTCTGAAAGGCAGATACTACCACGGAGACGAGAAGTATTTTTTAAGAAATTTCGATTCGGTGTGACCACTGCCAACGGATACAGCGTGGACATACGAGATTCCGTGTCTTTATTCGGGATGAAGGAGTTAGTCTTTAGAAACGAGTCCTCGAGGATATCAAATACATCAAACACTGTCGGATCCCAGATATGCTCGATAATGAGACACATTTCTCTGCCGCTGCGTTTCTGAAGAGCGTATCTCCAATACCATCGGGTCTATATTCATGCGCTGCAGAGCTACCATCCACACTTGAATTTCCAATCGACTACTAGTAGAACATGGCAGTCAATTGAGAGAAAGATATACATTCGCTTCTCTGGTTGTAACGTTAACTTTTGGAACTCCAGACAACAGCTACATAAGCCAAATACTTTCTCGGAATCGTCGAACGATGTCACCAACTCTTTCGAAACATTTTTGGGAAACTCAAAAATTTTCAAATCAAAACAAGACAATAAATTTTGACCCGCGTTTTCGGTAAAGGGAATGAATGATACTCTGGGAACTGAGGATATCTTGCACGCACTTCTTCTGTCCGAAGAGTATCCAAAGAAGTTAATGACTTCTGAGGCCAGACAGGGCCGGCCTAACACGTACGAAAGGACGAGGATTGTGGGAACAGCTCTTGCCGAGATAGCAGAACAGACGGGAAAGGAAAGAATCGCACCTGCGTCTAAGAATTCTGCTCCATCATGATGATGCGACTCAGTGAAAATCTGGGAAGAAGCATTGGTCTGGTGACAAAACATGGATACTGGCAGGATTTCCAATGGTTAAGAAAATTCACTGTTGACCGATACGATCCCACAAAGAAGCTGGTCCTCGTGCAGCCTGAAGAATCCAATCCATCAAACCCTTAGGCGTTGCCCAAGTGAAACGTCATTTGAAATGCGAGCATACAGCACTCGCATTCTTCGTAGACCTGAATGAAGTACTACGATGATTCTGCCATAAAAAAATCCAGTCCGATGCAACAGAGGCCAAAGATTCGCTAGATGCACTTCCGCATCTCCCGAAATGAATAAAGCTCTGAAGAATGAGGTCCGTTATTTCTTTCATCGAGGAAATTTGAAGTGGTTCTCAGAGAAGAATTGCCCGCAGACTCAGATCTTTACAGTCAAATTTGTGCTGGCAATAACTTCGAGAGAAGATGGGAAGACGAAATACAAAAGAAGATTCGTGATAGATAACACAAGGGTAAAATGAAAATGCTCTCTACTCCATAAGTTCATCACCCTCCAACCGTATTCTGTACGAATCCAGCTCGCGTTATCCCGCTTTTTATATTACGATCTATGAACTGCCGAAATCACCGACGCATATCTACGATCAGTTGATCTTCTTCTTGCGACATATACATCATGAAAGAGATCATAGAGTTTGCACGCAGTTCGCAACAGTACCTGAAGTCACTCGAATCTCTCTATCGTCTCGGAGAGGCAGATTGTTTATGAGATTCTACAAATTCGCAACGAAAGAGGCGTTTCGCGGAAAAGAAATATAGGCATCGTATTTATTTGAAGCGATTCGAGCATGGGTGATGAAATTACCTAATAGGTGCATCAGAAGCTAATCCTGCAGGTGCTCGCCCTCGGCCTCCTAAACGTGGCATCGGAACAGTAGATTATCCGCAAATAGCAAATAGAGCGATGCCTGCCTCATTTTCCTTTTCCATATTTCTTTTCTACTTGGCGTGATGCAACAGACATCCTGTGGCGAGCAACAATCTTTTCCATGACCTTTATGTACCCTCTATTTCACCAAGCTGTTCATGTTTATCGCCCATTCTGCCAATCCTGCCACTGCAAAGCGACCCACTGCAACACGCGCTTCATGCTCTCTTCCACCTGCGCACTACCGCACGGCAGCGAAAATAAGCTTAAGAATGCTGGACTGATCTTTGTCAATTATGAGCCTCGAACCAACATCGAAGGTGAATGGCTGCGTTACAACACTCGGTGAGAGGAGTTGCACGTTCTGTGATCAATCGGAAGGCGGAAAGGGCATCGCCTTTCTCTTCCTCCGCTACAATCTTACTGACCGATTTCTCGATGCAACAGCAGATGCCCAGGTCCTTTTCTTTGTGCAGCAACTCCCCAAGATGGCGCATACAGCGCGAGATTACGGAGACACTCACCATTCTGAGCAAAGCACGTGCCTTGGTTTCCGTTTCAACCTTCAAAACGCATCAACCAGGGCAGAATTCGCACACTAGGGTCGTTTTTGTAAAATTTTTAGCGTTGGTATCACGAATTAGCACGATGGGTACTCATAAAGATATAGAGTATGCCCGAGGTTATGATGCAATTCATCCACATTTCCAATGTTTCTGAATTAAAAAAACTCCTACAGATGTCGGATCCATCTCGCCCTTCAGCATTACACCATTCCTGTACCTGGCTTTTCCGTTTCCAGCAACCACTGTATCAACTGGATACCTTTCTCGTCCGCGTCAACAATAATATTACCCTCACCATCATCCACTGTACGCGGCAAAGACGAGACATCCTCCTGTGTGCCTCGCGCTTGCCCAGTGTCTTCCGGTTCAGGTGTATATTGTTCGGTCACGACTTCGACCATCAAATTACCAGTTTCATCTGCACGTAAAGCACGACGGCACAGCGCGCACAGAGGGTTTCCAAGGCAGGTCAAATACGGTACCATACAAGCCGTGTGAATTTCATGGTCAGAGGGCAAACGAAAGATTCGCTCGCAAGCACCAAGATCGCACAGGCAATTATTACGTCTCCGCTATCTTCGTTTTCTCATGATATGCTCGGCGACACAGGTAGCGACGCGTTGAGCTAAAATAGTTCGTGGTGGAGCGACGAGAGACTGTTGGTTTTGAAACCTTCTCCTGGCGTTACTTGCTGCTTCTGCGTAAGTTGCAATGATTGCTTGTCATTATTTGATTGTTTCAGTTCGTTGTGGAAGTTCAGTTGGGAATAACAGGAACAGTTGAACGACTGATTACACGCAGTGGCGTAGTGCCGTTGTAGGCTCCCATCCTCAGCTACGCAGCGCTCAAAGCAATCGCCAAACGGCAATGCCACTTGCCATCCACACAGCACGATCTTCAGTGCGACGCTCACAGGAGACGATTCATGTCGCTTGACGACACTGCCATTGAGAGAAAAAGCAACTTCTTCGCTTGCTCGCGCTATCGAATAAACCGCTGTACGATTGATCCTGACTATTCGTCACCAAATCCTTTACTGCGCTGTTTTCTTACTGTTCATCTTCCGGCGCAGGATATAAATTAGAATTGAGTATACAGTGGCCCTCCAACATTATGCTATGTACGGATTGTTCACCTGCAGATAGTGGGTACAAATGTACTTAAATTTCGAATACGAGAACCAAGCGCAAAACGGGCACTACCTTTAAATTAATTTCACCTTGAATACCACAATTTCATCATTTTACATTGTCTAGAAGTGTGGAAGTGGATAGCAGAGTTCAACACAGACAGACGCAGCTACAATATGGTCCTATTTGCAATGTTTTATCAGTACCTATTGAGTCGCTTAACCGGGAGATTGCGTAGTCTGACTAGGAAGAAATACGAGGCAGCTCTATCCTCTCATCGATAAGCTCGACGCCATGCCGTCCAATTCTACTAATATTAGACTCAATCTTGTTCTATTGTATTTGTTGAGCTTTCCTTATTTTATCAATCAACGTTCAGGACATCCCTTCTCTTGTATTGCAGATGATTTTTTGCTCCTCAACTACAGCATTATTCCTGTCGAACTAAGTCACATTGGTGTTTAATAGAGTCTTACTTGTTAGAACTAGCTGCAGTACAGTTAACAGCAGTTGTTTTCCGCGTTTATAACATCGCAGAGCATGTTGATTCGGATGAGTTAGTTGAAAAAACTTCCGTGTTGCAATTCACACCAGTTAACGTTATTGAGTTAAACTCTATTCTGTTTATCTGATTTATCCTTCCTCGTTTTTTCAGTTCCTCGGAATTCTGATCCGAGGTCTCTTTTCGTTTCTCCTTCATAGTATTCCAACACAACTTTTTTCTTCTTTTATATGAAATCCAAGTCTACAGCATTCGCATGGTTCAGTTAAAATCTTTAATGTTTTTTGGAAGTCGAATTTTTCAGTGGTACAAAGATTCTTAGATGAAGAATAATAGGCCTGCTTCGAACATTAATTCATTTCTTGTAAATTTAAAATGCTCTCATTATAATAGCGACTAAACAAATATGGACCAATCGTAGTTCTTTTGCTTTAATCTGTATTTAATAATTATTATTATTTCCTCGCATATCACCAGAACTAGTCCATGACGATGGTAAATTTCTATTATTCTCTCGAGGTCATCCTAGAAATTTCTTCCAGAATGAGGTTCTGATGACTAAAATTTTCTGTGGAATAAGATGTACGAAACAGAACATCTTTTCTAGAATTTTTTGATGTACGACGCTCTACTCGGAGGCGATCTTCGTTCAACCGTTTCTGGTATTTATTCTATAGAAACAGAAGTACATTTTTTGATGTCGGAAGGCAACGAATTAGAATTCCACCCTTTCCTTTGATGGTGATATGAACATACATTTCGCAAAACAAGTTCATTTATCCCATACCGATGACATAGAAGGCGGTCAATCGAAAGATTCGACCTACACTTCGGTCCGATACTGCCCCAATGCGGGCTGAATATCGGATGACGACTATAGGCTCAACGGTTACGGCTGGCAGACTTTCGCCTGCTACAAGTCCTTAGCATAATTCAGAACGCAAGCGAAGGCTTTATCCGCGCGCAGGCGAGTATGCTCGAACTCAAGTTGACTCCTGATTGTACAAATTGATTTTCTATCCAGCATATGGCTGAAATGAATCTATTAATCACAGAGCATTACAGGTGTAATGAAGAAGACTATATGTAAGACTTCTAGAAACAATAAAATAGGAATGAATGGAATTAAGTAGGACTGATATCTGCAGACATACAACTATATGCGGAGCATAGCATACCAATAGAAAGGTCGAGAACTCTGTGGTAATTAAATAACACGAAATCTAAAGCTACGCGCAATATTGGGTCGTGACAGGTAAAATCGAAAGCACCCGATATCGGACACTTCATAGCATCCTCTGGCTTAACCCAAATGATTTGTATGACAATAAATATGTTTGGTTCCCGTAGCCTACGACTCGAACAGCAAAATTGAATGAAAACTTGTATTTCATTTATGTTTGATATCCATCTAACGTAAAATTACTTACAGTATCATGGTTTTGATGATAGCTGTCACCAATACAACATTTGATTATTTGACCTTCGACCATAATGTAATAGAATTCACCGTTTTTAAAGGTCTCAATATAGCCCAGTACATATCATTAAAGCTATTGCTGTTTGTTCGCCCACGTTGTACTACATGGCGCAGAAACAAAGTAATTGACGAATTTAAAACCCTTAAAAGTTGGTTTGAGTACTAAGGAAAGATTTTGACGACTTTTGAGATACTGAAAGATCATTTGTGGCACTATTTACTTGTATTAGAACAAGTAAAAGACCAAAAATTTTGGCATACAAATCATAATATAAAATATTGGAACTAATACGTCATTCATTAAAAAACGATGACAAGAATTATTCAAATAGCTTTTATACATTTTCTTTAATGAAAATCGTTACAATTCTTATGCTATTAAAGGATAACAATACTACAGAAAATAGTCTCTAAATATTACCAAATTCGATAGCATGCATATATTTTCGAGGATTTTAGAGCTCTTCCTTCATTTCATAAGACCGATTGTACTGATGATTATTTACAAATTATTTTGATGAAGGTTTGAAGTAAAATAAGAGTTCGAGAGTTTAATCAGCTTTGCGAAGAATTTGCGGGAAAAACACAACAATGTAAGATATATTTATTATTTACAATCATACAATCAATCGAATGTCTATTTCTTTGGTTTTTCCATTGAGTTCTGAAACGCATAAGTCTTACTTAAATTTTTGTTCTTGCTTACATATTCAACGATTGTTGAATAATACCTAATATTTTCAGTACAAAAAAAGTTGCACGAATCGCTTAAGTTTTAGATTCGAATATTTCTTCTGTACTTCTGACTAGTTAAAAATTCTCTCGGCAGAAAACAACTGGCTAATTCTTGGTAACCCACGGATGCTAAGTTTAGACAACCCATCTCAATGTTTTTTATTTGACTAATGAAGTCTTGTAGAAGGTAGATGCATTGAAGAACATTCTCCGTTTTCAAAAATTTTATTTATTAGCCATAAATGCACAAAATGTACACAATGACACGAAATTCTTCAACTTTGATACAATTTTTTATTTCTGCACAAATATATATACTGCAAATCTGAGACTCTAAATTCACTTTAGTAGATCCTCTCATTATCTTAATGGAGAGTTCACGCATATTGCATAGCCCTAGTGGACACAAGAAGGATTGATGAGTGTATAAATAGAATATTTTGGTGAGTCAAAATCGACTCAGTTGTAGGCAGGAAGTGCAGAAACGGCATACAAAGGAGATTATTCATTGCTACACATCCGCAGATCTAGCTATAAATCACAAGAGTAATCAATTGCACCGATATTTTGAAGATAAGCTAAGATTAAGGGTTAATTATAGAAAATGAATAAGCAGTCGAAATGTGCTATTGTATACAAGTTTTGGACTTACTCAAATTAGAATTTATCAGGATAAGTATAGTAAATCGTGATAGAAAACATGTCCGTAGTTTCTGGTGCTTAAAGCAGCTAGGATCTTATTTTTTATGCATTATTCAGATATGAATTCGAAGACTGATAATGAGTTATACGGCCAGTAGTTGGCTCGGCAATTCAAATCTCTGCAACACAAAATGCCGATATATTTGCGACTCCACTTAGGTCTGCAGAACTTAGATTAAAAATCCTGAGCTACTAGATTTCCCAAGTGAGCAATGAGAATGAAGTTGGCGGAAGAATAATTTGTTTCGTTTAGGGATTCTTGAATTCCTCCAATAGCACCTCTATATCTGAAGTATCGGATATGAAGTGGAAGAACTGTACTCGGTTCCTTCTGTGAAAAATTGGAGTACAACTCCAAAGACTGTCTGGTGAAAGAATTGAGAACGTAATAGAAATAACTAAATTCATGCATCAATTACTGTTTCTCTTACACTGACATCATTTCAAGCTCTATTCTGACGCTAAGTTTCAAAAACATACCTGGACTCGAAAATTAGAGTAGGCAATATCATAAACATAACTTTTTAAAATCTACACGGTATAATTACAAATTGATGATAGATCTGACGTTTCATGACTTTTACTATAAGCTTCTCTTTAGTTGCTGACTTCTCACACATTTCTCCTTTGCAATAAATAGTACTAAGCGATTTGTTTTGAGGTTGATTTGTTTCAAACATGATATCATTACTGATTCCAAATATTGCTTCTATTCACTACCATCTTTAGTGTATGAAGTAATTAATTTGCAAGAAATATCTATTTGATCAAAAATAGTTTAGAGTGCTGCTGTACTAGTCTTCGTCAAACGATCTATCCGATTCGTTGAACTTCACCTCGCAAATAGATTTCTCCATTCTCGTTTACTACACTTACTACAGTTGAAATGAAAACAAGCTACGCAGGTCACCCATTTTTGCATACAGTTGCACTCAACTTGGGGAGGCCAGAGTAAAAAGTGTAACATAAATTTAATTCAATTTCTCTAATTGCGATATCGAAAACTATGCTATTGTCCATGCTCTTTAAGAAATCGGGTTCGAATGCTAGATTTCACTTTTGGCATGCTCATTTTGTGGTGGGGAACAATGTAACCGTCGATTCTTTGTACGAAATGATACAAGCAATCTCAGATTTTGCTTTCAATCGATTTCGTACGTATGTAAGACGAATTTCAGGGCTTCATTATGATTTTTGTGTAGAGCTATAGTATTTCTTGAAAACAAAAATTTTAGGTTGTTGAATTGCATGATGTAACCTCAAACGTTTTATCGACCCTGAAAAGAATCTATTAGATTGTTTTTTCGTTGTATCTCACAGAAACTGCAAGCCACTACCGTAAGTTTGAACTTCAAAGAAGAAATGCGATTGACTGCAACTGTGCGAATTTTACTTTCTATCTAAATTTCATTTATAGCTCGGTTTTGAAATACGTAGTAGACTTAAACGACTTTGAACAACTGAATTACAACTGTCATTACCTGGTTTCACTTTGTAGATCTCTCATACTACTTTATTTTAGCTGGTCAAGTTGATAGAGGGTAATGTAGGATCTGGGAAGAACACAAACCAGCGCAGCAGCGGAGAAAATTTGACGAGCCGATGAAGTGTGATCTGATATCGGCGGGATTGTGCATGCTTTTTTGTGGCGTGAGAGATTGCGGTATTAATCATCTGTAAGATATCAGGAGTGCGGTGATTTCTGTGAATAGTGCGGTAGATGAAGTGTGCCGCCATCGTTAGTGCTTGAGTTGACCGCTGATCTGTAATCTGTCAAAGTGTGATATCAAACGAGCTTTCATACCTCTGAGAGGTGCTTGCTCCGTTGAAGATCAGGCATTGAGAGAGTGATTTTTCGTGACTACTACTACATTCCACCAAATTCCGAGCACCTACTACTACTCTTCATCATCCTATTACGTTTTAGAACTCTCTTTTAGTATTTCCCATCCATTTGTCTTATGTTTCCTACTTCCTACCTATTCACGACCCCTCATGACGCCTTCAGAGTGAAATGTGGATAAAAATACGGCAATGATCCTCGGCTTTATCGCGCCATCAGAATCATTTGGCCATTTTTATCCGAATTCAACTCATTTGGGATTACTACGGTGACCAGATTTAAATTATGATATTAGTTCTGTGACGGATGCAAGTCCGCTTTCTAGAACTAATCGTCAACTAACAGAGCAGTTTTGAGGATGTCGTTTCTGCACATGAAGTGGTAAAATAATGTAATGTTTTGATACAAGCTGCACTTGAAACTTAGAAACAATCTGAAAACCTACATTTCTTTCAAATTTTGAAATATTCACTACACACTACCACTTCGTGGACTTCGCAATATTCAACTGTACTGAATTCACTCTTGCAGGCGTCGACCCTATTTATGTTAAAAATCAATCTGTGGAATAGGCATCCAGTCTTCTTGTAAAAATATTCCTGAATTCAGTAATAGAAGTAGGAAAGCTTTGATGTATACGTATCATGAATTTGAGCCTTGCGCAATTACAAACTTTAGAGTAATCATCATTGGGATAGAGGACATTGTAGAAATTTGATCAATTTAATGCGTACTATGATAGGCTATGTGATTATTGAAACTATTGTGTTGGCCTCCTGTTTTGGTCAGGTTCCATGTCCAAACGGTTGTACCTCCCCGCTGTGTTACTCTTTCCTCGTTCTTGCGTCTGTCACGCGTTCTGCTCTTTGTGTCGGTGTTGTGCTCTCTTCGCACCAGTTGAGCTCCACCTATTCCTGCCTGTTGTGTCCCGCATTTCGCTTATTGTGCGCCAGTCGTTCATGTACGTCCTACGATGCACTTCTCTCCGGCTTTACGTAGCCTCTTCATGCCTGGTGCATGCCTGGTGTGTGTCACTTCTGCGCGTTTATTCTGTTGCGCTTCATCGCTTTCGGTGATCCCCCTGTACGTTTGTGTTCGGCTTGCTTCCTTGCGCGTCCTTCGCTTCGGTCCATAGGCCTGTGTTTCGTTTTGTTGGCTCTCTTGTTGATTTTGCATACGATTGCGTGCATCTTTCACAGCTAATTCGATGTCGGAGCTTATCATGCTACAAAATTTACATAAACATTATCTCTGTTCAATTAATTCAAAAGAACTTTCAATTCTCCGAGTCAGTTCGTAGAAATCCTCCATGTTTCTTCGTAAAGAAAAGGTACGATGAACACCATTGCTGAAGTTAAACTCACGGATGGATTGCACCCGTTAATTTTCTCTGCCCCAAACTAGAAGTCATATCATACTAATTTTGCTAAGAAGAGCAACTCTGCGTGTGAGTCGCACCGTAATTTGGGACAACTTACTCCTCATTGTCTCGAAAAATTATCAGAACTTAATTCGAATATCCCTACGTTCGATCGGGAACTTATCGACCAAGACCATTGCGTTCCATGTATCCTCCGGAATGCAAAACGATTCTACATACCATCTTCGTCACCAAAGACTACTCCGCCCGTGAACTCATCAACCCTGACATATCTGGACCAGTTAAACCATCACTTGAAGCCTATCGCTACAATTTCGCACTTTCAGATGACTTCACAGCCTGACCTTTCGTCAAAATTTTGAGGAAGGGATCAGAGCTCTCCCAAGCACGTATTGAGTTCAAAAATTGATTCAAAGTTGGTTTACAAATTTATGGTATAAAATTCACTGACATTCTCATTGACCGCTAACATCGACAAGGAATTATGCAGTAAATGTGGGATTTGTCTTGAACATTCTCCTGTATAGGTATCGCGTAATAATAGCTTAATCGAAAGAATCATCCAAGAACACCTTGACTAGAGCTCTAGTCTTACAATTCTCATCCAAATTGCCTGATTACTTGCGGCCTGAAGCAACCTATAACACCAAATGGCTACTCAATCGTCTCCCGGCTTTCCGTATTGGCTATAGAATACCCATTATACATTGGAAAAACAATGCGCGAATTGACTACGAATCACTTCTATAACTTGTATCACCAGGATTTACTTTCATCTATTACAGGGCAACCCTAAGAGAAATGAAAATATTAGTTCGAACTCAATTTGTCATTTTGTTGACATGGAAAATGACACAAGACTTATCAAAGTATCTATTCCGAACACTAATCCCCTCAAAATTATTTGTCGCACAGTATTTCGCCAAAACGATAGTGATCCGGTACCAGTTGTCGGCGCTGTTTTAGATGGCATTGCGAAACAAGTTGAAGTTGAAGAAGGACTCCAGAAGACAACCAACGCTGATGCACGGCTCATCCAAGCATTTATGTCCACCCATATCACGAACTCACTCTATTTGGGTTCAAAGAAGAAATCAATTGACCTCAATATACCCTCATACTTTCATGATGCATGTGAGTATCCTGGCTAGAGAGCCGCTTCCGACAGAGAATTCAACGCATGTGTGAAGAGAGGAACTTAGACTTATGTCAAATTAGAGCCTAGTATAAAACCACTTCCATTCACTTGGATATTCAAAATGAAACCATCAGACGCTCAAGGAAAGAAGCTCATAGGGAAATCCTGTAGTTGCGTACAATGGGATTGTCAAAATCCCAGGTCGATTGCGATCCCACAAACCTATATGCCATGTCGTATCTCAGGACTCTATTCGAATGTTGTTAGCGATCGCAGCAGCTAAAAGCCTTATCATCGGATGGCGGACATTATCACGGAAACTTTGATATCTCTATTTTCATGGAACAACCAACAGATTCGATTAAGCTTCATGCTATGCCCGTACACGTATGCACACTAAACAAGTCATTGTATGGCACCAAACAGGCCGGCGAAATATGGGGCTCACTCCTTGACAAATCACTTAAAATCCATGGCTTTGCGAACTCCAACTATGACAATCATGTTTACTAATACAACCAAGGCACGTACTCCGCTATCCTTGCTATAGCGGTTGAGGACTTGACGTTCCCATACAACTCACAGCTACTACTGAAAAAATTGGCAACACACCTATCCACCAACTACAATGTGAAAATATTTAGCAAACTCACTTCATTTATTGGATAGAAAATACCACAACCTGACGGCATCACCGTCAAGCAAGAAAGATACTCCAAATCCACGTTGTAGGATTGTGGAATGGAAACCGTTAACGGTGTCACTATACCGCTTCTGAAAGATGCATGTCTCTTACATGAGAATGAGAATAAATCATTGCTAAACATCGCAGAACATGAGAAATATAGTTCACTACTCGAAAGCTTACTTTACCTTGCAATATGTACTTGTCGAGACATCTCTTTCCCTGTTGGTTTGTTTGCTCGGAAAATTCATGCACCAACTGTACGGCACATGGAATTATTAATACTTATCTTACGTTACGTCGCAAGGATGGTACACTATGGTCTAAGTACCCTAGTTCGATTAACCTGTCACTCCAGTCTCTTGAAGCTCATCTTGACTCCGATTGGAGTAAATACCGTGACATTATTAACTCCACTTTGGGATAGAAAATCGGCATCAGCAAATCATCCATAGTCTGGAAATCAAGGAAGCAAACGATCGTAGCGAAATTTCTACAAAGTCAGAATATGTTGCTTTATACAATGCATTGAGCATGTCAGCATGTTACGAATAAGTTTTTGGGCATTAGTCCACTACAAACCTTGCCAAGAAGAATCAGTCCTATATGCACCAACTGTTAAGAACATCAACAGCTCTTCTGTGCAAGCGCTTGCTATGAATAAGCAAGCTTCTACCAGGGCCAAACACATCGAACTCAGATACCATTATGCTGAATATGCTCTCGAAAAAAAGCTTGTTGTCTGGCAAGATCTATTATCCGCTGATAACCAGGCAGACGTATCGACAAAAATGTTAGACTTCAAAACGCTTGAGAAATTAACTCATATCATCATTTTGTCCTAAGCAGAAAGATATCATCAATCTTTGCTTACTTCAACCACTAGCAGAAATAAATAATAGGTTGTCCTTCCTGCTCGAGAGGGCAATATTTATTAACTATCTATTGTCCTTCGCTACTTTGCTCCTCATTTGGCACTAAAAGCTCCATAATTTTGATAGACATGTTTAAGGGACACTCTTCTTATAGTAGGCCTTCAGAACGTGAAGCTCTTGCATTCGTTAACTCAAATTAACGGTAACAGCGAGAACATCAAATGCACTATGGCTTATTTTTCATTGTCTAAACTGTATTAAAGGAACTAGTGTTGGGTTTAAATGAAAATAGTTCAAGCAAGAAACTTCTCAAGAATTCTCCATTGCACACATACTTAATTTGTCTTCTCGATATTCCTTGAATTCTGCAGTAATAACACGTAATGACTTGAATTATGGCCTTACACTGACCGCCAAAAGGTTGAGACAGTGCGGTTTTGACCAATGTTGCAACCGTTCTCGTTCCAACGCGCGTCCCCCCTGAGTTGAGTGCCATACAAGTTAGAATAAAACAACAATAGGAAGGGTTCCAGCATGTGGAACAGTTGAGAGGAAACAGAGTGACGTCTGGAAGACATAAAAAAGAGGTTAAGACACATTTTGACGCGCGTCACAATTTAAGACAGTAAACACTTTCGTACGTAACTTGGACACACATATTGACCTCAATAAACTACGTCATGAATTCTAAATTATACATCACCGCCGTCGTCGTCACCTCCGACGAGAATTCCAGAAATCACACACGACGATGAGTAGAGGCCGTTGGTTGAGCGAGAAAGAAGAAGCGGCCATTGACGCGTTAGCGGCCGCGAAGATCAACATATCGCGCTTTTCTACGATTACAAAGCGGTCATGGACCGCAGTTCGAAACTATGTGGCAAGACAGAAGGGTGAGAGGGAGCGGAGCGGAGGTGGGGGCTACGAAAATTATCTAAAAAGGCTTTCCATGCTCTGGCAAATGCTGCTGGTAAGCCAGGGATGATGGCGAGATAATTGTTGCACTCAACTGGGGGTGGCCGTCTCTTTACGTACGGTGCAGCGTACTCTCGCTTAGCATGAGCACCTATAAATTGGCCACCTCAAGCAGCGCTCGATGTCGACGAGCCGTCATGTGCGCCGCCACTATAAATGGGCGAAGAAGATGTCGTGATTGTGTACGTCTAAGTGGCGACGCACCGTTTTTACCGACGAAAAGCGTTTTTGCTTGGACGGACGCGACAGCGCCGCGTGCTATTGGAGAGATTCCCCCCTCCCCCGCTCTTTTTTCCCAAGCGTCAGAATGGGGGAGGTGGGGTGATTGTTTGGGCTGGAATGAGTTGGCGAGGGAAGACTTCTCTCGCCATTGTGACCAACGAGGTCAACTCAGTGGAGTATGTGCAGGTGCTACAAGACTTCTACGAGCCATTTATAGAAGCGAAATATCCGAAACGGGCTGTGTTGCAGCAACATGGTGCTCCTTCTCACAGATCAAAATTTAATCGGGAGAACCCGATAGAGGGCTGTTGGAGTCCCTGTCATCTGCGGTTTATATCGGGGAGCGAAAATTCGATAGGGTCGAAGACTTGACAGAGTGTTCGCTGTACGAATGGGAAAATCTTTCGATAGAGAAATTCCGGTCGCTTGTTGCGTCTTGCTGAGGCGTGTATAGGAGTTGTACTCAAAATGAGGCCGTACAACGAAGTACTAGATTGGGATGGTTGGAGTAGTGAGCATGAATGTGTCTGATGTCTTAAATTGTGACGCACGTCAAAATATGTCTTGACCTCTTTTGTGTCTTCCAGACGTCACTCTGTTTCCTCTCAACTGTTCCACAAGCTCGAAACCTTCCTATTGTTGTTTCGTTCCAACTCTTACGGCAATCAACACAGGGGGACGCGGGTTGGAGCGAGAACCGTTGTAACATTGGTCATAACCGCACTGTCTTAACCTTTTGGCAGGAAGCTTACAATGTTCGAAATTGAACATGTTCCACTAAGGAAACTTGACCGTCGTACGCATTGAGCACACTTCGTAGCCATGTAAGTAGACAGAATACAGGTAAACTAAATCGCTTAACACATAATCCTGATGCTTATACCTGACTGTCTGTACTACGGCCATTATGTTACTTACTGTGACGAAGTGCCATAACATCGTTCGGACTGAAAAATTGTCGGAAGACGGAAGTAAGGATTCCAACGAAACAGTAAGTGCAAGTTGTATTTCCGAAGGCCATAATTTTACTTAACTAGTAGAATGAATTGGGGTCGGAACATAACAAACAGTAAATTTGCACAGCAACTATGGCGCAGGGTGTTGTGATCACAAACGAGGAGAGAGCAGTGATTCTTGCGTTGAGTGACGAACGGTGGACCATAACGCACATTGCCGCCCGTTTGAACCGATTCAGGGCTACAGAGCGTTAAGAAATCACCAGAGTAGAGGTGCGGGAAGGGCACAAGAGGAGAGGCACGAAGCCTAAATTTTCATGGAGAGGGTGCGGTTTCTCTTCCGCTACGCCCGACCTGGCCAGTTCACTGCCAGACAGCTCCGGGAGCGCTTCGCACCTATGATAACAGTGGAATGGGTCTAGCAGCTGCTGGCAGTAGACCCAAATCTGGTCTGGCGCCGCATGCCCGCGGCGCCAAAGCTTACCCCGCGTCATGCGATAGCGCACTTAAGTTGAGCGCGAGAAATGGTAATTAAAAGGGTAAGTCTTGGCGCCGCGTCGCATTTAGCGACGAAAACAGGTTCACTTTCAGCAGCCCAGACGGCTCATCAGCGCATTCGAGTGACAAATGCTGTCCGAGCCGATGGTAAGTGAACTGGCGCAACGAAGGTGGAGGAGTAATGATCTGGGCTTGCTATTTTTATGGAAAGTCTGACCTCGTCTCTATTGACGGAAGTATAGACTCATTGCGCTACTGTGCAGTGTTGGGAACGACTTACTTGAAGTACATCGACGAATATCATCTTAACGGCGCTATTCTACAATATGATAATGCCCCCTGTCACACATCTGCTACTCTTTAGTGGTTTTTTGATATGGATGTAGCTGTTCTAGAGTGGCCCGCTCGTTCTCCAGATGTCATTCCTATAGAGAACTTGTGGGGTGTGCTTGCGCAGAAGATATACAATAATGGACGCCAGTTTGATTGTATAGATGATTTGAAGGATGCTCTAATGATGGCGTGGGACAGTATCAGTCTGGATACACTGCGCAATCTTGTGAAGTCAATGCCTCGTCGTCTGGTATCCATCATTGAGCGCAAGGGTGGTTGTACTACTTACTAAGACTCAATATAGTATTTAATTCATTTGGTGATAGATGATTGCTTCTAGCGAAATAACGGTAGTTTTCAAGTAAAATGTTCATGTTCGTTTCTTTGGACCCTCAGTCTCTAATTCTAACTCAAGAAATGTTGCTCCATTGAGTTTGCTTTTATTCTACCCAGTTACCTTTCTCTGAAATGTGCGCAATGCGGACGACGGTCAGTTTCCTTAGTGGAACATTTTCAATTTCGACCACTGTACATACTTCAATGAAATTCGTTCACTTCTCGCAGACAAATTTTCTATTTCCCGTCTGTTCAATTTCGTTGTTACCATTGTTATCCTTGCATATTCTCACAATATTTGATAATGTCGACTGAGGCATGCTCTAATGCTGCGCAATTGCATTCCGTCTCACGCCAAGCGCAGTCAAATTCAATATAGCCTTTTCCTGCTCTTTTGAAACTTCTTTTGCACCTTTTCGACGACCCTTATCGTAGTTTCGACTCAGGATCACTACTTGTTACGGTTGAATTCTCTTTATTTTTCGGTAAAAAGTCGATTCGACAAAACAAATTGTTTGTTTGACTCCTTCACTTTTCTAGGGTATTTTTTACTTTGTCTCGGTACCTGTACCATCACTAGCACAATGGAAAAATGGGGTCGTATTATGGGTTTTCGACCTTACAAACCGTAAGGTATTTACCCCCTAATTGGATCCAGATGACACGAGAGCAACATGCTGTGCGGCGCACTTGCTCATCAGGTTGGTCAATAAATTTCAACTAGCAACTCTCCCCTCGGCAACCTAAGCGAGTTGAAAATGCTCGAGCGAACTCAAGGAAATGTCGCAATAGAGGCGGCCGCACGTGAGTCTCACTTGAGGTCTATTGTGAAAGCTGTGACATGGCGTTTCCTGGCTACGATGACTACAGCGATTATAGTTCTCTGTCTGACGGGTCATTTGGGAACTGCGCTACTCGTTGGAAGCATTGAAGTTGTCGTAAAAATGTTTGTCTACTACATTCATGAAAGGGTCTGGCAACTCGTACCAAGGACAAACGATTCCTGGCAACCGTTACCTGGTACTACTGCTGATGACTGTGAGAATGAATCAAGCTGCTTTAATGTGACCGCATCTTAGACTTGGTGCTTTACCACGTTTCTGTTTGATTTTTTTCGTACAATATTGCGTTGTCGCGGTGAACTACTGTACTGTACCTGTTTCCTCTATATATCATGTTTTAGACTCTTGAGCTCATGTCCTATGTTTGCAGCTGCCGAATCCTCTGGCCTCCTACTCTAGGAATAGTCAACTATATCCGCACTACTTCTTGTCTGACGTTGTGATTCAT
>JAAUYH010005446.1_pt1 | contig 20528 bp, 15 predicted proteins | sample 7278061 | NCBI WGS metagenome assembly JAAUYH01 (sample SAMN14350203, study PRJNA611818) | marine sediment metagenome | isolation source: surface marine sediment (0.6m) | place: French Polynesia: Moorea | collected 2018-08 | reverse complement strand
CTTCAACAACAGGAAAACTTTCGAATCGCCCAGATATTTCATGCATTGATTGTTCAAGAGAACCAAAACAATCATGTGCAATAGTTCTATTGAGTGTCACAATTTGATTACAACCTTTTGTATCAGAATTAAGGAATCGCTCGGCTACTACAAAAATAATCCCAAATCTTGTTTATATATTCTTAATTAGTCGAAATACTTGCCGAAGATTTTTGTTCCAACCAAACCTTTCCGAATTTTCAATTATATTTTTTACAGATTTGAAGATATCTTCGCTTTTCGACAATAGAAGACCATTTGTAAGGAATTTCGTTGTATATGAACGTGGCTGCGCATTCATTCTTCATCCCTCTCTGCTATTCGAGAACCGAACAAACTATTTGCTACGAGATATGGCCGGAACACCGTCCGTGACGATCGTGAAATGGTTGTCTAAATACGCTTGCGTATTCTCACCACTTGCAACGTCTGGGCTGTGCTCTCTTTGAGCTGAAACTACGGAGATTCGAGTATTGTCTTATTTCTTTGAATTCGTACATTATGTAATATGAAGTCCAAAAAGTGGCGTGCTTGAATTTTCAGAGTGACGCGCTCGATGAATATAGCTCGTATACTGTCCATAAAATTTTCTTTCCGATACTCAGAAAATTTGCGGGCCAATCCGATATCAATTCTTCGAGAGATGAATTGACAGCCGGTGGAGTAAGTAGACAAGATTTTTGGGTGATAGTGATTCCATAATGAACTGTTTGTCGAGTTGTAAAAATTGATTTGGCAAAAAACCATTCTAGCACGTTCCTCTGCAACACTCAAGGGTTTCAAATCCAGCATTCCGGCAATGTCAGCAGGCTTCGAAATCTTATTTCGAGATTTGGAATCCAAAACCTGGGTAGTTGCTGCTTAATTCTGAGTTTTTCATGTATGAGGTGACGAATTCCAAATCGGTTGGTTCCTTCGCGTTTGTCGTCGATGCTGAAGGTCTTATTTATAGGTTTACACTGTTTGTTCAAAACATAAGGACATCCTCTATCCTGCATGAAACCTTGTGTTCTTGTGGCACGGAATAAAATATTTTTCGTATTGTTTGGACTTGAGGTGCGAGCCTTGATGTGAAGAGCCATGTTCCTTGAACGGAACAAGACAGAGTAGAATCGATTGTTCGGCTAAAATGTCTTCAACAGCTTTTCGCTTGGTCTCGTTCAAGCGATACAAGATTTGAGCGCGAAAGGGACATGATGGAGTGGTCTCCCACTCCGCAGAGAACAGGAAGATAGGACACATGCAGACGCTTAGCGCTTTAGTAGAATGAATTATCTTGATGATGGATGTGCTATGATCTCTACAATAATGGGTAGTACAAACAATTCTGTCGATCTCCATGGTTACATAGAGTCAAATCTCCACATTCTTGGGATTTCAGAAAACCTATCTGCAGGTAGCCTCACAATTTGAAGTTAGTTGACCCTTCCGTAACCGCCATGAATACTTATTTGATTTGCCGTGATTCTTCCGCCTTTTTCAGCAATCGTAAACTATTCTGGTTTTACCCGGTTCATTTTGGACTAATTCGTCAGTCACTGCTCGATTATTCTAGTTTTATGGAAGCTCCGTGGCAAAGTCCGTCGGAATTCACTCTAAGTAACGACCTTTAATTAGAACAGTATATGCATAAGCAATTAATTTTGGTAAAGAGTAACAATCTTTAACAAGTAGGCCGTAGTTAACTCCACGAAGTAATTGTTTAAAATTAGGTCGCTATTTGACAACAAATGCCGGATTATACACGTTGAGTTCAAGTGAGAAGCTCGTAAACGTTAAATAAAATAAAGCACACAAATCAAATCGATTACTTCGTTGTGTATCCAATACTCTTTTAATACTGAGTAAAAAACTTGTACATATCATGAATATGAGTGACTATTGTATCTTTGTGCTTCTGTATTCGCTATCGAGCTGATATCTGATTCCAACCATGAGAGTAGAATAATCTATTTCTAGATGACATGGTTGAAGTTCGTTTGTCAGATCAGATTATCTCATCATAGATTCTTGGTCGGATCCATTCGATATTTCAATATTCAGTGGGTAAGGTACAGTTATTATTCGTATACTTATCAATTTTAGAAATGAAAATTTTCTCACACCTGAAACATCGCAGTAAAGAGCATTAGGGAAATTTTCTCTATTAAAGTTACATAAAAATGTACATTCAGTGATAAATTGATGAATGGTCGACAACAGAAAATAGTCTATCGCAATCATTAGATGTTCGAACCATAAATCTGAATCGAAATACAAGCTTGTTTCACAGCTCTTGGTGTTAAACTTTTGGGCACTGTCTCCGCTAAAGTTTTGACAAATGTTCTTCTGTACTATCATTTTCTGAGACCACGAATCGAGATGTTCGAATATTTTGTGAAGCCGCCTGTTGGTCTGCACTCAGTTCGTTCTCTTTTCTTCCTTTTGTTAAAGCTTTCACATTTTCGAAGTCATAGTGACGGACCTCAGCTGTATGATTAGATATATTCTTGACTACAAAGGCATCAAGCAATTGACGAACAAATCCGACTATCCATATATGTTCCGTAATTTTGTTCCGTAAAACAATTTAGTCATTGCAACTCTTAAAAACCTTTGAAAAGTAGATGATAAAAGAATTAGGTCTTGGACAAGTTGTTTGTAGCTAGGTTCATATGCTGTTCTGAAATGCGGCACTAAATTCGCATATCTAGATCCACTAAGTTTGCGAACTATACCACAGATACAGTTCTACACATTCTCTTGTTCATTAACTTAAACAAAACCTTATCTTTGATAAGTTTACCGGTCACTCATCCAGGCTCGGCCGTAAATCTGTAGCCGGTACAAAAATAAACACTTCTACTCGGCTGGAAATGTGGCTCACAATATTGATCGCAGATATTCGTCCTTGAATCTAGTGTGCTCTTGCCAAGAATTTTTTGACACAGGATAAGATTATCTTAGTCTCGATCCTTCCGAAGCAAACCCTAAATTTATAAACATCAATTTGGATTGATAATCTACCTCTTTTTCGGAGAATAAAATATTGTATCTAAAGACCCGATATATCCAAGATTTAGATGTATTTTTCTCACCTCGATTCCAACTTCGTCATCGACCTAGTAAATGAGTGCAACGTAATTGGCGATCTGTGGTCTCTATTCTTAATGCTGTGCTCTTGCATGTTTGGCGAGTGCCGCATTGATGATGTTAGAATTGCTATTGGACTTTCCTTTACTCCTTTTCTATTTTCTTATCCCTTCTGTATCCAGCATTAAGTCCGTAAGGTCCACGACAAACTATGTGTATCGTAATCGTTCGCGAATCAAACAAACGAAATTATAAAACTATTCCCCAGTACCATTATCCCGATCTCTGCTTAGAGACAACAGCAGTACAGATACTGCTTCTTTTTTTTCACGTTTCTGCAGAAGTGTAACGTGCAGAAAATAGCCGTTCCTCAGATTCGGGTCCTTTACCACAAGTTCTTATTGCATTGACATAGAATGCAAGTTGAGCTGTGCTTCAAGCAAATCTATAAGAATAACCGGAAATGGGTTTTATTCGTTTGGCGAAGTCCTTCCTACGTTTTTACTGTCTACAAACTATAGCCTTTGAGATTGAAAATAGTATAGTGGTGCTGACTTACTCTGCATTAAACGAGTAGGTGTACCTTTCATGAAGCTATTTTTCTGATGCGAGCTCGTTGACAAGGTCCGATTCCACCCCGCAGATTGGTACTCTATCCGGAAGTTCAGTAATTGTCAGAATGCGTTATCCTGGCACCGTTCGTGGGTCGAAAATGGCCACGAAAATCTACAAACATGGTTGAATGCGCACTGCAACGCAATATTACTTGCACACCAGAGTTGATGAACGACGTAATACTCGAGTTGCCTAACATTGCGTAGACCCAGACTCGTTTAACTATCCCTCGGCTGGTCTATTACTGTGCGTGCACGAAGCGTAATTAACTTGAAACTCATTGGTGTGTAAGAGAGCGAACAGACCCCGATAAAAGCCTCAATGCTCACGATCATGAGCATTCCTAGAACTCAACGAGACGATCATCGAAATGGCGCAGCTGAAAATTGTGCTAATGACGTTCGCTGTGGTATTCGCTCTGACCGAAGCTACCTTTAAAGGTACAAGCACAGGTACAACTACTACGGCTTTTACCCAGAATCAGGCGTGGGAGATGCCATACGAGCAATGCGTATCCACTTGTGCGATACTGGAATCGATGTGCTTAGCAACTGACGCAGGAATCAACACATGCAACCAGCGCTATTGGACGTGCGTTAATGGTTGCTCCACGCGGTGAACAATACCATGAGTTGAGTTCGTGCGGCAGTTGCGTTTTAATCTTCCTAGACAGCCTGTGAGTAAATTGTGAGATTATGTCTTTGTATTGCAACTAACTTCTCACACTGTGCTGGTTGTTGAGCGATGTACGGTAGTGTTACAACAGCTCGACTACACTTTCTTAACAGTAAGTCAGTTACTTGAATGGTACAGTACACTGTACGGTGGTCTCATGGAAAAATGTCCATTTGTTAGAGCTTTCTTTAAATATGGCTGACCATTACTGCACCATGAGCACGCCAATACGACAACATGTACACGAATTCCCGGCACGCAGCTCTCCGGCTAACGTGAACCTCGCCGGACAAACCGTACAGAACAGGATCCGTTCGCCAGGTTGAAGAGCACGCAAGCTGTCCCAACACAACGTCCATACGAATCCGACATTCCCATCACGCAGTCCAAACTGTTGGCATCGCGCATACTTCGCGCGTAATGTTTGCTTCACTCCTTCACTCACCTCATCTCGTTTCGCCAACTGCCGTATCTGTACAAGACATCTCGCGGCGGTGCCATAATTACCCACCTCCATGTTTGCGTCACACGCCAAATTCAGCGCACCTATAGCATGGCGCTGATCGAATCCATGAACAAATGCCATGGCCGTAGCAAGCTGTGCAATCGTCATCTTCCCACCGGCCGTCGTCGCATGTTCACTGCCTCTGATTTCTTCCATCGCCATCCACAATTTCATAGCCATTCGATACCCAACCAACTTTCCAAGCCCGATTCTCGTGCCTCCCTCAAGCGCATTGGGGACTTGCTCTGTTGGTACACCGAGTCGTTTCACATATTTTCCAAGTGCCTTAATACCCGCTTCGAAGTCTTCCAGCGCATCATCGTAGTCAGTTGAATCAACTTTGCTCATTCCGCTACGCAAATAATTCGCTGCTTGTACACGATAATCTTCATCGCTACTTTTACCCCCTTTCTTCTTCTCTGGTGCATTCGGGTCGTTATAGACCACATTAACTTTCGCCGGTATTCCCCCGACCAAGCCCACTGACGCGGTTTCCGTCACGCTCGGTAACGCAACATCTCCGTTTTCAGGCGCCGTGATAGCACGCTGTGCTCCACTAATCGCCGCATTATCAGCAACTGGAGCCGAAACTTCCGCATCATCACTAGACTTCAGCTTCACCACCTCACCATCGGCAAGTACTTGCAACCGGTCCATAGCTTCAAAAACACCCATCCTATCCAAGACCGCATCGCCTTCACTGTTTTTCACCGCGACTTTCACCTTATCTTCGGTGCCCAATGCGACAGCTCTGACATCCAAATGTTCAATGGCGCGTCTCGTGTTTCGCATTTCCTTCGCACTCGGAAACCTCGAGGCGTCACTCGCGATGCAACTTTGCTCGCTTTTCACCGCGAGCGGCCTCAACACATTCGTGATGCCCTTATTTCCAGTGCGGTTCGCGAAGTCCATGATTGTTCTGAGCGCCGGATATCCACCCTCACTCTCAACGAAAGCTTCGAAAGTGCCACGGCGACCTAACAGCGCAGAGCATCTTTTCGCGACGACGAAATCGCCGCATACTACAGCCATGTTCATGATTTTCTGCGTTAATCGATGCAACTCTGTGCCGGCATGAAACGCCTTCGAATCCGGCAAACTCGCATACTCCTTCTCCACCACATCCAAAGCGCCTCTGATATCGCCGATCCTTGCCAAAAACGAGCTCCGCTTCAATGGCGGTACTATGTGTCGGCCCTGCTCCGAAACACAAACAAGATAGGCAATCGGCATGAGCTTGTTCCGTATTAACGTTTCAATCAGCTCCTCACTTCCCTGCGATGCGTCTTTTGTTCTCAGGAGCTCACTGATTTCGTCGACCGCGCCGTCAGGACCGTTGTTCCACGGCACCGCTAATGCGCTTCGAATAAGAATCGACATTACGCTATACGGTCGACTAGCCACAGAGACAACTCCAGAGAATCCTGTTGGCTTCGCATACACAACGCGGTCAGGTAACGCTGCTAGCTGTATCGCCGCATTATCGCCGTGGCTCAACCCCGCAATTAGGTCTGCATGGCCATCCAAAGAAACCGAGTACAACGCGCTTCCGAACAGTATCGAGACCGACGGCCCCATCCACAGCATAGTCGGCAACGAGAAGTTGACAATGCTGCGTTCAAGTGTGACAAAGTCCAGTCGGGAAATCGGCGACAGTACGTCTTGCACGAGATACACGCCGAGATTTGTCAGAATCGCCCCAAACCATCCAGAGCCGTCACGTCCACCCCACCGATTTTGCCACCGTATGTCAAGCACAACTTCCTTTGCTCGTAACTTGAGGTCAGTTTCAGGCTCCATCGCATATCCGTTATCGCTCTCCGCGATATTGAGTCGTTCCTCCGCACTCGTCCTGCTAGAACACCGTCGGAACGTATTCCTCGACACAGCGACACGTTTCTTCAGCGCGTCATAGTAAACCACCGCCATCCAGCTGCAAAAAGGACTCGGGAAAACGGCTTCTGCTCTATCCGCCCCGAGGCGCACGCGTCGAACGCCTCGCGACACAGTTGAAGTGCGGTTCTTTTTCGGAGCAAACGAGTAGAGCGACGCCGCATGGCCGGTGTTCGCGATTATGAGCACCTGGTCGTGTTGGCCTTCCGCATTCAAGAAACAGCCACTGCGGCCGTCGTTTGGCTCAGATACGGTCCACTCCAAGTCCCCAGAAATTTTCGTGCACAACACGTACTTCGCGAACGACGACGCATCAGGACGTTCCGAGACCGAGTCAATTTCCTCATCGATGTACATGAAGACCAGCGCTGCAATAGCGAAGCCGAATTCATCCCTCGCCACCCGAATGTACCGCACATCCCCGTCGGGCAACGAGCACAACCGCGTGGTGACTTCTTTCCCAAGCGTATACGAGAACATCGCGCCATTCTGCACGAACAACGCGTCCGCGGCGACATACAACGGCTTCTTTAGTGCGATAGCTTCGGAAAACCTCGAGTCGATACCACAAGAAACCGGTCGAGCCACGAAGGGCATCCGGTCGACGCGCCGTTGATACACATAGATGGGCCCAGCGGCTTCGTAGGTGAAGGCTAAGAAGCCGAACGAAGCGTCATATTTCATCGTTACTCGGCTGCCATCCTTGTCCATTGCCTTTTGCACCTTTCTCGAGGCAGCCACCGCATCCGCAGGAATCGCGCCCTGCGTCACATGGAGCGGGCGCGAAGCAGTGGCATGTCTGGAGCTTCTCAACACCACGCCGTTCTCGTTGACACGGCGCAGCAGCAAGCGTCTGGTTCTCGTGAGCACGGAGACATAGGCGGGGTGTCTACCAACAAACGTGCAGTTCACGAAGGACCGGCTTTTCTCGCGCATCTTCGACGTGGCCAGCGTGGGCTCGGCGCCGCGCTTGTACGCGGCGTTTTGCAAGCGGAACGAGATCATGCGGCCTTGCGACGTGCACAGCACCAGCACGTCGCCGGAGGGGTGGAGCGCCATGCCGGTGATCTTCTCCGCGATCAGGAGCTGCGCGTCGAAGTGTGTGCGCTGCTGCTTGCGCTTCGCGTCCCACACGCGCGCGATGCCGTTCTCGTAGGCGGCGGCGATGATCGGCGCGCTGTGGTGCACGGCCACGGCGACGATGTTGAACTGGCGCGCGACCTTGCCGCGCATTTTCGCCAACACGCCCACGCCGGACTCCTGCCCGCCCTCGACGTCGCTGCGCAGCTTGAACACCTCGCGTATGCCGCCCTGCTCGTCGAGCTGCGCGCACCACACGCTGGGCGAGTCGGCCTTCGCGAACGCCGCGATGCCGCCCATCGCGGAGCCCTGCGCGCACGCGACCTCGCGCTCCCCGTCGTGCGCCGCGGTCCCGACCAGCTCCAGCCCGTGCGGCCGCTGCACGTACGACGCGATGGTCCCGTCGGCCAGGAAGAACAGGAACGCGTTCGACGCGCCCACGTGCACCACGCGCTGCACGGCCGCCGCCGTGCGCAGGCGCGACGAAATCGCGTCGTTCGAGGTGTTCTGCACGGTCACCGTCGTGCCGCTGGCCGTGACCAGCGTGGGCCGCTTCGTGGAGAACGCGTATTCCACCTTGTCCCCATCGCTGTCACGCGGCACGTTGATTATTGTACGAAGCTCGAAATCCATCTCCCCCGTACACCCATCCAACCCAGCATAGACCTGCACTCGGCTATTCTTGTCTACCGTACCGCACCGTACACCTTGGCAGCTGCTCACCCACAACAGCTGCAAAGTTGGTAACGCGCTTGTGGGTTAGAATCATCGTTAGATAAAAATCGTGTCACCAAAGTGACGCGTTAAATTAATAATCATGATGTTCAGCAAGAAACCTCGCACGACTTTCGTGTTGAATGTGACTTCAGTTGAGCCTCTGCTACAGTGTGGTACCACTCAACGGACGGTTTGCCGACAGTTTTCTTGCCTCTGTCTCTGCGAAATGGTAGCGATTGAGAAACGCAAGAGTTGGTTCTGGCTCTCATCTTGCAGTTCATCCCAGAATTCCATTTTCATGTTTCATGCTGCTGGTGGGAAACATGGGACTACCCGAATTGAAAGAAACTCGTGCAGTTTTGGGTGACGCACCACCATATCTACTGGGACCACACTTTAAGCACGAATACATTTTTGTACGAGCTACCGGCGACACAAGAAATGGAATGGGAATGGAAACGCAGTGCGTAACCGAGGCATTCGGAAATTCCACCACACAAGAATATCGCAGATCTCTGCTAAGGTACTTGCTCGCAGAGTGGCGTACGTACACGTAAACTGATACAGCGCGGCTCGCAGCATCTGATCTCGGGAAGTTGCACGAGAAGAGGTGGGATATACGACTGTTGATGAAATGTCATGAAAAGTCAGACGAATCCGTTGGGCCTCGAGCATTCGTGACCGCCATGGCCACCGGATTCACCGCACCCATCGCGCTCGGGGCTGCCGTGCAGCAGAGGAACGCATTGACATGCACCCGCCCGCGGAACCGTGTTAGCGTGAACGTCGCGACGGTCGCGGAGGCGTACATCTCGGTCGTGGGGTGCGGGACGGGAAGGTGCTGGCGAACCGGTACGGCACGACCGCGAAGCAGTGTCTGGAGGGCACGGCGGCGTCGAACAGCGCGGACGCGAAGCGGGTGGCGACGCTATGGCGCTAGTTCCGGAAGTACGCCGACCTGTACACCACGCGGCGCGAGGCGCTGTGCCTGGCCGGTGGCGCACACTGGGCGGAGCAGGCGGCCGTGCGATTCCCCGTGGCGGCGGACCGGAGGACGCGCGCGGCGCGCGAGGCGCAGCTGGCGTGCGACCGCTACTACAAGGACGCGGGCATCGTCGACGAGTACATGCACAGGTGCGTGAGTCGCTAGTACAACGCGGCGGCGGCGGCGGGCGGGGGTGTTTTTGGCAGCCGATATGCGGACGGCGCGCGTGATGGGACTCGCGGTCGAGTATGTGGCGGGCATGTTATCGGCGAACGACAAGACGAGAAGGGTGTACGGTACAACAGTATCAAATTCGCTAATGCCGTGTCTCGTGGTTGTACGTATGAGGAAGAGCTGATCCTCAAATACCCGAAAATGGCCGGTGCGATCCGTGGGCTGGGCACCGGTGCGTACGCGGCCAGTGTGAGTGGCGCATCGAATGCGGGCTTTGTCTCGGTGGGGCAGATTGAGAGGAAGGCGATACTCGAGGAACGCCTGAAGAGTGAGAACGCGTCTGCGCTATTTCCTCGCAGTGCGATTCGTGCGGCGGTGGAACGATCGGCAAAGGCATGGATGATTAGTACGATGAAGAATTACGCGCCGATGAGTGAAGCGGCGGTGGTATATGGAAAGCAATTGGCGAACAACAAGTTCGATAACTCGAACACCATTGGTAGCAAGTCGGAGTCAGGGTGGAAGCCCGTGGTGCACTTTGCAAGGCTTATGTCACCGTGTAAGTGAATTTTGAAAGAATTTCCGGTAATTGACGTCATGTTGAACGCTTGATTCTATTCGACGATTTGCAAATGCTTGGATAGGTACCTCGCAGACCTTGACCTTCAACCTGAGGAACACCAATAAAACGGTGCTAATGAGGACATGGGAACGTGGCCGAATTCGTTACTGAACTTTGTTGCTGTAGTACAACGTGCGCGACGAGGTAACGGGACTTCGAAGGGGCTTGGCATGCGTTTGTTCTGGACAGGACTGGGTTGAGCAAGAGCAGTACGAAATAGCAAAAATATCAGGAGATTCATAACGAGCAGGTACAAGAATAGAAAGAATTGGGGTTTACATTTTACAACTCAACTGTTATTCCTCATCATCCTCCCAGACCAAGGGCTCGGGATGGTTCTTCTGCACGTACGTGCTTAGCGCGTCGAGGAAGGCGTCGACGGCATCGGCAAACTCCTCGTGCATGCCCTCCTTGGCGCGCAGCTTGTCGACGTCCTCCTTGACGGTTTCCTTGGCGCGCTGCACGGCGGACAGGGGCTGAGGGTCGGCGACCCAGGCGAAGGCGGAGGCGACGCCGGCGTACGCGGAGAGGTGACGGTACAGGATGTGATCCGTGGTGATGCCGGATTCGACGGGCTCGGTGACGTCGGTTATCAGCCCGCCCAGTTCCTGGAGCAGGGAACGGGGGCGTGGCGTGGGCTTGGCCACGATGGTGTCGGCGCGCTGCACGATTTCCGCCAGCTCCTTGCCCGTTTTCGGCAGGTCCGCGTCGTTGATGCGGCCGGCCACTTCGTTCAGATCCTTCGTCACGGCGGCTAACGCGACTTGCATGGTGGCAGGTGTGTGTGGGTACCGAGTGTGGTGGTGCCTCGTGAGCGAGCACAGTGTCAGGTTCTTGTATCGATTTCGTAATGGATACGTGTACGGTATGACAACCACGTCAGCAACAGCTCGACCACGACAACTGCCGCTGCTGCAACTTACAAGCCTTGTGCGTCTGCCCGGCAAGTCGTGCGCTGCACGGTACGGCACACCAGACGCTGCAGTGAACGTAGAGTGGAATGAGGGCTGTGTGTCTAGGTATTTGCGGCAAATGATGCGACGGTGGACTACAGTATTTGTTTTCTCTGGATCCCGGTGGAACACTCGGCCAATTGCCGCCGGCTTTTGAAAATCCTCAATAATCTCGTTTTCTACCCAGCCTTCGTAATCCAATTTACTATCCTCTCACCCCCGTACTGTCTATCAGTTATGTTCCCCCGTGCGACTGTGCATCGGCCATGAGCATCGCCTCCTTCGCCCTGTTCCCCGTGCTCGCCCGCTCTGCTCACCCCTCGCACAGCACCAAGCGCGTGCCGCGACCACCCAACTCTGGCGCGCTTCCGAAACGACCTGCGCGTTCCCAACATTCCGTAACATCCACCGAACCGAGTACTCGTACTGCCAATTTCGTTGGTATTGCTGCTGCACAACCTGCACTGGTCGATGCTGCACAGTGTGCTGGAACCGCATATGAACGGGTTATCGGCACACAAGCCCGCCGCAATGCAATGGGAGCAACTAAGCCGAAAAAGCGAATTGCCACACCGCCAACCCCCGTCGACATGTCGGTTTTAGACAGTGAGGATTTGTTGGAAACAGGAAAGGAAGCGTTGAAAGGCGGCGACACACAAACCGCGCTGCAAATGCTAGAGAAAAGCGTGTCGCTCGACCCGCACAATGGCCGTGCCTGGCAAGCGCTAGCTAAGGTTGTGTCATCTAAATCCGGACCCCGAGCGGCATCCGTGGTGTTGATTAGGGCGCTACGTCGAAACGCTTCGAACGCCTATTTGTGGCAATCCTTGGCACTCGTGCAAGCGCGACAGAATCGAACCCGTACTGCGAGGCGTTTATTTGCGGCGGGCGTCAGTGCGGACCCCGAGCATACCCCGCTGTACACCGCGTGGGCCGCGCTAGAATACGACAACAACAATGTCAGGGAGGCGCGCGAGTTGTACGCACGGGGCGAGCGCGATGGCCGGCCCTCCGCGCGGCACTACATGGCGTGGGCGAGATTCGAAACGCGTACCGGGAACCATCAGCGCGCGACGAATTTACTGCAGCAGGGCATTGAATATGCCCCGGAGAATACTTATTTGTGGCATGCGCTGGGTGATGCCGAACGCGCGCGGGGCGCGGTCGAGGCGGCGCGCAGATGCTACATGCATGCGTTGGATGCGCAGCCGACGTGCGCGCCCGCGCTGGACGCGCTGGCGAGGTTGGAGGCGGCGGAGGGGAATCCGCATTGTGCGAGGACGTTGTTTAGACGTGGCATTGAGGCGGCACCGAACGATGTGCGGTTGTTGCATGGGTGGAGCGTATTAGAACTACGTGCGAACCGACCTGGGTTGGCGAAGAACTTGATACAACGGGCCGTGAGAATCAATGCGGAAGACTCGTTTTTGTGGACCCATTACGCCAAGGTCGAGGAGCGTTTCAGAGATGTGCCGCGTGCCAGAGCGTTGTATAGGAGGGCGGTTCAGGTGGGACCCGAGGATTGGCGTGCGTTGGACTTGTGGAGCGCGCTGGAGCATCGCGCGGGTAATTATCAGTTGGCGGAGTCATTGCTCAATCGCTCGTTTGCCATCCGATTCGGGGCGGATGGCAAGTTCATGGTCCTCGCTAACACGCTCGAGGACCGTCCGGTAGATCATTAAGGAGGGGACTGCGGGTCGTGTACTTTATCGCGGACGTCAACTGTTTGGTTCTTTACTGGGGATTGTAAACTTTATTCTGGGTGACAGTGAACAGTACCGTCATTTCTTCATTGTTCCCTTTTCTTCAAACCGTGTGTAGACCAGTCCTCTTTGCGGCAGATACTTCACAATGTATCGAATGAAATCCTTTGATGCATTGTATGGGAAATCTCAAAGTAAGTGGACAACTGCCGTGAACAGTAGACAATTCTACGTCATGCTTTATCCGATCTATAGTATGAGAGCAGCTTTTTGTCGAATGTTCTAATTACCGTACATTTTACTTTCCCTTGTTTATCCTCTCGGATTACTGTAGTGCATTAGCGCTGTACCCGTGAAGTGTGAAGTACTCCAGGTACAGAAGACAATGGTTTCACATCTGACCTGAAGTTTAGGAAAGAAATGTTATTGGTCCGGCATGATGTCCCACATTCGATTCTTTGATTTAATTGGACGACAATAACCGCGAAGAAGAATATGGTTGCTTTCGGTGACGGGGAGTCGCGAGGTGGCGCTCCTCTAGGTTGCTAGATTTCGCGGGCTCTCCGTCGGTTTCGCGCGAGTATACTTAACTTAAACAATGATTCGAAGCGCACCATTGTCAGATGAGCTTGAGCCGCTCCAGTTCACCATATCTCACGACTTCATTTCGTTGGGGTTCATCCCAGCCGAAACGGGCATAGCCATGCCGAGGCAAGTTCTCATATTATGTTCCCTCGCGCTGACGGCCTATGCGATGCCACCTACACCAGAAACGAATGCCACCAGGAGCCAAGTTCATCAGCCGTGGCCGCCTCGTCCACGCTGTCTCAACTATTGCCATGAATACGTGTGGCAGTGTTTGCGTTTTCGCTATCGCCCGATGCTCTCAGATAACTTTTACATGTACGAGGGCTACCCAGACTCGAACAAGTGGGAGCTGCACGACCCACACAATTGCATAGGTCGTTGGGCTGGCCGTCAACCGGGCTTGTTCATCCGCAACAATATTTGGGTACAGCGTGAGCGCGAAGGGAAGTTCGGTGGTCTACTGATCAGCGCGAATGGGTACGAGATGAACACCTCGGAACATCATCACATCTTCGGGAAGGCGATCCCGTGCCTGAAAGACCCGAAACCGCCGATGTGGTACGGATACCGAGTTTTCACCACCGGCATGATCAGTGGCCGTCGGTTGGTGAAGTACGGCTATTTCGAGGTGAAGGCGAAAACAATGCCCACTCAACTGGTCAACTCGTTCTGGCTGTCACAAGACCATGGGAACGTTCGGTCGGAGATCGATGTTTTCGAGAATGCACACGTGTCGGCGGATGAGAGTAAGGAGAAATTCGACAGTAAGAGTTACACGGTGGGCAACGCATTCTCGTCGAACATTAGCGTCGTCGATTTGGAGGATCCGCGCAAGTACTTCGTCAAGCCCAAGTTGGGGTTGCATCAGTTCAACGGGGGTGCCATTTCCGACGAGTGGCATACCTACGGGCTCCTCTGGACGAAGAAGCGTATTGTCTGGTTCTTCAACGGTCATCCTTACACGTCGATCGATAACACCCACTGGCATTATCCGTTGAGAGTGCGCTTCGACGTGGAAACCAACTTGAAATGGCATGGCGTCGTACCGGAACCGAAAGAGCTTGTCAACGATACAATGCAGTTCATTGTGCACTACTTTCGCGCTTGGGCAGTTCCGAACGATTATTGAGTGGCATTGTTCGATTGGTAATAATGTGAGAATATCTTAGAGGAACTATAACTGTACAGAGTGTGAGTGTGGGTTAGCATTGTGAATAGTCGTCTGTAAAGAGAGCCCTCGATACTTTTTCATAATAAAAATGCAGCATGGCTTTTAACCAAGAGGAGTACTTGTGAAATCGAAGTATACACTTAAGTAGTTTGAGAGGAGAAGAAATGATTCTTATGATGGAACAACTAAGCTCTCTTCAAGCGAAATGTACGGTCTCAAAGCGGAGTTTTCGGTGGCGTAGTGATACAATTGACAATGAGATCGATTTGTTATCAAGTCGAGAGGGTCTTGGAACCTTTTAAGCAGGCAGAGAAAAAAAATTGAAAGTAGCGAACTCATGGCAGTTAGTGGCATATACTTCTCTCCTAACTCAGCATGAAGTTAACTACCTAGACAAATTATCCTCGACACAAGAGGCTTTAGCAGTGCTACGATACAGATGCACATGGAAAGCCCTCAGTCGAGGATAGATTTCCATTTTCCATTCGCATTAAAAAATTGCGATCTAAGTTGTACTCGAGATCAGGTTACAATTCTATTTCCGTCGAATAATCTCAACTATATTTTTATTTCCGTCTACGCGTACGGATTGAACTCTAAACGAAGATTGCCCCGGACACAGTTCGAATTGTCTTTTTCTATGGAAAATGCTTCCGTTCTCTTTGTGGTCAGAGAGATTCGTGCTTTTCTATGCAGGAAGCGACTTGTTGAATCCAGCAAATCAAAGCTATTGGGCTAGATGTTGTACTAGTTCCGTAGAACTATTTCAACATGTCTCGGCCCTTTCCAAAGCTATGCATTCCCTCTAATGCCAATTCAATTGTGAGCTGTGAACAAGATCCATATTTCTCCCTGGACGATGGGGAGGATGCGGAATTTCTCCGCAATATGTCAATTTAACACATCAATTCAAACCCTATCCCACCAGTCTCTTGGCGCTCTAAGAAACGATATGGAATCAACAACGTGTTTCCTTTCGCCAACATCTGTCCCAAAAGCATGTCGAACATCGGTCTCCAACTCCCGGACAGAATTGCATCGCCGCTCTACATTTCCACGGGCGTGTGAACAACGTAAATCCGTTTCAAGCTCTGTTTCCCCGGCCACCACTGCATCGAACAAGAAATCCTTCTACTCCTTTCCAACGCCACCCGGTGCAAAACAGGCCAACTATCGCATATTGCCCGATGACGGTTCCATTACGCCACCGCCGCCTCCCCCAATTCACTACACCGTACCTATAGTCGGTTACTTCTTGGACTTGTATTTCAACAATCCGACGCGTCGCGAGAAAGCACGCCGATTCGGAGGCGTCTTCACATCGAGTGGGCTGCTTACGCGCATGCACTTCGTCACCGACTACAACGCGATATGCGAGATGGTGAACGACTGGGAAACTTTCAGGACGGAGGGGTCGTCCGTGCCAATGGAAACGGTGTTCGGCAAAGACGCCCTATCGCTACTCGACGGCGAAGCACATTTTCGCGAGCGCACGAACCTGAACCCTGCTTTCTCGCCCAAGGTGTTCCCGTTTTACTTCGATATCATTCGGCGCAGGGCTTCCGAGAAATTGGCGGGGATGGCGAAGGAATCTGCCGACGGAAACACGGTGTTGCTCGACCCCGCGTTCCGAGACCTCTACCTTGCGGTAACCGTGGAGATGACCACCGGCATCACCAGCGACGAAAGCTACTACTCGAGGATTTGCGAGCTGAACCGACGGTTGCTGCTCGCATTCATCTCGCCCCCGTACGGCCCCATTTTTGACGACGCCATCAAAGCTAGGATTGAACTCAACGGTATCATCAGTGATGTTATCCAGCGCGCCGTGAAGGAGAAAGCCGATATCATCGAGAAGTTGCGGATGTATGGCGACGAGATATTCTCACTTGGGAGTAAAGAAATCGGCACGACCGAAGTGAACGTACTACTCATGCTTCTGGCGGCTAACAAAAAGATACGGATAGGCGTCGATAATGACCCCGCCGTCTTCCGAAGACTTGCCGACCTTATTATTGGACTGTGGATTGGCGGTTACTCTACTTCGGCGCCGACATCATCATGCGCGATTTTCGAAATGCTACGAGATGCGGAACTATGGGAAGAACTGCGAAGTGAGCAAGAGAATATTATCAACGAACACGGGGGAGTTGGTGATGTGACATACTCTCAACTGAGCAAGATGAACAAACTTGAATCGGTCATCGATGAGTGCTTACGTTTGCACCCAGTGTTGTACGGTATAGCTCGCAAGTGCACTCGTGATGTGGAAGTGTTTGGGCGACGTATCGAGAAAGGGGCTCTCGTTTGGTTCGATTGGGCTATGGCGATGTTAGACGATGAGTATTATGCGGATGCAGAGGTGTTTCAGTGGGATCGATTCCTGAAACAAGAAGGGAAACCATCAGTCCCTAAGGTTCTCACGTTTGGTCCACCTGGTGTGCCGCATTATTGTATCGGTTCTCAATTCGCGTACATGCTGATGAAAACTACGTTTGCGGAGATACTGCGTGGCTACACATTGAAGTTAGACCCTGCTGCTAGCACAGAATACGCTCGTGTGCCCGAGAATATTCCTGCTTCAAAAGTGGCCATTGCTGAAATCGAACCGCGTGATGTTAGGTGAGTGTAAACCCATTCATGAGCATGTTTTCACGCAGGCCTAGTAGGTAACGTTGTGTCTTTCTTTGTGAATGGCATGAACTAACAGTAAAACTTTTAGTTCGTTTAGACTTTGCTATCGTGTTCTTGTGTGCCCCGTTGCTGAGCTAAGGTACCTGTCTGTGTTGTACCGTACACCTCTACTAATTCTGCTCAACGGATCGGTGATGAAAATGGATATCTGAGATTGGGTGATTTACAGATATTTCAGTACGGTGGATATTGGAGCGCATTGTGGACCAAGATTTTTAACACAGTACGGTACAGTACCGTAGTCATGGCAATTAGTCTGGCGTTGAGATCGAATCATAACGCAGGGATGATCATCGTTCAGATTCTGAAATCCATAGATAATTTAACAGTAAGCCATTCACAGCTAAAAGTGAAAAATCAAGTTCAATTTGATATCGTTTGGTACGTGCCTTTAAATAATTTTGGCAGTTAGTGCACTCATGCAGAATTAACGTAGTTATCTTGACTATTAGTAGTACTCGTATAATAAAGTAAAATACTGCTATTTTAAGGTAAAAATCAAACTGAATATGAGTTGATGCTGCAAACCCCATCCACTTCTACATCGATGAAGTATGATACGGATCGCTATTTGCGCACTTGAGTGTACATTCACTGCTTACAAATAAATCTAACTAATAATCGGAAGTTGTAAAAAACTATGTATCAATTTTCACTTGTTAGATTCGCATCACAGAATCGTGTTTAGATTTGTTAAGATCAAATTCAAAAGAACACGTTTTATTAATCAGATTCAAACGCCAGACTAATTGCCATAACTACGGTACAGTACAGTACAGTACAGTACGTACTGTATCAGTATCGATACTGTTACAGCAACTAACTACCGGTATAGGTCCACTTGGCTCCAACCGAACAGCTGCAATGCTCTGGTTAACGGAGGGAAGTGCCATGCATTCCGATCGAGCAAGTGCTAGTACAGTATCGCTCAGAAACGGAAGCCTTTAAATTTGAGAGAATCTAACCCTAAAGAAACCGCTTCGATACCTAGACGAATCATGGTAAGTTATGTGGCAAGATTCGCTCACGCTATAATTCCGTCCCGTTTGTTCTGTCCGTCCTTGTGTCGCAAGTCACGTTCATCATGAGCTCGTTATCCTGTTTCCTAGTCCCAATCCCCGTTGTTACAGCCCACTCGTCATCGAGCAAGAGTTTCGAGTCTCCGTCCCGTCGTCGCAACCCGCTCGTATGCGTCCTCGATGAAACGAAGTCGGGAACTACCGCAACGACTGCTGTTCCAGCAAAAAAGAAGGTGTACTCTTTTCAGACGTCCCCAAATGTAGCACCTGCGAATTATCGCATCCTGCCCGATGAGAAGACTAGTACGCTACCACTGCCGCCTAAACACTACACAGTTCCGGTTTTGGGTTACTTTCTCGACTTGATGCTGAGCAAGACTGCGCGTCGCGATAAGGTTCGCCGATTCGGCGGCGTTTACACCACAAGTGGATTGCTCTGGCGCATGCACCACGTAACCGACTACAATGCTACCACGGAGATGATGAACGATTCGGACACGTTCAGAGCGGCAGGGTCTGACCCCAAGCAGGTGAACATCTTCGGTGAGCAAGCGCTTCATGTGAATGATGGGGAGGCACACGCACGCTTGAGAGGGGCGTTCGCGCCTGCGTTCTCGCGCAAGGCGTTTCCAGCGTACTTCCAGTTCATTCAGAAACGCGTAGTCGCGAAATGGGCGAGCGTAGCCCTTGATTTTGCCGACTCTAAAAAAGTGTTGCTCGACCCCCAATTTCGCGACCTTTACCTCGCAATCATGGTCGACATAACGACCGGCATAACCAAAGATGACGACTACTACGCGCAGATTAATGCGTTGAACCTGCGGTTGAGTTATGCGCTTGTATCTCCGCAGTACGGTCCTGTCTTCGATGATGCGATGAAGGCCAAGTTTGAGTTGATCGACCTTGTGAGTGGTGTTATTGAAAGAGTTATTATTGAGCAAGCTGAGGTAATCGAAACGCTTCGCTCGTATGGCGATAAGGTAATCACACAAGGGAGCAAGGACCTTGGAAACTCTGAAGTTAACATGCTACTACTCTTCCTGGCTGCGGATAAGAACGTTCGACCTGGTGTGAAGAATGACCCACTTGTATATCAGACTCTCGCTCACCAAGTTGTGGGCATTTGGTTCGCTGGTTTCACCACTTCTGCCATCACTTCCTCGTGCTCAATCTTCGAAATGCTGCGCAACCCGAGCATATGGAATGAGCTTGTGGCCGAACAGGAAGATATTATCTCTAGAAACCAAGGCGCTCGCCGAATTGAATACTCCCAATTGAGTGAAATGGTCAAACTTGAGTCTATTATCAATGAAGCTTTACGATTACATCCAGTAGCGTTGGGCGTCGCTCGAAAGGCGAGTCGTGATGTGGAGGTTTTCGACTGTCGTATTAAGAAAGGGGATATTGTTTGGTTCGACTTCGCAAGCGCAATGATCGACGACGGCTACTATCCGGATGGGGAACAGTTCAAATGGGACCGCTTCTTGAAGCAGGAAGGCAAGAAGCCAGCCCCGAAAGTTCTTACTTTCAGCCCACCAGGAGCACCTCATTATTGTATTGGAGCACAATTTTCTTATATGGTAATTAAAACAGCGATGGGAGAATTGCTCCGAAGTTACTCGTTGAAACTTGATCCGACCGGAAGCACTGAGTACGCAATCCTTCCAGAGAATGTACCCAAAGCAAAGGTGCCACTATCTGACTTTACAAGTCGTGCTCTAAATTGAAGAAGATGCTCCTAGAAAGAAGCAATTAGTGAAATGGGGTCATTACCATATTTGGATCATTGTATTCTTTGGCGTTTTGTAAAAGCTATTCGTTTGTGTTTTTGAATCCATGCTTATCGAAACATGGTTATGTACAGTATCTTTCAATCTCCAAAATACTATTTGTGTACGCTCACTTTCACAACCGAGACGAGCATAACAAAGTAGATCAATGTATCTTTGGCCGCGGGGACATTCCGAGTTTTATTGAAAGATAAGTCGAGGGACAAGAGGTCGCACTGAGTTCCACCCGAAAT